>ENA-OQJF01000187-OQJF01000187.1-human-gut-metagenome-genome-assembly--contig:-NODE-187-length-16665-cov-5.331660_pt1 | contig 16665 bp, 15 predicted proteins | sample MGYA00242595_ERZ504761 | MGnify/ENA primary metagenome ERZ504761 (study PRJEB26092, sample SAMD00036367) | human gut metagenome | host: Homo sapiens | study: EMG produced TPA metagenomics assembly of...
AGAGGGACAGCAGTTAAAAACATCAAAACATGAAAGATGGATTTGGAGAGATAACAGAGGAAATTACAGATGAGAGGAAAGACTACATTTCATATAAGATGGAAATATTTTTTTACGATGTGATCGTATTTGCAGTGACGTCTGTATTTCTGCTTGTATTATATGAAGGACCGGTAAAATTGACGCAGAGAGGGGAATTGCAGCAGATGCTTCTTGCATTTGTATGCGTATTTGCCTGCCGGCTGGTCGGAAAGATATATGGGCAGATATGGAGATACGGGGGAATTCAATGCTACATGCGTTTAGTTTGTACGGATTGTGTGGCATTTTTAATATATGTGATTTTGGAATCTGTTCTTCCGGTCGCTCATATCTCATTTCCGCGCCTTCTGGTGTTGAGTACGGTAAACACCATGGGAGCGCTGATCATGAGAATGTCTTACCGTTATGCGTATAAGTGCAGCAACCTGGAAACTTTTTCAGGTAAAATTTTAGCCGCACTGCTGAAAATATTTGCCGGAATTGAAGTGGGGGAAACAAGAGACGATCAGAAGATCAAAGTGGCGATCATAGGGGCAGGAAATGTCGGAGTTACTCTGGCAGGGGAACTGTTGGCAAACAAGATGGCATCCTATGTGCCGAAATGTTTTGTGGATATCGATAAATCAAAAGACGGACGAGAGATACAGGGACTTCCCGTATTGTCTGAAAACGAGGCGACGTTTCAGAAACTGAAAAAATACGGAATACAGGAAATTATCTTTGCGCTGCCGTCTATGGCGGATGAAAGAAGAACAGAGCGATATCTTTATTATAAAAATGCCGGATATAAAGTGAAGATGTACGATTATCCTAAGATGCAGATGGCAGGCGGAAAGAGAGCTCTTCGAGAATTCGATATCGAAGAACTGCTGTTTAGAGCGCCGAGAAAGCTTACGAACGAAAAGACAAAAGATTATTATAATAATAAAGTCATTCTCATTACCGGAGGAGGCGGATCGATCGGTTCGGAACTGTGCAGACAGATCGTTAAAATGGGACCGGAGAAACTGATCATTCTGGATATCTACGAGAACGGAGCTTATGATCTTCTGCAGGAATTAAGGATCGCGTATGGCAATGAACCGGGACTCAGCGTAGAGATTGCTTCTATTACAGATTCAAGAGCGATGGAGAGGGTATTCCAAAAATATCATCCGCAGATCGTGATCAATGCGGCAGCACATAAACATGTGCCTCTTATGGAGAACAACTGTATCGAAGCAATTAAGAACAATGTATTCGGAACAGCAGTTGTTGTTGAAATGTGTGAGAAATACGGTGCGGAACGTTTTATGATGGTCTCAACGGATAAAGCGGTCAATCCGACAAACGTGATGGGCGCGACGAAGAGAATGTGTGAAATGATCGTACAGAGCGCAAGTATTAACGGAAAAGTAAAATACAGTGCGACGAGATTTGGCAATGTGTTGGGAAGCGCAGGAAGCGTGATCCCTCTGTTCAAGCGTCAGATTCAAAACGGCGGACCGATTACAATTACAGATAAGCGGATTATCCGCTACTTTATGACAATTCCGGAGGCATCTCAGCTCGTATTAGAGAGCGGTGTGCTTGCCCATAATGGAGAACTGCTTGTTCTCGATATGGGAAAACCGATCAAGATATTAGATCTTGCAGAAAATATGATCCACCTGTCAGGGGCGCAGAATATCGAGATCGTAGAGACAGGACTCCGTCCGGGAGAGAAACTGTACGAAGAACTTCTTGTTAAGACAGAAGAGCTTGATAAGACGGAAAATGACCTTATCTTCAGAGAAAAAGACAGACCGCTGTCTGTAGAACAGATCCGTGAAAAATTAAGGATGCTGAAAGATGTATGTGACAACGGAGATGACGATCAGGCTAGAGAAGTACTGCGAAAAGTTGTGCCTACTTTTAAAAGACCGGAAGAAGTGAATAAAGAAGTAGGAGCGGAAGTAGAGCCGGAAGATAACAGTTTGCCGCAGCGCAGGGTAAGAGCCTGAGAATTTGGAAAAAGACAAAGGGTCAACAGATGTCATCAGACAAATATGCGGCGCAAGTACTCAAAAAGAAGATGTGATAATAAACATAAGTAAAAAGAAGAATCTACAGGAGAGAGAAGATGAAGAGGAAAGCTTATGATGGGGTTTATAATCGATATATTAAGCGGGGAATTGATTTTTGCCTTGCATTGATCGGGTTGGTTATTGCAGCAATTCCGATGGCAATCGTTGCAATCGCTATTAAAGCAGAATCAAAAGGTCCTGTGATCTTTAAACAGGATCGTATCGGCTATAAAGGAAAAGTATATAAAATGTATAAATTCCGGAGCATGTGCGTTGGAGCTGAAAAGGGTGGTGTTTATTCCGATAATAAAGACAGTCGTGTGACGAAAGTTGGAAAATTCATACGCGCCACGAGCATTGATGAACTTCCACAGCTTGTGAATGTTTTGAAAGGCGATATGGCGCTGATCGGTTTCCGCAGTCCGCTTACATATCACCCGTGGCCATGGAGTGAATATACAGAGGAGCAGAAGAAGATGTTTAATGTGCGTCCGGGAATTACAGGTTGGGCGCAGGTGAACGGAAGAAAAACAGTGGAATGGAATAAACGTATCGAATTAAACGGCTGGTATGCAGAGCATGTTTCCTTTTGGCTGGATGTAAAGATTTTATTTATGACAGTATTTAAAGTACTTACAAATGCCGACAACGAAAATGTCGGAGAAACAGTGAAACAAAAATAGAAACAGATAGTGCTATAGAAAATGACGGAAGATCAAATAAAACGATCAAAAGAAAAGCAGACAAAACAGAGGGGATGATCAGATGCCATTAAAACTGATGTATATTACAAATTCAGAAGATGTCGCCCATATCGCAGAAGAAGCAGGAGTTGACCGTATTTTTGTCGATATGGAATATATCGGCAAAACCGACAGGCAGGGTGGGATGGATACAGTGCAGTCCAGACATACGGCGGATGATGTGAGGCGGCTTGCACAATGCTTAAATAAAGCGGAACTGTTTGTAAGAGTGAATCCGATTCATGAAAAAACAGATGAATATAACTCGTCAAAAGAAGAAATTGACGAAGCGATCGAAGCAGGTGCAGATCTTTTAATGCTGCCTTATTTTAAAACGGCAGAGGAAGTTCAGACATTTGTAAAATATGTAAATGGCAGAGCAAAAACAGTCCTTTTGGTTGAAACACCCGAAGCGGCGGCCATTGCAGAGGATCTAGTACAAATTCCGGGGATTGACGAGATGTTTATCGGATTGAATGATTTATCATTAGGTTACGGTAAAAATTTTATGTTTGAACTGCTGCTTGACGGTACGGTTGAAGAACTCTGTCTGAAATTCAGAAAAGGCGGGATTCCTTATGGATTTGGCGGAATTGCTTCATTAGGGAAAGGAATGCTTCCTTCGGAATATGTGATCAAAGAACATTATCGTCTTGGTTCTGCATGTGCGATTTTGTCACGGAGTTTCTGCAGGACAGGTCAAGTGACAGACTTAAAAGAGATTCAGAAGATTTTTGAAATTGAATTGCCGAAAATACGGGAACTTGAAGAAGAATGCAGAGTACATAGTGAATATTTTTGGAAAAACAGACAACAGGTTGAGACAAAAATAAGACAGATATGCGAATGTGAGGATGCAAAATGAATTTATTAGTAACAGGAGCATGGCAAGGGGCAAAAGACGGAATTGAACAATTAAAAATGTTGGGGCATCAGGTACAATTCTTGCAATTTGAAAAAGATGAGCTTCCGTGTTCATATGAATGGGTTGAAGGAGTTATATGCAACGGACTATTTCTTTCCCATCCGATTGAGCGATTTACTCATTTAAAATATATTCAACTGACAAGCGCCGGATTTGACAGAGTTGATATGCAGTATGTAAAAAGACATAATATTGAGATACATAATGCAAGGGGGGTATATAGTATCCCAATGGCAGAATTTGCAATATTCGGAGTGTTAGAATTGTATAAACAAGGCAAGTTCTTTCAGCAGAATCAGGTGGAAAAACAGTGGGAGAAACGAAGAAATCTGTCAGAATTATTCGGAAAGCAAGTATGCATTGCAGGCTGCGGCAGTGTCGGAACTGAATGTGCAAAACGCTTCTCCGCTTTCGGATGCAGAATAACAGGCGTAGATCTGTATCCGAGAGAAGATGAAACTTATGAAAAGATGGTTGGAATCGAGAACCTGTCCGAAGTTTTATCCAAAAGCGATATTGTCATATTGACTTTGCCGCTAACTGAGGAGACAAGGTATTTGATGAATGAAGAAAAATTCAGCCAAATGAAAGACGGGGCGATCCTTGTAAATATTGCAAGAGGCGCTGTCGTAGATACAGAAGCGTTGAAGCGGGAGATGCCAAGACTTGGCGGAGCAGTGCTGGATGTGTTTGAAGAAGAACCGCTGGGGGAAGATAGCCCGTTATGGGAGATGGAGAAAGTTATAGTGACACCGCATAACAGTTTTGTCGGAGATGGAAATGCCCGGAGACTGGCGGGAGTGATCTATGAAAATATAAGGAGAGAATTAAGTGATAAATATACAAGTTTTAAAAGTAATGTTTAATAAAATGGATTCATGTATAAAAATGAACCGGGGGGGATAAATCTTTTTTACAGAATACGTTATGGAATGGGAATTGTTTGGAATTATCTAAGATATAAAGCGACTATTTCCGATTATTTTGAGTTGAGGTTTTTTGAAAAAAATAGCAAAGAGAAAAAGGAATATTTGACATCTAAAGATGGATTGCGTTTTGCACAGTATGTCGATTCACAAGAGGTTTTTACTCAGTTATGCAGTAAAAAAGAAATGTATCGTGAATTGAAAAAATATGTGAAGCGAGATCAATTATATTCAGCCGAATCTACAAAGGAAGATTTTGAAAAATTTGTAGATAAGCATAATTCATTTTTATATAAGCTAGATGTGGCTGATTGCGGTAGAGGGATAGAAAAATGGACAGTTTCAAAAGGAAGTATTGAAGATTTATATAATAAATTTAAAAAAAGTCCAGCAGTTTTGGATGAATTAGTAACACAACATCAAGAATTGAGTAAATTAAACCCTAGTAGTGTAAATACAATAAGAATATTTACAGTTATGATCGGGAATGAATGTGAAATTATAGGGGCAGCTTTAAGGATGGGCGTAGGAAATACCGTTATAGATAATTATTCGGCAGGGGGAGTTGTAGGCTCGATAGATGAAAAAACGGGGATTGTAAGAGATGATGGGGAGGATGCAATCGGAAGAAGATATGAGATGCATCCAACTTCAAAAATAAGAATGAAAGGATTTAAAATTCCGAATTGGGAAACTGTTATAGAATTTGTTCGAGAATGCGCACAGAACTATCCGCTGAAATATGTGGCTTGGGATATTGCTATCAGAGAAAATGATTGTGTATTGATTGAAGCTAATCCAAATGGAATGGCAAATGTAATTCAAATTGCGGGAGCAAAAGGAAGAAAGAAGCAATATGAAGAATTAAGAAGAAAAATAGAGAAAATAAGGAGAAACTAATGTCATATTATAGTGCAGAAGAAATGAAAAAAACTTTGAAGGATTACCCAAAGTTTCAAAAAAGGTTATATTGCAGAGGTTTTTTAATCACAAATGAAAAACAAAATGTAAATTTAGAATATCCGTTTTATGCAAATTGGAAAGAAGAAACGATAGGATATTCATTTTATATGTATACGCATAAGGAGACATATGCTTATACATATGAAAGAAATCAAGTTATATATTTCATAATAGGACATGCATATGACCCATATAATATGCTTGTTGATGAAAATGAAATTTTGAAAAAATTAGCTTCGGCTAGGGAAAAAAGTGAAGCTGATTATTGGGATGCAGAGAGCAATTTGACAGGTGTTTTTTGTGTAGGATATGTAACAGAAAATCAAATTGTTTATACAACTGATTGTGCAGGAATGCAGCTTGTGTATCATGGATTAATTAGCGATAAGCTTTATATTACTTCACATGCAAAACTGGTAGCTGATTTAAAAGGTTTGAAACAACCTGAATATATAAAGCGGCTTACAACAAATAAATATTGGCATTATTGGGGAACATGGCTTCCGGGTGATTTGTCACCGTTTGATGAATTGAAAAGAATGGTTCCGAATCATTTTGGATCATATGAAAAAAAACAAAATGGCATAGAAGTGGTAAGATTTTATCCGACTGAGAAAATTGTAGAGACAAAGACACAGCAAGAATATGAAAATACGATTCATGAATTAGGAAGAATTATGTCGAATACAATGGAATGTATTGACAAAAAAATGGCCTGAAAAGAAAGTGTCTATTTCTGTGACTGGCGGAAGGGACAGTATGACAGCATTGTCATGTGCCAATAAAGTATATGATAAATTACATTATTTTAGTTATATATCAAATGTTGATGAGTCTGTTGATGCGTATGCGGCGAAAGAGATTTTAGTACATTTAGGACTTGAACATGAACTTTATGAAATTCCTGAAAAATGGGATGGATATAAAGATTTGCCAGTGTTTAAAAAAGTTATGGAATGTAATAATGGATGTATTGGCGCAAACAATACAAATGACTTGAAAAAAAGGTTATATTTTACAGAAAATCCTCCATGTGATATGGAAATTAAATCATGGGTAAATGAGATGGGACGCGGATGGTATTATAATAAATATAATAAAAAGAAATTTCCGCAATATCCGTATGCAAGCTATTGGAGAGCAATGCACAAAGTTTATGTTGGTAAATATTTGATCAAAGAGACAGATAATGTATTTGCAGAATATTTAAGAAAGTATTATGATAAAAAAACTTTTGATAATCTTTCGTGGTTAGAATTATATTTTTGGGAATTTGCGTGGAGTGGCGGAGAAGGAATTTTTTTGACTACAGAACATAGAGTTTCTTATGATATTACGATTCCATTTAATAATAGAAAATATGTGGAATTAATGCTGACAGTTCCATTAGAAAAACGTAAGGTAGATGATATACCGATTGATTTGATTACATATATGGAACCGAGAATAGCTGAGACAGGAATAACAGTGCATGATATTTCGCATACAAATTTTCGGGCGTTTGTTGTGCGTAATTATTTAGAAATATTTTCAAAGATTAGGTTTGGAAGAAAAAGGGAGAAGTTTTGATGGGGTATGGAATAATAACACTGTTGCCAGCATTGCTGGTTATTGTTGTTGCGATAAAGTCTAAAAGAACGACAGAGGCATTGTTGATAGGGTGTGTTTCATCATATTTGATTATTGCTACTGCAAATAAAAGTAATCCGGTAACATTAATGGTAGATTCGTTTTTTAAAGTGGTTACAGATTACGATACAGTATGGTTGTTAATTGTTTGTGGACTTTTTGGTAGTTTGATAGCGGTAATCAACGCAGCAAGAGGAACTCATGCGATTGCCAATTTTTTGGGGAAAATTTGCAAGACAGATAAAAGTACATTACTGACATCATGGATACTAGGGATTATTATTTTTGTCGATGATTACATGAATATTATGACAATTAGTGCTTGTACAAAGAAATTATCAGATTCAAGGAAGGTGCCTCGAGAAGCACTAGCATATGTCATTGATTCTACAGGAGCACCGGTATGTGTTTTATTACCATTTTCAACATGGGCAATTTTCTTTGCAGGAATTTTTTGGGAGCAGTCCGAGATTGTAGATTTGGGATATGGTAGTGCGATGGCGACGTATATACATGCAATCCCATATATGTTTTATGCATTAGTAGCACTTATAATTGTACCCTTATTCATATTTGGGGTAATACCGAAATTAGGCGCTATGAAAAGTGCATATAAGCGTGTAGAAGAAACAGGACAAGTGTATAGCAAAGAAAGTCAGAAGTGGAATAAAAATGGAAATGAAGAAGTTGATAAAGAAGCAAAAATTGTGGATTTTCTTTTTCCGATTTTGACAATGATCATAGTGCAATTAACAGTAGGAGATATGTTTATTGCAATTATAGCGGCGATACTTGCAGCAGGAATTATTTATATCCCACGTAAAAAGATGAGAACGAATCAGTTTTGTGACTTATGGGTTCAAGGATTTGCGGATTCGGTTTCTGCATTGGTAATTATTGTTGCTGCTTTATGGATGAGACAGGCATCAGCAGATATTAATTTGCCAAATTATGTGATGAGTGTGGTTGAACCATTTGTAAATGCTAATATATATCCTATGGTAGCATTTGTTGTTGTAGCAATGTTGGGCTTTATAACAGGAAGTAACTGGGGGATACCGGCAGTTTGTGCGCCTATTATTATTCCATTAGGTGCTGCGTGTGGAGCAAATTTATTAATTGTAATAGCAGCTATTGTATGTGGTGGAACTTTCTGTAGTCATGCTTGTTTTTATTCAGATGCTACAGTTATAACATCTTCCAGTTGTGGGATTGAAAATATGGAGCATGTTTATTCACAGTTGCCATATACTATGATTGCAGCGAGGTATAGCGAGTTATTTTTATTTTTAATAGCGTTGGTTCTTATTTTTTGAGACGAGGGGGGGGAGGATTAAATGAAAGTGCTTTTGACAGCGACTGTACAAAGTCACATTTGTCAATTTCATAAACCACTTGTTGAAGTATTGCATAAACATGGATGTGAAGTCCATGTGGCTGCAAGAGATAATTTGGCAAGAAAAAATGGGTTAAAGCTTGATTTTGTTGAGAAAGTTTATGATATACCATTTGCCCGTTCTCCTAAAAGTAAAGATAATATACAGGCTTATAAGGAATTAAAAAATATTATTAATAAAGAAAAGTATGATGTGATTCATTGCAATACGCCAATGGGAGGAATTGTTACAAGATTAGCTGCAAAGCAGGCCAGAAAGCAAGGCACTAAAGTTTATTATACAGCACATGGATTTCATTTTTATAAAGGTGCGCCGAAAAAGAACTGGATCGTGTTTTATCCCATTGAAAAATACTTTTCAAGAATGACAGATAAGCTGATTACCATTACGAAGGAGGATTACCACCTAGCAAGCCAAAAGTTTCATTGTAAAGTGGAGCGGATTCATGGCGTAGGCGTGGATGAAAACCGATATCATTCCGTACTTCAAGAAGAACAAATGGAAATCAGAAAACAGTTTGGCTTTACTGATGGACAAAAGATTATTTTATGTGTAGGGGAATTGCTTCCAAATAAAAATCAGCAAATGATTATTCACGCTATGCAGAAAATTGTAAAAAATATCCGGATGCACAACTGCTTCTTGCAGGAAATGGATCAGAAAAAGAAAATCTTGAAAATTTGATAAAATCTTTGAGATTGACTGAAAATATAAAAATGCTGGGATATGTTACGAATCTTCAGGAATATCAGAAGATTGCTGATGTGTCAGTTTCTTGCAGTAAAAGAGAAGGACTTCCGCTGAATATTGTAGAAGCTATGTTATCAGGAACTCCGGTTGTGGCTTCTGTAAATAGAGGACATAGAGAATTGATACAAAATGGGAAGAATGGATTTCTTATAGATGTAAATGATTGTGAAAGGATAGCTGATAAGGTTTTAAAGATATTGACCGATAAGCAGTTGTATGGAGAAATTCAAAAAAATGCTAATACATACGCACAGGCATATACATTTAGAAATGTAAAAAGAGAACTTACGAAAGTGTATGGTTTTAAAGATGAATGAAAAAATAAGTGTGATTATGGGGATTTATAATTGTGCAGAAACATTAGAAGAAGCACTTGATTGTATTGTAAAACAAACATATACAAATTGGGAAGTAATTATGTGCGATGATTGTTCTACAGATCATACGGTTAAAATTGCAGAAAAGTATGTTATAGAATATCCGAATCAATTTGTGTTATTAAGAAATGATGAAAATAAAGGATTGAATTATACACTTAACAAATGCTTAGAATTTGCAGATGGTGATTATATAGCTCGTATGGATGGTGATGATTTGTGTGCGGAAGACCGATTTGAAAAAGAGGTAGAAGCGTTAAGAAAGAACCCTGAAATTGCCATTGTTAGTACAGATATGTTATTTTTTGATGAGAATGGTGTGTGGGGGAAAACATATGCAGAATTGTATCCGATAAAAGAAAGCTTTTTGAAAGGGACTCCCTTCTGTCATGCGGCATGTATGGTAAGGAAAGAGGCATATGAAAAAGTAAAAGGATACAGTATAAGTGATAGATTATTAAGGGTAGAAGATTATCATTTATGGATTAAAATGTATGCAAAGGGGTTCAAAGGGATGAACCTTCAAGAACCGTTGTATTCTATGAGAGATGATCGAAATGCACAAGGACGGAGAAAATTCAAATATAGATTGAATGAAGCATATGTGAAGAAAGTTGCGATAAAGGAATTAGGATTAAAAAAAAGAAATTATGTGTGGTGTCTCAGACCGATTATTATAGGATTATTACCAGGAAGCCTATATAGAATTCTTCATAGAAAGAAATAAGAATAGAAGGATATTGAATTATGTTTGGTGGAGTTATATTTATATGGTTGTTTTTTGTTGGATTGATGGCAAAACAATTGAAGTTGTATAATATAGAAAATGTGAATGGAGTCATAGTAAAGAGGTGGCACTGGATTAGTGCGGTTATTTTGTTCTTTCCAATATTTTGGTTAGCGTGTATGGGACCGGCAATTAATGATATTCCAATGTATTTGTCCGCATACAAATTGCTCCCATCTTCTTTTATGGGGATTCTTCAATATCTTTCCACTATGGAATCAGGACAAGGCTTTGTAATCATTGAATGGTTGATTAAGAGTGTGTTTGGAAACAGTTTTACAGCGTTTCGTGTAATCATAGCATTGATTCATAGCATTCCTATCATTTATATTTTTAGAAAATATTCGGAAGATTATTGGATCGCGATATATCTTTTTGTGGCATCATCAGTTCATATTGGATGGATGATGAATGGACTAAGACAGTTTATTGCTGTGGCAATTATACTCTTTGCACTTCCTTATGTAATAAATAGGAAATATATGAAGGCGATTTTCATTATATTGTTAGCATCAACAATTCATGTTACTGCCTTATGTATGTTGCCAATTATTTTTATTGTACAAGGGAAAGTGGGAAACAAAAGAACTATGTTTTTTATTGTTATGGCTATAATTGCAATGTTCATTTTAAGTAAAAACCCTGCACTGATGGATACGATTTTAGGAGAAACCGAATATGCAGGTGCGGTTACAGAAATGCAAAGATTGGGGGATGATGGTGTTAATCCACTACGAGTATTGGTCACTGCAGTCCCAGTACTACTGGCTTTTGTGCAGAGAAGACGTATTTTAAGAGAAGAGAATCCGGTTATTCATATATGTGTAAATATGTCGATCATTACAGTAGGCTTTAATTTAATAGCTATGGTTACTAGTGGTATTTTGATGGGAAGAATGGCAATATATACGAATCTTTACAGCTTTATTATTATGCCATATTTGATTAGAAATGCGTTCACAAAAAAAATCTCAAAAAATAGTTAATATGTTAATGATTGTATTTATTTTATATTTTACTGTTTTGAAATGGGAGTAGTGTAGAAGGAGAAATTATCATGTCTAAAATAATTCATTATTGTTGGTTTGGTGGTAGTGAAAAGCCACCAATTGTTAAAAAATGTATAGACAGTTGGAAAGAATATTTCCCTGATTTTGAAATTATGGAGTGGAATGAGCAGAATTTTGATATTCATAATAATCGATATGTAGAAGAGGCATATCAAAGTAAAAAATACGCATTTGTAAGTGATGTGGCGAGGTTTTATGCACTGGAAAAGTTTGGAGGTCTATATTTTGATACGGATGTAGAAGTAATAAAAGATTTTGCTCCATTATTAGATCAAGAAGCATTTGCGGGATTTGAAACAGATGAATATATTAATCCAGGGTTAGTGCTTTGGGTAAAAGAAAAAAATAATCGTTTGATGAAAGAAATGTTAAATTATTATGAAGGATTGTCATTTATAAGGGAAGATGGATCATTTAATACAACAACAATCTGCATTTACTTTACAGAAATTTTAAAGCAATATGGATTGATTGGAAATGGGAAGATGCAGCGGTGTGGAAATATTACAATTTATCCGAAAGAGTATTTTTGCCCATTTAATGATCAAACAGGTGTTTTAAACAAAACAGAAAATACATATGCAATTCATTGGTATTCTAAGACATGGATGGAACCAAAACAGAAAATCAGAAACAAGATCACAAGAGTATTACATAGGTTTTTTGGAACGGAGTGCTTTAGGAGATTCAGAAAATGAAAAGCATATTGATTTTATCACACGCGATGGAATTGGGAGGAGCAGAAAAAAGTCTTTTGGGACTCTTAAATGCAATAGATTCAAAAAAATATCAAGTTGATTTGTTCCTTATGAGACATGAAGGAAGCTTATTAGAAGATATTCCGGAAAATATAAATTTATTGCCTGAGATCCCTGCATATACGGTGTTAGCAAGACCTTTAAAGGATGTAATTAAGGAGAGACATTTTATTTTAGCTTTTGGACGTATTGTAGGAAAGATAAAAGCGAGGAGTTATGAGAAGAAAAGAAATATCATTGATAGTGGCGTGGGGTTAGAATATAGTCACAAATATACAGTACCATATATGCCTAAGATCCAAAAGCAAAAGGTCTATGATATGGCAATCAGTTTTTTAACTCCGCATTATTTTGTTGAACAAAAGGTACGAGCGAAAAAGAAAATTGCATGGATACATACAGATTATTCAAAGGTTCAGATTAATGTTGAATCGGAATTAAAGATGTGGAAGAAATATGACAAGATTGTGTCAATTTCAGATGCAGTAACAGAAAGCTTTTTAAAGGTTTTTCCTGATTTAAAAGATAAAATTGTGGTGATAGAGAATATTTTGCCGGAACAGTTGATTTACAAACAAATGGATGAGTTTGATGTTTCAGAAGAGATGTTCTCAGAAGGAGTAAAGTTACTGTCAATTGGAAGATATTGTTATGCAAAAAACTTTGATAACATTCCTAATATCTGTTCGCGAATGTTAAATAAGGGAATTAATATTACTTGGTATATTATCGGGTTTGGAGTAGCTGAAGAACTTATAAAAGAAAAAATCAGAGAAGAAAAAATGGAAAATCACGTCATTCTTCTGGGGAAAAAACAAAATCCATATCCGTATATAAAAGCTTGTGATATTTATGTACAACCAAGTCGATATGAAGGAAAGAGCGTAGCGGTTAGAGAAGCGCAGTTGATAAAAAAACCGGTAATAATTACGAATTATTCAACTGCAAAGAGTCAATTAGAAAACGAAATAGATGGCTTGATTGTTCCAATGGAAAATAAGGACTGCGCCGATCAGATGGTAGAAATCATTCAAGATGTAGAGAAATTGAGAAAAATTTCGGAAGCATGCTCTAAAAGAGATTATTCAAATAAGAGAGAGGTGCAAAAGCTTTATAAATTATTTGAATGAAAAGGGGGGAAAGAAAATGTTGAAGTTAAGTGTGATTGTTCCAGTGTACAAAGCGGAACAATATCTAAAAAGATGTATAGACAGTATCTTAGGGCAAAACTATAAAAATATTGAATTGATATTAGTAGATGATGGATCGCCGGATGCTTGTCCGGGAATCTGTGACCAATATCAGGAAAAGGATGAACGAGTTATAGTTTTTCATCAACAAAATTCTGGTGTGGCGGTTGCGCGGAATTCAGGGATGAGAATTGCAACTGGTGATTATATTACTTTTGTAGATAGTGATGATTATATTGGTAAAGAAATGTATTCTTCTATGCTTAAAAAGATTGAACAATATCAGTGTGATGTTGCGATGTGTGATTGCATAAAAGAATTTAGAACACATACAGAACTATATACACATGATATCCGAGGGGGATATTACAGTAGAAAGCAGTTAGAAGAAGAATACTATCCTCATCTATTGATGATGGAGAATGTAGAATATCCGGCTACTATTTCGAATTGGCTGCTGGTATTTAAAAATGAAAAAAAAGAAAATAGCTTCGGTATAGAGTATGAACCCGGAATACGATATTCCGAAGATTTGTTGTTTGGGGCAAGACTATTGCGACAAGCTGATTCGTTTTATTATATGAAGGGGAAAGCATATTATCATTATTGTATGAATCCGGAATCAGCTACACATAAATTTGTTCCTGACAAATGGAACGATTATCAGAAACTCCATATGAAAATAGAAGAGTATTTTGGGAGTGATGAGATATTTGATTTTCAACATCAGATAGATTTATGTTTATTGTTTTTCTTATATAATGCAGTAGGTGATATTTGGAAAGAAAAAAGTTTAAATAGACATGAAAAACAAATAATGATCTTAAGTATTTTAAATGAGTACAAGGTCAGAAATATGTTTAAAAGGTTAAAAATATTAAAATTACCAATTTCAAATAAATTGAAAATAGTGACATTAATGTATAAGTATCATATCCTTTGGATATTGAATTTGGAGAAGAGGTAAAGGAACGGAGCTATGAATGAAGTAAAATTAAGTGTGATCGTGCCTGTATATAATGCAGAACAATATTTGCGAAGATGTGTGGATAGTATTTTAGATGCAACAATTTTTTTAGGGGGGAAAAAAGTGAGATTATTCTGATAGATGATGGTTCGATAGATGATAGTTCTAGAATATGCAACGAATTAGCAGAAAAAAATAGAGAGATAAAAGTGTTTCATATTTCTAATCAGGGGGTAAGTAAAGCACGTAATTATGGAATAGAAAATTCTAGGGGTAAATATATTGCTTTTGTGGATGCAGATGATTATATAGAAAAAAATATGTACAAAATAATGATTGCACAAATGGAGAGTGATTCTACATTAGATGTAGGGGTATGTCTTTGGAATTTCATTGACCAAAATGGGAAGAAGGTGGTTAATAAAGAAAATATTTCATTTTCGGCTTATGGAAAACAAACAGGAAGGGATTTTTTGAAACACATATATGATGATTCTTATACAAATGGAATAGTTGTGTCTCCTTGGAATAAAATTTTTAAGAGAGAATGTATTGTCAAACATAAAATGGTGGGACGATATGCAGAAGATGACTACCTGATGAGTAAAGTTTTTAGTAATGACGATTGCAGAATAGTTGTTATTAAAGAAATACTTTATAAAAAATACGTAGGTGTATGGTGGGAAATGATTACCGGAAAGAGTACTTGGGCTTATACGGATGATGTTTATTCAGTGAAGTTGGGCGAAACCGATTATACTAAAACTAAGCCTAATGGTCGTCATGGTGCCAATAATGAGAACGTGAAACGTTATATTGATTTTGCTGCCGAACACAGTTTTGATCAGGTGCTGGTCGAGGGCTGGAATGAAGGCTGGGAAGATTGGTTCGGCAAGTCAAAAGACTATGTGTTCGACTTCGTTACTCCGTATCCTGATTTTGATGTGAAAATGTTGAATGAGTATGCTAGAAGTAAAGGAGTGAAGCTGATGATGCATCATGAGACTTCTGCATCTGTGCGTAACTATGAACGTCATATGGATGAAGCTTATCAATTTATGGAAGATAACGGTTACAATGCGGTGAAGAGTGGATATGTTGGCAATATCATCCCGCGTGGTGAACACCACTACGGTCAATGGCTGAATAATCATTATCTGTATGCGGTGAAGAAAGCTGCGGATCATAAAATTATGGTGAATGCACACGAGGCTGTTCGCCCTACCGGATTGTGCCGTACATATCCGAATCTGATTGGTAATGAATCTGCCCGTGGTACAGAATATGAAGCCTTCGGAGGCAATAAGCCTTTCCATACTACGTTGCTTCCATTTACGCGTCTGATAGGTGGTCCGATGGATTATACTCCGGGTATTTTCGATACTCAACTCTCTTTCCTGAGTGGTGAGCATAGTTTTGTACATACCACTTTGGCCAAACAGTTGGCTTTGTATGTCACTCTTTATAGCCCATTACAGATGGCTGCCGATCTTCCGGAGAGTTATGAACGCTATATGGATGCCTTTCAGTTTATTAAAGATGTAGCAGTAGACTGGGATGAAAGTAAGTATATTGAAGCAGAACCGGGAGAGTACATCACTGTGGCCCGTAAAGCTAAAAACACCAATAATTGGTTCGTTGGAGGAATTACTGGTGAAAATGCACGCACATCTACGTTTGTACTTGATTTCCTGGAACCGGGAAAGCAATATGTAGCTACTTTATATGCCGATGGTAAAGATGCGGATTATGAAAAAAATCCGACTTCTTATCAGATTAAAAAAGGTCTGGTGACTTATAAGACGAAGATTTCCACTGACTTGGCCCGTAGTGGAGGTTTTGCTATTAGTTTGATAGAGGCTACCCCTGCCGATAAGAAAGAACTTAAAAAGTGGAAATAAAGATAGTTGATGTAAAAAAGGTTAGTTTGGTTATTTTTTGAAATGACAGAGTCCGGATATATTGAGTATATAATCCGGACTCTTTTTAATTTATAGTTGTTGTATTCTTAATAATATATACTGTTTGGAAGCTGGACTTTCTTTTTGTTTATAGTCTTTGTCTTTAGCTTATATATCTATTATTCTAGTTGATTG
>ENA-OQJF01000189-OQJF01000189.1-human-gut-metagenome-genome-assembly--contig:-NODE-189-length-16644-cov-3.328207_pt1 | contig 16644 bp, 21 predicted proteins | sample MGYA00242595_ERZ504761 | MGnify/ENA primary metagenome ERZ504761 (study PRJEB26092, sample SAMD00036367) | human gut metagenome | host: Homo sapiens | study: EMG produced TPA metagenomics assembly of...
ACATCTTTCTTCTTTCTTCTTGTATAATACTACTTATAGTATTGTTGCTACATTTGTAACACCCCTCCTGTCAGATACACGGTACATTTGTACCACATTGAGGGGAAAGATGTGGCGAATTTCGCGTCTTTCCACCCAAATTCCACTATCGGGAGCATGAATCGCAAGCCGATGTTGCCGCTTCGGAAAATTGCAGTCGCCTTTTGCAGGGCAGCATTGCAAGAACGAAAACGGTCTGATTTTCACGTGCAGGAAAATAACCGCAAAAAGAGATCCGATAAAACATCTATATATGAAAAATATCCCCTATATTTGCATAAAATTTACATATAACTGCGATATAATATGATTATTCAGTTCACAGTCGAAAATTTCCTTTCGTTCAAGGAGCCGGCGACCTTGTCTTTGGCTGCTTCCGCGCTGAAAGAAAAACAGACCCGGTCCGATGAGATTGTTTTTGTAGCTTGAAGGTACGAACCTCTCTTTGCTGAAGAGTGCGGTCATCTACGGGGCCAATGCCAGCGGGAAATCGAATCTGGTCAAAGCACTCGATTTCTTCAAATGGTTTGTCATCAATTCCTCCAAAGGCGTGCAGTCCGGCGAAAGCATACGGGTGGAAAGTTTCCGTCTCAACCGGAGGACGGAACAGGAGCCCAGTTATTTTGAGGCGGTCTTTGCCGACGAAACGGTCCAATACCGCTATGGGTTCGAAGTCGATGAAAAACGTGTACACCGGGAGTGGCTTTATCAAAAGGGCAACAAGCGCAAGGCAAAGGAGGTGGAACTGTTCCTGCGTGACGGCGATGAGTATGAACTGCATCCCAAATTTTCGGTCGGCAAAGAGGTTGTCGCCAAAAAAATGGTGCGCGACAATGCGCTGCTTCTTTCCGTGGCAGCACAGTTCAACGAAAGCGTCTCGGTGGAAATCATGGGATGGTTGGCCAACACCACGATTGTTCTTGGCAGCAGCGACGAGCGGATTTGGGAAATGGCGATAGCCCAGATCGATGATCCGTCCATGAAAAGGCGTATTGTGGAGTTTGCCCGGTTTGCAGACTTCGGAATCGACGACATACGCAAGGTTGACAATACAGTCATCAGTTCACACCAGCAATATGACGAGGAGGGCAACGCCACGAAGACGGTCACTTTCCCGTTCCGCGTAAACGAGTCGGAGGGTACGATCAAATACTTCTCGCTGGCTTATCCTATAATCGACGCGTTGGATCATGGCAAAAGGCTGGTTGTCGACGAGTTCGACTCGAAAATGCACCCTCTGTTGACCAGTCGCATCATCGGGCTGTTCAATTCCAGAGTGACAAATCCCAGGAATGCACAGTTGATTTTCACGACACATGACACCAACCTGCTTAATGCAAGCCTGTTCCGCAGGGATCAGATCTGGTTTACACAGAAAGATTCGTTTGGAGCCTCGGAACTCTATTCGTTGGCGGAATACAAGGTTCGCAACAGTGCACCTTTCGAAAAGGAGTACCTGATGGGGAAATATGGCGGTATCCCTGTCATCGGCCAGTTTGAACGGTTATTTGACCTGAGGGAGGAAGAATATGGCAGCACGGACGAACAAGCGTGATCCACGCGCGGCACGGACACTCAGGCGTATCAGTTTTGTCCGTGAGGTCAAACAATCCTTCCTGATCATCTGCGAGGGGGTAAATACGGAACCGGATTATTTCAATGCATTTCGCCTGACTTCCGCCAATATTAAAGCGGTAGGCCAGGGACTCAATACGGTAGGTCTTGTCCAAAAGGCTTTACGGATGAAAGAAGAAGAGCGGAAGAAAGGACGCGAGTATGACCAGTGCTGGGTGGTATTTGACAAGGATGACTTTCCCGATCGGGATTTCAACCGGGCTATCGGTATGGCGGAAGCCGGTGGCATGAGGGTGGCATACAGCAACCAGGCTTTCGAGTATTGGTTCTTGCTGCACTATAACCTGGTACAAGGCCCGATGCACAGAAATCAATATGAAACAAAGCTATCCGGCTTGTTGGGCTTCTCCTACAACAAGGAAGCCGGTACAGGCGGTCGTGTTTTCAGGGAGCTGGGCGGTAAACAGGCTCAGGCCATCACGAACGCAAAAGCCGTATTGCGCCGAATGGAGGGAATACCGCCGGCACAGGCGGAATCTTCGACAACGGTGCATCTTCTTGTGGAAGAACTGAATAAGTATATTTAGCATATTCTGTCGTTTGCCCGGATAATATTGTACCCGGCTACCACCTCCTTCCGGTTTTATCGGATTTTATGTCGCAAAAACACAAAAACAGACGGCAAATCACAACGATGCCGTCTGTTTTTATTCATTTACGTTCCGTGGACAGATACGCTCAAACTTTTCGGTGTCTCTCTTTCCATTGGCTGACCTCTTCGTCAGAGACGGATGCCACGGTCCTTTTTTCCACATCGAACATCCGATGACAGAATGCCCTGGTAGAAAAAGGATTTCCAAGTTCCGCCAATATCCCTACAAGCCGGTTGTAGGAATCCATGTGCCACAGGTAATCGTACATCCCGCTGACCGGCACCCGTTCAAGCAATCCCATACGCGTTGTCTTTTCCACGCACTTGTCGAAAATCCGCGAACCCATCTCCATGTTCTCCATGTAGTACCGCTTGCTGCGCAAGGTGTCGTAACCTTTTTCACGCAGGCGTGTACGGTCTGCCATGTACAGCATGAAGATGACCTCTTCCGGGGTGAACGCGCCGACCAGCCCGGTGAAGCATTTCATAAACGGTATCACGTGTTGCCTTTTGTCGTCATTCCCTTTCATGTCCGTTTTCGCGTTCGTTCGTCCGTAATGTTTCCGCTTCCCCGTCATCCTTAATCGACGGATTGACATAGAACTGGCATATCCTGCCGTTTATCATCGGTTTATACACGGCGTATCCCAGTTTTTTGGCGTAACGCCCCACGGATACGCGGTTGGCGAACTTGCCGGTATGTTCCGTCAGGTGTTCCGACATCTCCCCGACGGTCATTCTGCTTTTCAGTTTCATATCATTCGCGTTTAAATGTTTTCCTGATAAAGGATAGCCGCGACTAATACGAACTGTTTGCAAATGGTATGAATTAATAAGAGGCGGTTCCATGAAATCGGCAAAGGAGGAATCAACCGGTTATACTGATACTTCATTCATGAAACCGTCCCTCATCTATTTTCCCATTATCCGGACAATCTCCCGTATCGTGTCGAAGTTCCGCTCGTCCAGCCATTCTTTGGCCACGTTCCACGAGAGCGACATTCCGAACTTCAGGTTCTCCATGGTGATGGTATGGTGCGACAACCTGCCTTCAGTGGGCTTGAGCCCTGCCGCATGCAGTTCACACAGTCCGTCCTGAAAGAATGTGCACCCGCCTGCTTCCTGTTTCGCCTGTACCATCGGCACGATATACGGGATTTTTCCTAACAGCAGGCCTACCGCCCACCGAGTGGGTGCAAGACGCTCCCTGTATCCGGCTTTCAGCAACCGGAGGATGTCTTCCGGCGTACCGAGGCACGGTATCCGGCATTGCTGCCTGCACAGACGGCAACGGCACTCTACCGGCCGTCTTCCTGTCTTGCGGATGATCCGCTGTAATGCCGTTTCCATCGCTATGCACCCGGTGGGCAGTATTCAGGGTTCCTCTTGCGCCACAGTTCTATGACTACACTCCCGTCCGGCCTGTCGTCCATCGTTTGGTGGATCCGAAAGTATATACCCTTGCCCCCGGGACTGTTCTCCCACGTGTAAGGCACATCGCATTGCCAGGCCCGGCAGGAAGGAAAGGACCACCCATTGCCGCTTCTCGTACTTGCAGATGCCCTCTTCGGCAAGGAACTGGTGCAACTGTCGCGGCGATATGCCGAGTTCGTCAGCGATGCGCGTGCTCTTGAACCAGTCCCTGTTCTCGATAAACTCCTCGTAGAATACGATTTTCGGCAGGGATTCACTCACCACTTCCGCAGTTCCAGAATCAGTCTCGTCGCCGATTCCATATCCTGCGGCATGGGACAATCCATACAGGGCAGACCGGGTGCCGCCACCCTGGGGCGTTCGCGTACGATTGTCTTCCCTCGTTTCACGGAGAGTTTGCCGATAGCCTCGCCCAACCATTCCGCCAAAGACAGGTCAGGGGCGATCCATCTGGCCAACGGTATGACAAGCGGTGATTCCAACCAGGTCGCACCGTGCCCCGCCCCGTGTGGTGAAGACTTGCGACTCGTATTTCCCGGTATGTCCGTTGCCGGCCATTTCCCTGCGGAGCATATCCGTGGAAGCGATGCGTAGCCATTCAGACGGGATTTTCCCGAAGTGCATCGTGATCTGCGTGGCGTTGACCATCAGCTTGTCGCCGACACGCCGGAACGTGACGGGGAACCCTTCCTCGAAGTGCATGACGATGTCGTCCTGCGGGACGGCGTGCAGCTCCCCGGCTTCCAGTTCCAGAAGCTTGTTGCCCCACACTTCCAATTCATCAAGCAGGTCACGGGGTATAATAGTCTCCTTGCGTACCAGTTGTAAAAGCCGGCGCATATCGATGGGACGGAAACCCCACTGTTCCCTGCCGTTTTTCCGGAAACTGATTTTCAATGCCGTCGGGCAAACACGGGCGATGGCGCCGTTTTCAAGCAGTTCGTCCCGCTTGAGTATATCGCATATATCCACGGCGCAGATATGGAGCTGGCCGTTATGGTTCCGGGAAACCCTTATGTTCCAGTCCCGGAACGGAACATTCCTATTTTCCCTCATAGGTATTTCCTCCTTTCTTTTGGTTATCAGACTTACGTTTGTTTTCAAGCAAGGCTCTCTTATGTGCCATCTTGCGCACCGGATAGTACGTGCGTTTCTCGCCGCAAAGGGCGTCATAATCTTTCAGCATCAGTGTGCCGAGGTCGGCCAGCTCGATTTCCACATCCGGATGCAGATGCCTGAAATAGAGTCCGCCGCTGCATACATACTTGCCCGTGCAACAGAATGAGATAGCCTGCAAGTTGCCTTTTGTCAATTCCGCCGCGCTGTGCAGCGAGCGCGTGACCGCTACAAGAACCTGTGCCCCGTTGAAGATGAGCACCATCTTGGGTCGTTTAAATGTGCTGCGTCTCATGTTGTTCTAAAATTTGCGTTAATTCCTCCTTTGTAAATCTAAGACCGGCAGCCTGTACCAGCCAAGTGTCTGAAACCGTAAATCCACCGGACAGCAGTTCGTCCACGCGCTCCAGAAGGTAGACACCGAACGCGGGATCGATGTAAACGACAAATAATAGAGCCAGACATTCATCAATTAACAGGTGTCCCGACGCCTCGTCACGGATGATCATCTTTTCCCTGTCTATTCCGTAGGCGTCTGCCAACGCCGTTGCCCAGTGATGGAAAGCGACACGGAAATCACGGACATTATGCCGGCGTGCATCTCCTTTGGCCTGGATGAAGCGTGTCGCGTCGAAATAGACCGGTCCGTCTTCCCGTAACGTTCCGAAAAGCAGATCGGGGAACTCCCTGTACCGGATTATCCGGCAGGGAATCTTTTCTTCTTTCATGTTCTCTTTTTCATTGTTCTTGGATTTGTATCTAACGTGGTGCAAAGATATATCTTTTTAATATGAAATACACTATAAATATATACATAAATTACACTTTTAATAAATTGTTAATCACTGATAATAAGATATTTACAACATAAATAAAACCGAAATATCTATATATTTAAGTTGTATATTTCGGTTTGTAAATCAAGCATTAAGAGTCCCGTTCTCCATATATTCTTTTAGCCGTAAAAACCTCTCTTGAGGATTGTCTCTACTCTTTGAACAAGAAACAAAAAAATTATGGCTACATCGGACAAATCATTTAACGGGGAACTCTTGGAGAGTATTTTTAAGACCTCCAAAAAGACAATTCAGGAGTATGTCCGCGAAATCGAGCGCAACAACCGCTACCGTTCATGCCGTCAGGATACCGGCTCGGGATATATTCTCGATGACCGCGCCCGGCTCATTGACCTGTATGAAGCCTGCCTGCAACAGGACGCTCATATACGTTCCGTTGTCGAGACACTGGAAAGCCAGATTCTCGGCGACCGCTATATGCTTGCCCGTGTAAACGAAAAGGGAAAATACATCAAGGACGTGGCGAACTCCCTGAAGATACAGGGTTCGCAGTTCGACAAGATAATCAAGGGCATAGTGGAATCCAAGCTCTACGGGTACACCCTGCTTGAAATCATGCCGCATACTGACCCCAGAACGGGCAGGCTGGCGGAAGTCAACATCATCGAACGGCGTAATGTGTTGCCGGACCAGAAAACGGTACTGAAGCGGCAGGGACTGTGGGAGCCGCATTGGGATTTACATGACCCGGCATATTACCGTTGTTATGTACTGGTAAACTCCGGCGACTTGGGACTTTTTTCCGCCACGACCCCTTTGATACTGGCCAAGAAATTCACGGTGGCCAACTATGTGAACTTTTCCCATACTTACGGACAGCCGATTATCCACGGAAAGACGGTCAGCGAGAGCAACGCCGACCGCAAGAGGCTGGCTAACGAGATAGCCAACGCGGCACAGAACAAGGTGGTGGTTACCGGCATTGAGGACGAGGTCGATATCAAGACATTCACCATGTCCAACTCGGAAAAGATATATACCGGGCTTATCGAGTTTGTGAACAAGGAAGTTGCCAACCTCGTGCTCGGCTCCGAGTCGATGGGCCGGAGGGATGCAGTCGTACGTGGGTCCACGAAAGCACACCAGGACATTTTCCGCGACCGTATCGAAGTCTACCGTCGGTATATCGAAAACGTCATGAACGAGGAGATAATCCCCCGCCTGGTGGCTATCGGGTATATCCCCGGAGGATTGGAGTTCCGGTATTCGAACCGGATAGAGATGAGCAACGAGGACCGCATCAAGCTCTATTCGCTGATCACGGACAAATATGAAGTGGCGGCCGATGAGATCGAGAAAGAGTTCGGTATCAATGTGGGCTGGCAGCTCAATGTTATCCCGGGATTAGGTTTCGGAGCCGAAGGCGGCTCATCCGGTCTCAGCCACAACGACCGGGGCATCATGTCGGACGAGGAGTATTTCCGGCGTTACGGACGCCCCCGGGGGGCGAAGGTCGGAAATTTTCTGCGGGGAGCGGAATAGAAGCCCGTCTTCCGCTCCCGGACAACGCTCCGTTCAGGGCTGTCAGGGCATCTGCAACCACGGAATCCGATACAGAAAAGGAGTATCGTGTCATTTTCGATGCATTCCGCAGGCTGATCCTCTATTGGGAGAACAGCGCGGAACGTCTCGACATTATAGAGGACATCATCACCCTGCGTGCCTCTTTCCTCATAGACCGTGCGCTGACAGGTCTGCGAATCGATATGGACCGGGCATTGGAGATACTGAAAAATCACAACTCCTTTACAACAGAGAGGGAACGGCAGCAGCGTGACATCCTGATTGCAGCTATAGACAACCTGGTGGATTTTGCCGCGGCAGAGGAGTATGCCATGCTCGGGGAACTGCCCGAGACAGCGGATGAACAGGACATGGAAGCATACGAAAAGATATGCCGCAGGTATAACCTCGTCCATGCGGAGGAAGAGAACAACCAGGTATTCTTCGCGGCCTCGATGGCCGCATGGTGGATGGCGGTGGATATGGATACCGTGCTTACCTACATGACACAAGGCGATGAACGGGTACGTGCCTGGCATCTTTCATTGGAAGGGATTTCCTTCCGCAAATCCGAGTTTCCTCCGGAGCTGATACCGCCGATCGAATGGGGATGCCGCTGCTTTCTGGTCGCGGAGGGGTTCGCCGCTGTCCGGGCGGCTTTGCCGGATAAGGGAGACTATCTGGAAAAGGTGGATCCGGTCTTCCGGGAGAGCCTGGCAACCGGCGGGCGTATCTTTTCCGATGCGCACCGCTATTTCTCCGTCCCGCTTCCGGGTTACATGAATGATATTGTGAAACGCATTAAAGGAAAGTTCGCCTATGCCCAAGATAACGCTTGATGAGTTTTGCAGCCACTGGGTAAGCAGGACCAGTACGCGCGTCATGGCCAGCCGGCTGGAGTTCAACGTATTCGACTTCGCAACTGCTGCCGGTGACTATACCAGGCAGCAGTTCGTGTCCTCATTCGCTTCGGGGGGATTCAACGGTAGCAAATGGGCGCCTCGTACCTCCAAATGGGGAAAGAGGTTCACCCATCCTCTCATGAACGATACGGGGACTCTGGCCCGGAGCATACAGTCGGAAGCCGGCCGGACAGACATAGTGGGACGGCGTTCGGACCGTACGCGCATCTTCCGGAAAGGCGCCAGGTATTGCATGTGGACTACGGAAAAGAGCTTTCCAGTCAAGGGCAAGCGGGGACGCAGCAAGGAGCGTTACGGGCATTATGCCGCCATACACAATACCGATCCGAAGTTCGGGCTGTACACGGTAAACCAGTATTCCACGCGCCGTCCCGTACACCGGCAGTTCATCGGATTCTCACCGAAGACGGACGACTATATCGCCGCCCATTTCATAGATATGATTTTTAAAGGATTTCCACACCAGCCGTTATGATAAAAGACAAACACCCAGCACCACAGCCCGCACAACCGTCGGCACCGGCGGAGAGCCTGCCTGAAGAAGTTTCCGCGAACCCTTTCGTGGAGATATACCGGGCCGTTAAGCGGGCTGTCCTGACCCTGCGGGAGAATCCGGACGACCCGTTGTCGCCGCCCCTGTTCAAAACCGTCGCTATCGACAACGGCCAGTTCGCCCGCATTGTCCGTGACGATAACACGGAGTATGAGACTGTGTTCCCTGCCGTGTTCATCCACTTTATCAACGTGAGGTACCTGGTACAGCAACAGCGTATCGGTGAGGGACGCGCCACCATGCGCGTGCGGTTTATCTTGAATACGCTCAACAATGCGGACGAAGACAAGGAATGCGAGGCGTTTCTGGTCTTCCAGCGGCTCAATGTAGCCATACAGGATGCCAAGAACCATGAGCCGGCGCTGAGCGAGCGGTGCAACCTGACCTATTTCGACATGCCGCTTTCAACCAATATGTTGCAGGCGTACTGGATAGACTACGAGGTATGGTTCAGGGAATCTTCCGCGTGGAAATACAGGGACTGGGTAAAAAGGTATGTGGTCATGCCCCCGTTCACCCAACACAGCGATGCGCCGCAACATGACAGCGGCGGACACGGCTTCCATCCGCGTCCGGAACATGACGAAGTATCTGGTTTTTCGGATACCGGATCGGAAAATTGAAATCCATGCAGGAGATTTATCCGCACTGCGTATAAACAGACATGAATCAGCAGATAATACAAGACTCATGATACATTTTCTGTACTTGCTGAATTTAGAATGTTCAGCATGCCGGTCTTGATACAAATAGTTGCAACCGGTCTGTAATTTGAACAATCTATTATACTGTAAAGATAATCGCATTTCCATAAATGGATGGATTCTCATATTTCCACTTCCATAAATAGCAGTGCAAAACCTTTTCTTTTTCCACCGCCTACTCTTGTTCAAATAACCCTTGCATATGGATATGAACACACTTCAATATGTCGTCGGAGAGGCGAAGGCAGGCCAGCCGGCTGTTATCCGTTTCTTCGGTCGCGTGACGGAAGAGACGACCTCACGTTTCAATGACGAGTTCGACTTTTTGGAAAATATCATCCGTCCCTCCTGTATCCGCGTGTTGATCAACTCGGAGGGCGGCAGTGTCCTTTACGGCATGTCCACCTATTCCACCATCGCCAATGCCACGGTGGATACGGAATGTATCATCGAAGGGGTCGCGGCATCGATGGCCTCCATCATCTGGGCGGCGGGCAAGCGTTCTCTCATGCGTGATTATGCCATACTGATGATTCATAACCCGATGTTGCCGGACGATGACGGAGGGGAACCGTCGGACATGGTAACGGCTTTTACCAAACAGATCGAGACGATTTACCGGAAACGGTTCGGCCTGAAAGCGGAGCATGTGCGGGCCATCATGGACGGACAGGCAGGAAAGGACGGGACCTATTTCGACGCACAGGCTGCCGTCAAGGCCGGCATCATACCTGCGGAGCATGTCATCCATACCTCGAAGCAGCTTTGCCGTAAAGTGCATGACGAGATAGAAGGATTGACCGATACGGCCGCCATCCAGGAACTGATGAGCCGTGTCAGCGCGGGAAATAAACCTTTCAAAGGCATTGAACCTACTCTTACAGAAACGGAAAACGATATGGCAAACGAAAACAAGACACAAGGCTTTGAGTACGGGGCGATTGCAGCCTCGCTGGGCATGAAGGACGGTGAGGTCAAGGACGTGATGGCACGTATCTCTGAACTGGCCGCGATGGAACCCAAATACAGAGAAATACAGAAATCACTGAGCGACGCGCAGACCGTCATCGCCGGAAAAGACGCCTCCATCCGGAACTTGCAGACAGACCTGGCCGCAGCGACGGCACGCCTTTCCGCCTACGAGCAGAAAGAGAAGGACGAGCAGGCTTCCCGTATCGAGACATTGGTGGAGAATGCCATTGCAGAAGGCAAGATTGACCGTGAGGCGAAAACGCAGTGGGTGGAGATGGCCGGTTCCAACTTCGAGTTGGCGGAAAGCACGCTGGCTTCCATTCCCGCGCGGGAGAAAATCTCGAAGGAAATCGCCGATGACCCTGCCAACATCCAGGCCACGGCGGAAGCGACAAAGACCGCCGAACAGCTGATGGCCGAGAAGGTGGCGGAAGTGGTCGGTGCGGATTTCAAGTTCCGAAAGCTCTGACAGACTATCCGCGGGCGTCCGCCCGATTTTAACTGACATGCCGGAGACCGCAGTGTCTCGCGCGGAAACAGCAGGTATCCGCCAGTCGGCCGAGTTTCATTCTTCAACGGAAAACTTAAAACGACAATGGCTGATACAGTAAACTTTCTTCAAAACGGGTATAGCGGCGAAGTACTTGAGGACTTGCTGACCTATACCGTGCAGGGCAATGATACGGTCCGCGAGGGACTGATTCATATCAAGACGGGCATCCAGCACCGCTATACGCTTCCTGCCATCAAGCTGGGCAACATTATCCAGGACAACGTGCCGACCCCACAACCCATCCACGGAGCCAAGGGCGATGACGGCACGAACGAGTACCAGTTCACCGAACGCCATCTTGAGCCGTCCGATTTTATGGTCTATCTCGAGTTTAACCCGAGGGACTACGAGAAGTACTGGCGTTTCGCGCAGCCGGAAGGCAATCTCGTGTTCCGCGAGCTCGACCCGAAAATCCAGGCGACGATGCTCCGTCTCCTTATGGACAAGAAAAACGAGTATATCGGAAACGCCATCTGGACTTCCGCCCGCGGAGGAGAGACGGTGGCCAAGATTACCGCACCGGAAGGCTGCACGAAAATCGGAGCCAACAAGGAGAAATATTTTGACGGGGTCATCAAACGGATCCTCGACAATGTGAACTCCTCCGATGCCGAGGTGGTTGCCGGAGGGCAGTGCATCATTTCGGGAACGACCGAGCTGACGGACGGGGCCGCGGTGGAGGCGGCGCTCTATGCGATGTGGAGGAAATGTCCGAAGCAGATCCGAAAGAAGACATCTCTGACCTTTGTGGTCGGATGGGACGCCTGGGACGCGTATGACCAATATATCTCGGACAAGCAGGTCAAGTATTCCGAGAATACCGAGGTCAACCGCTATCGCTTCAAGGGCAAGCGCATCGTCCCGGTCGTGGGAATCCCCGAACACACGATGGTGCTCGGCGAGTTCTCCACCGGCATGGACTCCAACCTGTGGATGGGGGTGGATTACGCGAACGACACGGACATCCTGAAAATCGACCGTCTGCAGGCCAACTCCGAGCTGTTCTTTTTCCAGATGCGCATGAAAATGGACGTGAACATCGTCCGCCCGGCGGAGATCGTGGTCCATACCGCCTACAAGAAGAGCGAATAACACACCTTTCTTCATTCTCAATATCCACCCGGGGAGCGGAGGCAAGGCCCCGTTCCCCATTTTCATTCTACTGTTATGGCAAAGAAAATCAACACGGAGGAAACTCCGCAGACAGACAACAATAATATTCCTGCACCGGAGGCTCAGGCGGTGCCCGTTCCGGAAACGGCATCGGAAAACCTCGGGACAGGCGGCGAGACTGAAGACAGGCTGCCGGCCAAGACCGCGGGGAAAGGGAATGCAGGGTCGGAGGAGACGACAGAGCCTCACATCCTGTCCCTGTTGAAAAAGTTCCCGGCATATCCGTCGCTGTACATCGACACGCACGGAGGAACCTATGCGCCGGACACGGCGGCCGCCATCAGGGGCAAGGCCGTACTCTACAGGAATCCTTTCTACAACGAACTTAAAAAGAAATCATAATGGCACTCGGTAATGTATTTATCAAGGATGTGGACGGCAATATTCCTTACGATACCGGCTCGTCGGGCGAGAAGGTGACGGGACTGCTGTTCGACGTGTCCCTCCAGCCGACGCTTTTCACGGAGGGGTATGGTAAAACCAATGAGACCAGGCTCAAGCCTGGCGATGTCTGCTACATCACCTCGTTCAAGTCCGCCGTGAACGACTTCGGTATCATCGAACGTGTGGAGGCACCGACGAGGAGGAGATGAATGTCAATTTCCTGCACGGCATCCCGGCATACCATATCCGTGAATTTTTCCGCATGTCCGGCAATCCGGGCGGTTCAGGAAAACTCTACGTGATGTTCGCGGACTGTTCGGCGAACTGGGATGCGCTGGAAATCATGCAGCGTGCTGCCGGGGGTATGATCAACCAGATAGGCATATGGACGGAACAGCCGCTGTGGAAAGCGAACGGCGCATCGGAACAATACAACCTCAATCTGGTAAAGGGGCTCAACGACGTGGCCGTGGGGCTTGCGGAGCAGAACCAGCCGCTCTCGCTCATCCTTTCCGCCAATCCTTCCAATACGGGGGCGGATACGACTGAGGGGCGTCAGATTGACCTGAATAAAATACCTTCATGCATCTGTGAATCAAGCCGTATCAGCTGTATATTCGGCCAGGCGCATCACGAAAAGATCTCCACGATGCAGATGTGCAACAGGAACCATACGCCCGTGGGATTTTTGGGAGCGGTTATGGGAGCCATAGCAAAGGCCAACGTGCACGAATCCATCGCATGGGTCAAGCAGTTCAATCTCTTCGCGGACGATTTCCAGGAAATAGAGTTGGGGTTCGGGGACATCAACCTCGACGAGGCAGAGGAGAACTTCCTCAGCCTGAACCGGTACGAGTCACTCTCCCCGTCACTGCTGGACGAACTCGACGATAAGGGGTATATTTTTCCCATCAAGTATGCCGGCCGCGAGAACGGGATCTACATCTCGAAAGACCAGACATGCTCACATGGGGATTTCCGTACCATTGCCCGGAACCGCACCATCAACAAGAGCCGCCGTGCCGTGCGTGCAGCCCTGCTGCCGTATGTGAACTCACCGCTGATGGTCAATCCTTCAACCGGGTTCCTCGCCCCGTCGAAAGATTACAGCTTTCAAGACACTCATCGGGGATATACTGGCCAAGATGCAGGCGGCGCAGGAAATTTCAGGATACGCCGTCACTATCGACCCGAACCAGAACGTGTTGGTGGACGACACGCTGCGCATTCTCCTATGTCCTTGTCCCGGTGGGCGTGGCCGTGAAGATTTATGTAGAGGAAGGACTGTCATTAACCGCAAATAAGACATAGCATATGGCAATAATCAACAATGTAGCATACTCGTGGTCGATGATAACCCTGTCATCGACCGCCCTGGGAATCGATGAAGGTTCCACGACCCTTGAAGGCGTGTCGGCCATCAAATGGTCGAAGAAGCGCAAGGTCGAAAGTAACTACGGCATGGGAGGACGGCCGGTGTCGAGGGGGTTCGGGAACATTACCTATACGGCGAGCATCACGATGGACTATGCCACGCAACAGCTGTTGCGTTCGGTGTACGGCTCGCTGCTCGAAATCGGCGAGTTCGACCTGATTATCAGCTTTGCCAACCCGATGGCCGGCGAGGACTGGACAACGACGACCGTAACGCTCAAAGGTTGCATCTTCACGGAGGATTGTCTCGAGTCACAGCAGGATGATACCAATATCACCCATGAATTCGATCTCAACCCGTTCGATATCCAAATCGGCTCGGGTGATACAATCTAAGCTGTCATGGATGTAACTTTCGAGGGGAAATCTTCTACCGGAAAGAACGAATGGCTCACGCCTCCCTGCCTGCTTCGGAGGCTGGGGCCGTTCGATTTGGATCCGTGTTCGCCCGTAAACCGCCCATGGGATACGGCGCGACATCACTATACCATTGAGGATGACGGCCTGCAACAACCCTGGTTCGGACGTGTGTTCTGCAATCCTCCCTATGACACTGCACTGATTGTCCGGTTTATCCGCAGGTGTGTCGAACACAGGAATGCCGTCGCGCTCACTTTTGCCCGCACGGACACGCGCCTGTTCCACGAACTGATATTCCCAACGCCGATTCAATACTCTTTATCAAGGGACGGCTCAGTTTTACCATGTTACGGGGGAACAGGGTGTACGGCCGGAGCGCCGTCATGCCTGATCGCCTTCAACAAAGAAAATACCGCGGTTCTGGAAACATGCGGTATCGACGGGAAGTTGGTGAAGCCACGACTTCAATAGTCAACCATAAATTTGTTACATAATAACCCGTCTGTTTGCCGGATATTGACCTTGGCTGACAGACGGGATTTATGTATGGCAGACTTAAATCGAAATATGCGCTTCCTTATCGAATGACGTATGCTCGTTACTGAACACATAGCCCAACTGGTTGCATATGCACCGGGTGTTTCCGATGACCTTATTGATATTGCGGTGCGAGTGGCCATATATCCAGTATTCAATCGGGCTGTCTGCAATGAAACCGCCAAGCTCCACGGTAAATGCCCCATTGAGCGGACTGCCCTTGAACTCCGGCGCCATCAGTTCGAATGACGGTACATGATGAGTGGCGACAATGAGATGTCTGGCAGTACTTTGTTTTACGCTCTGTTCCAGAAAACGGAAACAGCGCGAATGTTCGTCATTGAACCTTGTCCAGTCCAGCGGTTCGCTGCCGTAACGCATCCTGCGGAAATCTGTGATGGCTGCCTCAGTTTCATAGGCATCCTGCAACAGGATATGTGACCACAGTGTGGTAGCGATCAATTCTATATCGTTACCCAATGGGATAACGGCATTATAGTGGCAGGTGATGTTTTCCCTGATTTTGAGCGACCAGCCGTTATACAGCTTGTCTATGTCGAACATCTTGTAAAACTCGTGGTTTCCGGGAACCACGATGACCCGGCTGTAATTTCCGGAAGCCCAGTCCCAGAACGGATGTCTGGAGTAGTTCTCATCTCCGATATATCCTATATCTCCGGCAAGGACAAGCACTTCTCCGGCAACAGCCAGCGGGTTGTGCTTCAAAAAACTGCTGTTCTCCCGAAACTCGAGATGCAGGTCGGATGCGTATTGGATTCTCATTGTTGTGTTATGAAATTGGCTTCAAGTTGTTCCAATAACTGTTCTCCGGAAATGCTTTTAAGTCCTGCCGATTTGAAAAAATCAGAGTTTGGCACTTCTTCTTTGACAGCCAGGCAAAACCTGTCAACATCTTGTTTAAGCGAATCAGGAACTTCGTAGGTGTCGGCAGGAGCAAGCATGGCAACCAGCCGGAATACATCTTTCTTGTGCTTGACGATATGTTTGCTGTCCACTTGTTCTCCATTGCTTTTCCGCTCGGTCATTTCTAAATAGGCCCTGCATTTCAGACAGATAAGACTTTCAATGTTCGCAATATGTACGCCCTCCTCCAACGTGCTGTGTTCAATGGTATAATTATAATAGTCATCATCCATCAAAATGGCTGACAGACTTGACAGGTCATCATCAACCGGAATGGGGGTAATGTGGGCATCGTCCGGGAATTTGACAACCCCGATATTTCGTGAAAAGAGTTCTATCTGATACGGGAAATCCGGATTTCCCGGTTCCTTGAACCTGTAATATTCATGCCTGCATTCCCCGTTCCCGGTTCCCTTATTCCTTTGTCTGTACCCTGCGGTTTTTACAAACTCCCAGAATTTTGCAGCAAAATCCGAAGACAGCGCCTCCACAATCAGTATAATGTCTATGTCCTTGGTCGCCCTTGGAGTTTGTGCATATATTTCTTCATGCATTTCACAGGCAGTACCACCTATGATGACATAGTTTCCTTCATATCCGGTGAAAAACTCCCTGAATTTATCAATTCCTCTTACCATATCATATTATTTATCATAGTTTCCAATTCTATTTGAATGCGTTCATCATCCATATCCTTCATGGCCAGAAATAAAGACAATTTGTCTACAATGCCGTTTTTTGAGAAAAAACATGGATTGTAACGCCATATCTCTATGCGGGTCTCGCCATATTCCTTGTCTGTCCGGATTTGCAACCGTCGAGCTTCTTCTTTTGCAATGGCATAAGTGTCATTTTTTTCCTTGTTCAGCATTGAATATTCCGACAAGGCATTTACTCCACTAATACAAAATACTTCATCAGGCAGACTATCGGTATATACAATCCGCTCGA
>ENA-OQJF01000191-OQJF01000191.1-human-gut-metagenome-genome-assembly--contig:-NODE-191-length-16572-cov-4.501733_pt1 | contig 16572 bp, 19 predicted proteins | sample MGYA00242595_ERZ504761 | MGnify/ENA primary metagenome ERZ504761 (study PRJEB26092, sample SAMD00036367) | human gut metagenome | host: Homo sapiens | study: EMG produced TPA metagenomics assembly of...
GAGAAAGCACCGTTGGCATCAACACGCAGTTCGATTTCATCAGATGAAAATTGTTTGCGGATGATACGAAGGATTTCTAATTCTTTATCGAAGTCGATCGCTCCGATTTTCAGCTTGATGCAACGAAAGCCGGATTCTATCTTGTCTGTCACTTGTCCCAACATCTCTTCATAGCTTCCCATCCAGATCAGTCCGTTGATAGGAATACCCACCTCGCCATGCGAGAAAGGAGTGTTCCACAAGGCAAAGGAGCCGGCTTCAAAGTGGCGGAAAGCAGTCTCCAGACCGAACAGGATAGATGGATAATCGCGCAGTCCGTCCACGTCGATTCTGCCTGTGCGGGTGAAGTTTTGGCAAGCCTTGGCCAAAACTTCTTCATATCCAGGCACGTCGTCGCAACTCAGTTTAGGCAGAGGAGCGCATTCGCCTATTCCTTGGCGGCCGGGTGTTTCTTCTGCGGTGAGGTAGATATACCAACTCTTCCTCTCCGTGTAGGTCCCGCGCGAAGTCCCTGCCGGCTTTTTGAAGTACAAGGTCTTAGGGCGGATCTCTATGTGATAGTGCATAGCCATTGTGACTTTGGATTATGGGAATTTCGGATAATCTTCGAAACGGGGGCGGCGTTTTTTCAAGGAAAGCTTTGCCACCTTCCTGGGCTTCGTCGGTCATGTACGTAGAGCATGGTGGCATCGCCAGCCAACTCTTGGATTCCGGCTTGACCGTCTAGTTCGGCGTTGAGGCCTGCCTTGATCATACGGAGGGCAAGCGGGCTGAGCAGCATCATTTCTTCGGCCCATCCGACATATTCGTCTTCAAGCTTATCCAAAGGTACGACCTTGTTCACGAGACCCATGTCGAGTGCTTCCTGTGCATTGTATTTGCGGCAAAGGAACCAAATTTCACGTGCTTTCTTCTGTCCTACCACACGCGCCAGATAAGATGCACCGAATCCGGCATCAAAACTACCCACGCGAGGACCTGTCTGACCGAAAATGGCATTTTCCGAAGCAATGGACAAGTCGCAAACCACGTGAAGCACATGGCCACCACCGATAGCAAATCCGTTTACGGCGGCAATCACCGGTTTCGGGATACTGCGAATTTGTTTCTGTACGTCCAATACGCTCAGACGGGGAATACCGTCTTTACCAATGTACCCGCCACGTCCTTTCACATTCTGGTCGCCTCCCGAACAAAATGCTTTATCTCCGGCTCCGGTAATTACAATCACATCAATGTCCGCTTCTTCCCGACAGATACGCAGTGCGTCGCTCATTTCAGCAGTTGTGGTCGGAGTGAAAGCGTTCCGATAACGTTCACGGTTGATAGTGATACGTGCAATCCCATTATAGTAATCAAAAAGAATATCCTCGTATTCTCTAATGGTAGTCCATTTTCTTGGTGTAGACATAATCTATTTTTGTTTTAGTTGATGATAATAATTTTTCAGCATGCGGGCATCTTTGTTTTTGTTGGTAAACACTTCCAGCAGCAGAGGACGTTCCTTTTCTTCCGGTTGGGTGAAGATTTGCATGGTTTCTGCCAGTTCCGCCTCATTCTCTGCTTGCAGATAAAGAAATCCGCGTTCTTCCGCCCAGCCTTTGGCAGAGGTTTTATGAACAGCAGCAATGAATTTATGGGATGTCCCCGACATATCCAATCCCCGCAACGTATGGAAGATTTCCCCTCCTCCGTTATTCAGCAAAAGGATGCGCAGATTGGGACGGACATTCACATTCCACAAAGCATTCATGTCATAGAAGAAGCTCAAATCCCCGATAGCTATAAAATTCAGCTTGTCGGAAGCAGCCGCATAACCGACAGCAGTAGAAAGCGATCCTTCGATACCACTCGTCCCCCGGTTACAACAGATTTCGACAGTGGAAGGAACGGAATACAACTGTGCATAGCGGATCACGGAACTGTTCGCCAGATGAAGCGCACATAATTCCGGCAGGCCTTTTATCAATGCACCAACAGCCGCCATTTCCGAATACGCAAAATCGGGTTCGGGGATAATCTTACAATAGTTTTCCCACACACGGGGATATTCCGGTGTACGGTTGTCCATCAAGCTTGCTATTTTCTCCAGAAACTCAAACGGGTCCATTTCAATGACTGTTGTCAATGCTCCGTAGAGGTCGACTATCTCACCGTCAGGAGAGATGTGCCAATGTTCTTTGGGCGGATGTTGACGAAGGAACCTCTTCAGTCGTTTGGAAACAACGTGCCCGCCATAGGTAATCAGTAGTTCAGGAGTCATCTGGTCTATCTTCTCCTCAGGCATTGCGTAAATCGCCGCATCGAAGTTTTTCACCGGAATGCCGGGTACGGTTTGATTACCGATATGTTCCGTCAACCAGGCAAAGTGTTTATATAATAATTTGGTATGTTTCTTCTCGAACAGATAGATAAGATTCATCTGACCGACAATAATCATTCGTTTCTGATATTTATTCATCCGGTCAATGAGGTCATTATAATCGCGGTCATACACGTTCAACCCCTGATAACGGGTGATTACACGCACTTCCGGCAATGCGTCCGACGTAAACTGAAACAGAGGTTCGGAAATAGGAACGTTGATATGTACCGGTCCTTTCCCATGATGTTTCGTTTCCAACAGGGCTTCGTTCACCAGACGATTGCAATACCATTCATCTTCTTCCGTATGAATCTCCGGGAGGTTGACCGACTTCTTGACCAGATTCTGAAAAACACCGGGTTGCGGCAAGGTCTGTCCATCCATTTGTCCGATCCAGGCAGCAGGACGGTCGGCAGAAATAACCACCAGAGGAACATTCTGATAAAATGCTTCCGCCACAGCCGGATGAAGATTGAGCAACGCCGTGCCGGAAGTACAACAGACGGCAGCAGGTTTGCCGCCATTCAAAGCCAGCCCAATGGCAAAATAGCCCGCACTCCGTTCATCCGTCACCGGATAACAGGTAAAGTTCGGATGATTGGACAAGGTATGCACGAGAGGGATATTACGACTACCCGGACATAACACGACTTTCGTTATTCCATGTGCTTCGAGAAGCGCAACCAGTTGGAGTATGTTTTTCTTGTCTGTATACATAGTGCAGTGATAAGTTGTAAAGTTATATATTATGAGGTGATAGGCTGTGGGTCGTGCAGAGAAGCAGGTACAATAATCCGTCTCATGGTTTGCAACTTCTTTTCCGTTTCCAGCCACTCATCGTTCAGCTTCGAGGAGGCCAACAGTCCGCCACCGGCATAGAGAGTGAGTTGTTCTTCTTCGATGTGCATACAACGAAGATTGACGTATAAGTCCGTACGCCCATCCGGGTCGAGCCAGCCGATAAAACCGGAATAATAACGGCGGTCGTAGCCCTCATTTTCCAGAATAAACCGATAGGCTGTATCCTTCGGCAGTCCGCATACGGCGGGCGTAGGATGCAACACTTTCAGGAGGTCACCCAAACCTTTATTGTCTTGCAGAGAGAATCGGAAATCCGTTTTCAGATGCGACAAGGCGCCGGCATAAGCAGGATAGGGTCCGTTCTCCGTCGAATGAATCCCTAATGAAAGGAGTTGGCCACGGATGTAAGAGGAGACGTATTCCTGTTCTTTCCGATTCTTCTCATCCCAGACTTGCGGCAGTTTGCCGTCTTGCAGAGGTTGGGTTCCGGCCAATGCTACCGTATGCCAGTCGTCCTTTTCGCCCGACAAGATGATTTCGGGCGTACTTCCCAACCAGATACCTGTTTGGGGAGTATAACATAAGTATATATAGGAATGGATATAGCGTTGGCAAGCCGCGCGAAAGGCTAATGAAGGAGAAAATGCCGATGGTTTTCCGATAGTAAGTTTACGGGAAAGCACCAGCTTTTCAAAAGTCTTATCACGTAAGGCACTGATAAATGTACGAAAACACTCCGCATATTCCTCGGAACAGGAGGGATAGTCGGTTGACGGAATATCCCGCGGAACGGCGTCCGCATCATCTGCAAGAAGCAAAGGTTGCCCCGGCCCATTCGATTGAATCAGCAAAATGGGGCAAGTCTCGTTAGGTCGGAACGGAGCAATCACAAATCCTCTCTGCCCGTTTAGTTCCTGCAAATCGTATATCAGACGGACTGCCCCCTCCTCCTGTGTCACCAGGCACGGAATTTTCTCCCCGGGAATACGATAAACGGCAAACGGTTGCTTCCGTTCTATAAATGCATCAATAGTTGTCAAGTTACTTATTTCTTCGTCGGTTATCTTTTTTTCATCACACTGTTGACTACCCGTATGGAAGACACCAGTTTGTTGGTTGAAGTAAATACGTCCACATTCCATACATGGGACGAACGTCCCTTATGCACGATTGTTGCTACCGCACGCACCGTGTCTCCTTCGTGTGCAGAAGATATGTGGTTTCCGCTCACCTGCATTCCCACGACAATCTCATCGGGCTGGCAAAGAATCATCGAACCTAGTCCGGCAACTGTCTCCGCCAATGCAAGACTGGCTCCGCCATGCAGAATGCCGAACGGCTGACGGGTACGGTGATCTACCGGCATCGTCGCTTCCACACGATCTTCAGCGGCATACGTATATTGGATTCCTAAATTTCCCATTAAAGCGTGACGCGCCTGTGCATTCAGTTGGTCGAGAGGTATCTCCGCCGCACGCACTTCAGCTATAATTGCCTTTTCAACGGCAATTGCCACTCCGTCTTCTTCATTGGAAGCAGTCACATAGTCAGCACAAATCTTCACGGAATCCTGCGAGTGTCCCATAGCTACGCCGAGTCCGGCCAGTTGGATCATTGTCACATCACATACTCCGTCGCCGATAGCAATCACTTCTTCCCGCTTCACGTCCAGTTCTTCCAACAAAGCTCCCAAAGAGTTGGCCTTATCTATGGCACAAGGAACGACTTCCAGAAAATATGGCTCGGAACGGAAAACATCCAATGCTCCGTTCAGTCTTCTTTTCCAATGATCTTCCAGACCGATCAACGCTTCTTCATTATCGCTGACCAACATACACTTACAGGGTGCAAAATCAACAGCGGCAGAAAATTCCGTTTCCTCGATTATCCGCAGATTATTCAGCCGGGCTTCATTTTGAATATGTTCATTTTCAGGAGAGTCCGTAATAATCGTATCATCATGATAAGTGAATAAGGCAAAACCGTTTTTCCGAGCTTTCTTTTCCAGATACGGCAACATCTCCGGATTAATCCGCCGTTCGAACAGAATTTCCCCGTTCTGCGCATTTATAATCTGGCAACCATTATATGAAAGAATAAAGCCTCCATAGTTTCCAAGTTCGAGTGATTTGGCCAGTGGCATTAATCCATAGGTAGGTCTGCCGGATGCCAATACAATACGCACTCCCATTTGCTGAACTTTCAACAAAGCCGCTAATGTACGCTTACTAATTTCTTTCGCGTCATTAAGGAGTGTTCCGTCTACATCAAGAACCAATAATTTATACTTCATGATTACACGATTTTGATTTAGATTACAAAGGTAGGAAATTGAGTGAACGACAGAAAGAGTAAACAGATAAAAATTACTTTAATTTCACTCTTTCAGATGCATTTCCAGATAATCCCGAAGTATCCGGGCATGATTATAGACAGGTTCTTTAGACGCATACAGCAGTGTGACCACTGGATGAGGTTTGATAAGAATCAGGAAATCAGCCATTGCGGGAGATGCGGCCAGTTCTTTTTGATATTGCATGACAAAGTCGTTCCAATGCCCGGGAATATCTTCGTGAAACCATTTGCGCAAACTAGCGGAAGGTGCTATATCTTTCGCCCAGTAATCGTATTTCAGCCATTCTTTCTTCATTCCTCGCGGCCATAGTTTATCTACCAGCACCCGATATCCATCTGTTTCTGAAAAATCTTCGTAAACTCGTTTTATCCTAACCTGTATCATTCTTAGTTTATTTAGTTACTCATAATAATAAACCGAGAAAGACGAAAATTGTTTAACCGAAGGATGTCAATAAAGTTTTTTAAAGCGACTCTTGCGCTTTTTTAAATTCATAAGGAGTCATTCCCGTTTTCTTCTTAAAAAGACTGTATAATATCGGAGCACTATTAAACCCAGCTTCATCTGCTATCGCGCGTATCGTATAGTGCGGATGTGTTTTTAGCAGTTGAATAGCATAATCAATACGCAACTCGTTGATATATCCGTTAAAATTAGTTCCGGTACATTCTTTTATCATCCGGGCAAAACGCGCGTTGTTCAAATGAACGATTTGCGCCAAGTCTTCTCTCGACAGTTCAGGAGAAAGATACAAACGATCTTGAACAACGATGCGATTCAATTCTTTAAAAATCTGTCTATTCTCGTCTTTTTCCCCGCTTGCTACTTCTGTGTCATCTTCGTCCGAAGATTCACACTGTTCTTCTTGTTCCTTCTCGAGCAATCTGTCTTCCAGTTCTATTTCTGATGATATAGCGAATTGCTCATATTCCTCCGACTGCTGATCCCTTTTTTCCTTATCGGCAAGTTTCTCATTGATCAACTTAGCCAACATTCTGTTTTTATATTTAATCGTTTTATTGAAACGCCACAGACGCCATAAGATAAACAAGGTCAGCAGAACGATACAGACCATGAAAGCAAGTGAGATATTCTTTATTCTTAATTGGAAAGCTTGTTGGGCAATGTATTCTTCTTTCTCAGAAGCACCGTACATCGCGTTCAACTCCAATGCCGCATTGTTTCTATCTCTACGATTAATGCTGTCTGTTATAGCTAAGATAGTCCCACGGGTCGCTGCAGCCTCTTTATAGTGGTGCATACCCAGATAAGCTTTCACCTCATGTTGAAGAACAGTCAGATATTGTTCATTCAAAGTATCTTGTTGAGTTCTCATCCATTCCTTGAAACCCTTACATTTCTCAAGAGCTTTCTCATACTGTTTGGAAATCATTAAATAAGGAACAGAGTACATTTTCCCATCCGGGGTATGAGATTCTTTCTTCGACAAGTATTTTTGATAATATTGTTCCGCCTGTGCATTCTTTTTTTCTACATAATAAATATAGGCAAGTTTTGCATACAAATAACTATATTGTCCGTCCACATAACCTTCGGGTATTTGAGGTAATGCCTCCAGCCGCTTTATAAGCTTTTCACGCTCAAAAGCAAGTTCCAAAGCCTCTTTAACACGTGAATCGTTCATTAAAAAGCTCATTTCTGCTCCATAATAGTAAGAAAGCAACATCATCTCCCGCATTTTATTTGAACCGCGCAATAATTTAATAGTACGGTCAAAATAATCATATGCTTTATCTTTAAAAGACAATCTCCAGTTATTCTCACCTATGCAGAAAAATAATCTGGCTTTGGCTTCTCGATCTTCCAACTCCTGTGCCAGTTTAATCCCACTGTATGCATAACGCATACTTTCATTATACTTGCTCATCATGGCCGAAAATTCCGCTAGATGAACTGTCATTTTCAACAGATGCTTCGGATCTTTTTGAGATATGGAATCAAGCAAATAAGCTTTTCTTGCATACATAAACGCCAGTTTATTCATATACATATTGCTATATGACAAACTACGCAACTCATTGATAATCCGCAAAGGAATTGCTTTTCTATTTTCTGCCTCATCCAATAATTGCAAAGCACGTTTAGGCTGTGCAATATAGATACTATTTATATACCCGGCGGTATATAGCGAATCGTCACTTACTGTTTCGTCAGCTCTCAGAATTTGGTTATGCACAAATAAAAATATGCAGATACACTACCCTAAATGTATATATTCATATTATGTCTAATCATTTACAATTCAAAGGTAAATGATAATTTCATAAAATACAAAAGTGGATTCTATTTTAAGAAATAAAAATAAGAAACATTAGCATTATGCATCCGCCAAAGGCAGATAAACCGAAAAGCAACTACCTTCCCCGACTTCCGAACTTACTCCCAAACGTCCCGACAATTTTTCAACAATGATCTTGCAGATAGGAAGTCCTAAGCCACTCTCCTGTTCAAACTCATCACTCTTGTAAAAACGATCAAATATAGGTTCTATTCTCTGCTTCCTAAACTCCTGTTTTATCAGTTCTTCGAATTTTCCATGACCTATTTCGTCTTCAGAGAATGAATAGACAAGAGAAATATATTTTTTCGTCTATGATTTGAGCCGTACAATTGTTTTAGGTGATAGCCACTAAAAAAGGCAACTAACAAGCAAAGAGATGCAAAAATATACTTATATTTCAGGTTAACAGCTTTCATGTTTTATTTGTATGTCATGCAAAAAAAACATTATTTCCATAAAACAAACTCATTTTGTTAATAATATATTCAACTAATTTTCATTACCTAAAACTTCCAAACCAATATCCTACTACTTTTCGTCCCCTGATGCATCCGTATAACCTTGTACTCCGACACCTCGACAGCTTTCAACTTGGCATATAGCTTATCCAGATTCTTCTCTTTGGAAACCAAACTAGTGAACCACCCGCAATTTTTCCGGTATTTCCGGCTTTCGACAATCATATTCAGCAGGAAACGCAATTCGCCACCTTCACACCAAAGCTCATTCGCATTCCCTCCAAAGTTTAGCTTCGCCTTTTTTACTATCTCCCCTTTCAAACTACTCAATTTGCGCAACGTTCCCTCTTCCGCTTCCTCTTTCGAACGATGAAACGGAGGGTTACAAATTGTCACATCAAAATATTCATCGGGAGCAATGATGCCTTCAAAAATCTTTCTGCTATCTTTCTGAAGCCGTAACTCTATTTTATGAGCCAGCACCGGATTACAAGTAACTATCTTTCGTGCATTTTCTATTGATATGGGGTCAATATCTGAACCTACAAACATCCAACCATATTCTACATGCCCAATAATCGGATAAATGCAGTTTGCACCTACTCCAATATCCAGACATCTGTATGCAGATTTCCGTATCTCTCCATTTTCCACTTTCACATCTTTGCTTACAGCTTCCGAACCAATCAAATCTGCGATGTAATGAATATAATCCGCTCGTCCGGGAATAGGCGGACACAAATAGTTCTTCGGAATATCCCAATATCGAATGCCGTAGTAGCTTATCAACAACGCTTTATTCAACGCCTTCACCGCTTGCGGATTGAAGAAGTTAATTGTTTGCGTACCATAGGGATTGAGTTGTACAAACTTCTTTAAAGGCGGATAATTCTCCGTCAATAGAGAAAAGTCGTATTGCCCGTTGTGTTTATTTCTTGTATGTAGTTCGCTTCTTTCTGACATGGCGGCAAAGATACAGAGAATCTTCCTGTCTGCAAATTCTTCCCTATATCTTTTCCCGCACTATAAGTTATATTGTTTACAGTAACCATTTTAATATAGGCCGGCTGACCGAATCACAATCTTTTCCAACAACTGCTGTGTCTTTCCAATGCTATAAAAGCTGATAAATAATCAGATACGAGGTGAAAGAGTGAAAGGATTTTTATTCCATATTAAAGCATCTTAGAGGGACCTCTCTGATTTATTTTTGTTAATCTATGACTTGTTATGTAGCTTGTATGAGAATAAAAGACTATTTTCGGGATTGAAAAATATAAAAGACTATCACAAAATGAAAATTACCCGTGATGAATTGCTGATAGCAGCGTTCAAGCTGTTTATGTCCGTAAACTATGAAAAAGCCAGTTTTGCAGAACTTGGAAAGATGCTCGGAATGTCGAAAGCCGGAATATTCAAATACTACAAGAACAAACAGGAATTATTCATTGCCGTAGTGGATAAGTTTTGTTTTAGCGCGCAAAACCCACGAAACAAATTCACTGAAACGAACGGTACGTTTGCCGAATTTATAGATGAATACGTGAAAGGCGTACAACGAACAATGGATATGCTGAGTAATCTGATAGGCCCAGGTAGTGATAAGGTGGTACAAGGAAAGTTTTCATATCATGCCCAATATTTTCATTTTCTGTTTCAACTTCTCCAATATGACCCTAACGCCAAAGAAAAGCTCCATAATCTTATAGTCGGTGATTATGCTTATTGGCGTACCGCCATACAGCGCGCGATAAATACCGGAGAATTGAGAAAAGATGTGGATGTAGAAGATGCAGTAGTTATGTTCCGACAAGTTTACATGGGGCTGTCCTTTGAAATGTCTTTTCTCGGTGGACTGGATACGGAACGTCTTGCCAAACATTTACGCGCCGTTTACTCCTTATTGAAATGTTAGATAGTGCCGTCCGGCACATATTCCTTACCTACTTGTCTGTTGGTGCAAAAAAATATAAAAAAGCGTACGTTTACTTTTTCGGAATAGTTTTAAAAAGGGATCAATGAATAACCCTGAGGGTTAAATATATAAATTGTTATCTTTGTCTCCAAATTAATAGCTTATGAAGTTAAATGGTTATCACCTTCTTCTTCCTGAAGGAACTTTGGATTACTTTGATCTTGTTGATGTGAAGGAAAGCATGAATGAAGTTATCATTTACCTTGAGGAGAAGAATCAGCTCCCCGAGAAGTATGCTGGTCAAGAAACAGAGAGTAAAGGGTTTTATGAGCCTGTTGTTGTTCAAGACTTTCCTCTTCGTGGCAAGAAAGTCTTTTTGAACCTCCGTCGTCGCCGTTGGATTTTGAAAAGCAGCAATGAGTATATTTCCCGCAATTGGCGTATGGTGGCTGAGGGTACTCGTTTGACGCAAGACTTTGCGTCTTTTTTAAAAGAACTATATTGATAATTATCCGATCAGTTGCAAGTTATTGGGTACTTTATATGGCGTTGACGGGGATTTGTTGGAACGTCAATACCGCAACCATTTAAGTGATTACCTACACTGGGATCAGCTTGCTCACGCAGAGAACTGGCTCCTGTTTGAGAAGAACATTGGTGCCTACGTCTGTATTGACGAAGTGGCTCTTTCCCGTGGAGAACTCTATACTGTGTTGATTAATAAAGAGACTCACGGTGGTAAAGGCAGTATTATTGGTATCATTAAAGGTACGGATGTTTGCACGGCTACCTCTGTCCTGCTTAAACTTTCGCGTCGTCGCCGCTACCAGGTGCGTGAGATAACATTGGATATGGCTCCCAATATGGAACAGATTGCCCGGACTTGCTTCCCTGCTGCCAAACGGGTTACGGATCGTTTCCATGTACAGAAATTAGCGTATGAAGCGGTTCAGGAGATGCGGGTGAAAGCTCGCTGGGAGGCTTTGGACGAAGAGTCCATACAGATAGCTTACGCCAAGGCCTGCGGAAAGATGTATCATGCGCCCGTTTTCGCCAATGGAGATACAAGAAAACAGTTGCTGGCAAGGAGTATTTATCTGCTTTACAAAAAAGAATCTCTATGGACTCAGTCTCAAAGGATACGGGCCGAGATTCTATTTAAAGAATATCCCGATATAAAGAAAGGATATTATATGGCCATGCGGTTAGGATCAATCTATCATCAGTGTAAGTTTAAAGATATAGCTTTGACAAGGCTTGCAAGGTGGTATGATGAAGTAGACAAAGCGGGGTTTCTCACCTTTGGAAGGGTAGCGCGCTCGATACAAACGCACTATCTGAATATAATAAACTTCTTTGAAAGAAGGGCTACCAATGCAGCAGCAGAATCATTTAATGCTAAAATCAAAGCGTTCAGGGCACAGTTCAGAGGAGTAAGAGATAAAGCATTTTTCTTGTATAGACTCGCTAAATTATATGCATAAAATGAAAATCCCTCAGATTCTTACGTTGATCCACGTTGATCCCTTTTCGTGTCTTAGGTCATAGACATTATACAAAGAAAAACTCCTACAATACCTTGATATTGTAGGAGTTGTACATTTACTGTCCATTTCTGTCCAGCGTTTCTGTGATCCGCCTGGGGGCGGAACCTTATATTTTTTATCGCTAATAATCAATTACTTATCTTGTTGTTTGTCATTTAGTCCACCTATTTCACCTCGATTGAACTTCTTTGTTCTGCACTGATATACAACTCTTTGTCAGTATTGCAAAGATACTGATTTTTGCTTTGAAAATCAACGAAAATTCCAAGAAATGTTTAACGGAATGCTTCCTGTCTGTTTTTCTCAAGAAGTTCTTCTATATCAGATTCCCGATATAGAATTTTACCTCCAATCTGATAATAAGATAAGATTCCATTATTTCTATATTCTTGTAAAGTGCGTCTTGATACTTTAAGGTAATTAGCCAATTCTGCATCATTCATATATCTATGCCCATTAAGTGTTGGGTTGTTATTCTTCAGAATATCTTCGAGTCTTGTTAGCGTATCTTTTAACCTATTGTATATCTGAATAACTTGCTCATTATCTTGGGTAATTACCTTGCTCATAATTTTCTGTTTGTGTTTTTCTAATGAACTTCTGAATATCTTCTTTTTTTATAATAAATCTTTTTCCCTATTTGAGAATAAGAGATTTGGTCTGTATCTCTAAGATTCTGTAATGTTCTTGGAGAAATTTTGAGGATCAGGCAAACTTCTTGGTTATCCAACCATTCCCCTATTGTTTTCTGTGAAGAAGCTGTAATCAATTTATCAATGGTATCAAGGAAGTTTTCAATTTCCTTTAATGTCTTTTCATATGTAGCTGTTTCAATTCCAATGATTTCCATATCCAAAAAAGTTGAGTTTGTACAAATGTATTTTGAATATGTATATGATACAAAATGTTGTCATTAGGTGTCGTCAGGTAGCATCAGATGTCATTGTTGGTGGCTGTGTTAACCCGTTCCCAATTCTGTATTACATAGTTTACACTTTTGGTTTACACTAAATATTAAGTAGAAAAAATTATACGCCTGATTATCAGCGCCTAATAAGCTTGTTGATCTTTGTCTTAGATTCAGGCATACTATTTTCACTACTATAAGTACATACTCTTAGAGTGCGCACGAAGAGAGTATCGATTTATTCACTTAATAACATTGGAATTATGTCATATATAGATAATGAGATACTCGAAAGACTTATAGGAACAATGGTAGAGGGATTTGCCCGCATTGAAAAGAAACTGGACCAGATGAATCGTCTGAAAGAATGTATGAATGGAGACAGACTGCTTGATAATGTGGATCTGGCAGAACTCCTTGGTGTGTCACAAAGAACTTTGGCACGTTACAGGCAAGAGGGCAAGATTAAATATTACTCGGTGGAAAAGAACGGGAAATCATTCTATCTCGCCTCAGAGATACAGAGTTTCCTGCTCCAGCGTGGTAAGAACGTAGTAAATAATAAGTAGCAAATAGAATAAGTGACCGTATTCTGATGGAAAGATGATACGGTCACTTCTGTCATTACACCGGGATTGCGGTCATTTTCAATAGTATCCAGATTGTACATAGGCACCGCGATACAGTGTCTTTCCTTCCTTGAACATTCTCCATAATATGTCACATCCGATATGTGCCAGTGTGGAGTTAATGAACAAATCCTGTTTTTCCAGGGCTTCCGCCAGAGAACAGCTTGGTCCTGATTCTTTTTCCTTGATTTTCGCATAGTCCACTTCCTCGGTGATGACATTCATTTTAGGCATGGGAATATATTCTTGTGAAGAAGGTTGGAGAACTTTCTCACGTACCGTCCCGATGATGACCTGTCCCTTTGTCTGGCTGTTCCCAAAATCCATCCAATATATAGGAACCAAATAGTCATTGAAGTTCTCTTTACGAGTTTTCTTTAGAAATTTCCAAATCTCAAGACGTGAACGTATATTGTCAGTGCAGGTGATAAATATGTTGGCTGTATCATATCCTGAAAATTTCTTCGTTGGGAAACATTTCGGTTCGGCAGTCCATGCGTATCCGAAGAAACGGTTGATGCGTGTGACAAGTGATACGGCCTTGTTCAGTCCCAGTTCCGTCTCACTGAAAAGCTGGCGTCCTATATTGGCCTGGCTTACCGTATCGGGATCGAATACGGTGACATGCAGTCCCGGATGACCTAATGCCTGAAGTGCCATGCTCATGCGTGCCAGATTGGTTATCACTTGTGAGCCGGTACCTCCAGCTCCGATGACGAATACCGTTACCGGATGACGTGGATTGAGCAGGTAGCGGTCGGTAAAATGTATCTTTTTCATGGAAGTATGTCTTTAAGTTTTTTATTCATGGGCTTGAGTTCGTTCATGTCGAACGGATTGTTTCTTATATTTTCGGTGACGATGACAAGATTTGAAACGGTAGGATTGACATTTCCTCCCAGATGGGAGAATTCAGTCAGCCAGAACCGTTTTTCCCAGTATTCCAGCAGGGAAAGGAAAGTCGGGTTCTGTGGCTTTTCCAAAGAACTGCTGCCAAGGCAGACACTTGATCCGGTCACGTTGAAGAACGGGGCACGGAACAGCGGAGTCGTCTCCACCGGACGTTTTCCCTTGAAGGCGAATACGTCCATGCTTCCGTTTTTTACATGGTAGACAATTCCCGGCAGATTGAACATGCCGTCCTGGATATTGAGTTCCTTGTGAAAGAACATCTGTCTCTTTCCGGGCGGATTGTACCAGACATATTCTTCCTGGCCTTTCCTCGGATTGCAGGCCAGCATGTTTTCGGGGACTCTGCCTGCCGGTATCCCGCTCATTTCCTCCGTATAGGATTCCAGCAGGGTATTCATGAATTCGTGTGTGACTGGGATACCTGCCCCCATCTGTCCGCTTTTTCCGATGGGACGCAATTCTATGAAGTACCTTGTATCAAAATTTCTTCTGTCTTCATATTTGTAGGCTATGATTGCAGCTTTCGGTATCATCATTTTATGTATGTTTTTTGTCAGTTCATTCATGATGTTTATAAATTATTGGTAACATGTTCTACAAATTTCTCAAACCATTTCTCAAACCGTTCCGGATATTTGTCCGGCTTGAAAAGCTCCTCTGTTTCCGGTGTGATGAAGGTAAATGATACGGGAGTCTGGTTATATGTCTCCTGACAATCGGCACTGAAGCAGCTTTCAACATCTTTTACAACCGTATCCGTGATGGAATATGTGAGCAGAATCTGGTATTCGAGCGGTGGCGGCTCGAAATCCCTTTCCTTTTCGCTTGCAAAATCATAGTCATAATTCAAGATATGAGGGCTGTACTTTGTAATCAGGGACATTCCTTCAGTTATCAGTTCCAACAGTCTTCTTTCCTTGGCGTTGTAAGGATTGCAGTTTCGGATATGTTCGTCCAAATTCCGACAGAAAGCTCTGGAGTATATCCGGCATAGTTTTCTGTGGATTCTTCCTTTCTCGTATGACCTGAAGAGTTTTTCCTTTCTGTGCAAATCCTTTTTCTCTTCGTTATCAAGTTGTTCAAAGTCCACACAGTCAATATAAGATTCCGACATCTCAAAATATGGGGTGTCGGTTATATCCATCATCCTGTGGTGCTTGATGAACCGCCTGATAAATTCCAGTGCGACCTTTTTAATTTCACCGTGCAGCCTTTCCGTAAAGTCTATCGGCATAAAGAAAAGCGTATAATCCGGCCATTCGTGGAAATGATAGATACAGAACTGGAGCCTGTTGCCGACAAGTTCCAGATTTACATGATGAGATACTATGGAATCCAGCGCATTATATAGCAGGCATATTTTTTCTCTTATGGAAGTCCTGCCTGTAGGATGGTATGGCAGCTCCACATCCAGGAGCTGCGCATACTTCATGGCTGAACGGTACAGGAAATCAAGATTCTCTTTGGTGGTGACATTTACCGTACATCCCTGTCATTCTCAACATACAGATCGGGAGCGATGGAAGGTATTCTCGTGTTCAGAAAACCATGAGGCTTTCTGCGGGAGGGAGTTTTCTTTTCTTTCTGTTCCTGATGCCCCGGCTTATGTCCGTATTTTCGAGTTCCGATATGATAAGTCTGGCTAAATTTTCCAAAGCCCGTTCCGTAAGTTGTGTACATGGTTTTTTATTTTTATGTTGTCCTTTTTTCATGTCCTTACCCTTTCACTCCGATGGTTGTCTTGAATTCATATACTGCCCGGTCGTCTTCGATTTCCGGTCCGTGTACGGTCGCGGTGGTCAGTTCCGGATAGTTCATTGAATAGAAATCCATCACTTCAGCCGGAGACATGTTTACGTTCGGATCATCCAGTACGATTTCCTGATTGTTCTTCTTCATCTTGAATACTCTTTTCATTCCTTTAATTTCCAGTGCCATATTGTTTATAGTTTATTGGTTTTACAAATCGTTTATTGTGTATATCAGCAGTATACCATTTCTACCTGTGCCTCGTCCTTCATTCGGTACTCAGCCGGAAAATCCGGATATTCCGCATACGGGTCCTCCCTTAGCAGCTCCCTGTCATTTTCGTCTTCCGGATCGAAGCAGAATGTATCATGGGCTGTCGGTGCAGTCTGGTATTCCCGTCCGTTTCCGTTCTGTACTTGTACCGTTCCGTTCGGTATATGTCCGTTTGACGGTTGCCGTACCTGCTGCGGATATGGCTGCATTGTAGCTCCTTGCGGCATACCTGTTCCTTGCATCACGGGGCGGTTTGGAGCAGGTTGGATATATGCTCCGTTCGTTCCATATGCCTGTTGGGGCATTCCCTGTGGAATCTGCTGTGGAGCAGGCTGCATGACAGGTTCAGGATTCATAG
>ENA-OQJF01000194-OQJF01000194.1-human-gut-metagenome-genome-assembly--contig:-NODE-194-length-16512-cov-2.529814_pt1 | contig 16512 bp, 19 predicted proteins | sample MGYA00242595_ERZ504761 | MGnify/ENA primary metagenome ERZ504761 (study PRJEB26092, sample SAMD00036367) | human gut metagenome | host: Homo sapiens | study: EMG produced TPA metagenomics assembly of...
GTCTCCTACGACTGTTACACACAGCTGTCTAGTATACACGGCTGCGGGCGTATCCATCGAGATTCATATTTCACTCACATTGTTTACGCAGGTAAAGTGCGCGGAGTCGCCTGGGGCCGGCAGAGCGGCGGCGAAATATATTAAGGTTGCTGCTCTGCCGGGCTTGGGAGACGACACGTTGATGCCTGCTTAACTCTGCTCGCTCAGGCTAAAGACTTTGTTGGGGATCCACTATTTGTTGGAGGGTGAATTTGCTTTGAAGCGGTTTGCCTTCCGCCTGTGGCTTTTTTGAATTGGCGGCTGACGCTGCCGCGACTTATTGCCAAGAGGACTTCAACACCATCGGCGCTCATGAGACGAGCGGGACACGGCGACCTCCTCAAGGCAGAAGAGGAAGGCCCGCGCTCCAGCTCCATTATCGCGGCATCCCGTTTCGGGGCGAAGAACTAGAGCACCGAGAACCGGATGAAATTGTACGTGCAGATCACGATGATGAGCACGAGGGCGAACACGTAGAGCTTATCGACCGCCGCCGAGTCCATCCGGCGCAGCAGGCGGCGCCCCACGACCGACCCAAGCACCGCCATCGCCGCCATGCCCAGCAGGACCACGGGGAGGAACGCGGGCACGCTGCCCGTGGCCAGCGTGTAGATGAGGCTCGCCGTCTGCGAGAACGCGATGATGAACAGCGACGCCTGCGCGGCGGGCTTGCTCTCCATGGCGAAGAAGAAGACGAGGATGGCCAGGTTGAAGGGGTCCGCCGCCGATTGCCGAGGAAGGACCAGCACGCCCCGGCGCAGACCCTATGAGCGCCTGCGCCCACGCATTCTCGAGGCGTTGAGGCCCTTTGGATGCGCGCCTTGTTTGAGCGTGTAGGCCAGCACGAGGACGGCGAGCACGATGAGCACGGCGGCCTGGACCGCGCCGACGAGCTCGGCGTCGGGGAACACGGACCCCAGCCGGTTGAACAACATCTTGCCGATCACGCCGCCCACCGCGGAGCTGACGGCGATGGGCGACATCGCCCGCGCGTCGATATCAGACTGCCCGCTCGCCGCGTTCTGCGCGAGCGTGGAGAGCGACATGATGAGCACCGACATGCTCGAGAGGAAGCTCACCGTGCTCACGCTCATGACGTTCATCGCGTCGACCACGGGCTTGATGATCACGCCGCCGCCGATGCCACAGAGCGGCCCCAGAAGCGACGCCAGGAAGCATACCGCGAAGACCAAGATGTATTGAGGACCCATCCGAACAAGCTCCTATCGATCGAGCAACACCCTATGCAACGAATTGCAAGCGTTCGTATCATTCAAAACCGCAGCGTATGGTTGTGGACTTTTACATATCTCGAACGCTGCTGCGCGATATGTCCCTATTTACGCCGCTCATGCGGAGCACCGTTGCGCCAAGGGCTAGGCGTCCCCGCCAATCTGCCTGCCGAGTCCATCAATGGCCCGCGCACCGTCTCGACACGCCGCTAGTAGTTAGCGAAGTAATCCTGGTTGAAGATGCACGCGTAGACGACGTCGAGCAGCAGCGCGGTGGAAACGCTCATGGCGAAGTGCCCGATGTTGTCCTCGCGGTGCATCCGGACAGGAAGTTGATGGTCGCCACGTCGGCGACACCCACGGCGCCCATCACGGGCTTAATGATGATGCCCCGCCGACACCGCAGATGGCACTGATGGTAGAGGCGAAAAACGCAATGGCGAATACGATTGCTAGCATATGAAGCGCCTAGACTCTTCCCTACTTGTCAGGCATGGCTGCTGCGAGCGTCCGCTCAGCGCGCTCGCAATAGGACGCGGCGCGCCCCTCGTCACCCTTGTTCTCGTACTGAACCGAGAGCATCTGGCAGAGCAGGGCCTCTTCCATGCCAGCCGCCTCCGACAACGCGCGCTCCATCTCGTCGATATAGGCATACGAGCCCTTGAGGAAGACGTCATAGGTGCGACGGTCGGCACGCGCAGCCTCGCGATCACCGTGCTCCTCGAGGTAGGAGAGCACCTCGCGTGCGTGGGGCTCATCCCCGATCTCCACGTAGAAGGAGAACGCCTTTGCCGCCAGCGCGAGTGTCTGCTCCTCGCTCATCTTGAGCGAACCCATCTCGCGGATGATGCGCTCGGATGCCTCGACGTCATCCATGGCAAGAGCTGCGTTCAAGCGCATGAAAAGCACGTTGTACTTGGGGTACAGCACGCTAGTGAGCGGGCGGTTCAGGACCTTGAGGTAGTTGTTGAGGTCGCCCTCGCGCAGGTACGCCTCGAGCTTGGCGAAGGTTGTGCGCTTTTGGACCTCCATGTAAATGGTGAACCCGACCGCAACCACTACGACCACAATGCCGATCGTCTTCATATCCATGGATAGGCCTTTCTCTTAACGTTGGAGGCGCGAGGGCCGGGGGCGCTCAAGCATAACGGCGGGCGCACGTCCCGCCACCAACTCGCCGTCACGAACATATCCCTCTTCGCGACCAGCGAGCTCCTCAATCAGGCAGGCACGGAGCACGGCGATGCGCGCGGCGCGCTCCGGAGCGTCGATGAGGTCGTGCTCCTCACGCGGATCGGCGTCCAGGTCGAAATACTGCTCCACCCCGGTCCGTGTGAACCAGATGTACTTGTCATGCGGGGTCACGATCCACTGGTTGGACTGCTCGCGGCTGCCGCTGTGCTCGCCGTGCAGGTATGCACGGTTCAGCGGCGCGGCGCCGGTAAGCTCGCCCATGAGCGAGGCGCCCTCCACGCCCTCGGGCACGGGCAGGTCGCACGCCTCGAGGATGGTGGGCATAAGGTCCATGAGTTCCACCGTGCTCTCGCTCACGCCGCGAACGCGCTCGCCGCCCGGCACATCGACGTTTTTGCCCACGTGCACGATGAAGGGGATGCGCGCGGAGCCCTCGTAGGGCAACACCTTGCGAAAGAGACTGTGGTCAAAGAGCATCTCGCCGTGGTCGGAGCAGAACACGATCACGGTGTCGTGGTAGGTCTCGTCGTTCTCGAGCGCCGTGATGAGCCGGCCGATCTGGTGGTCCATATGTGTGATGCAGGCATAATAGCCCGCCATGGCCTCGCGGCGCAGCTCGGCGTCGCGGCAGCCGTGCACGCTGTCCAAGATCATGCCATCGCGCTCGGTGGCATCGGCGTCATCCCAATCGCCAGCGGCAGGCGCGCGCAGCTCCATGTCGCGGTACAGATCGAAGTAGGTCTGCGGCGCGTCGAAGGGCGGGTGGGGCCGCACGAAGCTCGTCATGAGGAAGAACGGGCGCGTGCGATCGCGGGTCTCCAAAAAGCGGATGGACTCGTCCACCACCCAGTTGGTGGGGTGCAGGCGCTCCTCGTAGGCCCAGGGATGGGTGATCCAGGAGTTGTTCTCAACGCCCGAACCGTTCACGTCGGCGAATTCGCCCAGTTCATTTTTGAGGAAGCGCATGTAGTCGTCGGAGACGTTCTGGTGCATCCAGTACGGCAGGTTCGCCTTGCGGTAGTGGCCGATGTAGCCGTCATGCAGGCGCATGTGCTCGAAGCCGCAGCCCAAACGCGGCGGATGCACGTGCATCTTGCCTACCACGGCGGTCTGGTAGCCGCCGTCGCGCATCTCCTGCGCGAGCATATGGTCGTACTCCCACGCGATACCGTCCTGGTAACCCACGCGGCCCGTGCCCGCGGGCGTCTTGCCGCAAAAGAGGGCGGCGCGCGCCGGGATGCAACTCGGGCAGGCGGAGTAGGCGTTCTCGAACAGCATGCCGTCGGCGGCGAGCGTGTCCAAGTAGGGCGTCTGCACGTCCGGATGGCCGTCGATACCCAGGCAGTCGCCGCGCATCTGGTCGCACATGATAAGGAGAACGTTGGGTTGCTGGGGCATAGGGAACTCCAAACTCACGGGAACGGGATGAAGATTGAGTGGTCAAGGCGGGAGGGGCGCAGAGCCCCACACAACTACGACGAGGCAAAACCCGGGCAGGATCAGCGCCGCGTGAACATGCGAGCCACGCGCTGCAGGCCGGGATAGGCGTACTCCAAAAACTCACGCAGCCCGCAGTAGCCCGCATCGTAATAGGCGATGTTCAGGCGCTTGCAGTTGCGATGGCAAATGCCCTCAAAGGGGCAATCGGCGCACCGCGCGCAATCGCGACGCGGCTCGTTCAAAAACATGCGCATGGTCTCACAGGTCGCCATTGCCTCAAGGGAATCGACGCGAATATCGCCCACGCGGTACTCATCCAGCGCATAGAAGTCGCACGGATACACCGAACCGTCGCTTTCCACCACGAACTGCGGAGCGCAGCGGCCGAGCATACCGCACTGCGACGGAAACTGCCCGAGCGCCATCTGCATGACGTTCTCGAACAGCCAGATGCTCACATAGCGCCCAGCACCGAGCTCGCGCCACCACAAGTCGAACAAGCGGCGGTAGAACGAGGAGAAGGCACGCGGGTCGAGCGAGAACGTGTCCCGCTCATCGTCGAGGCCCGGCAGGCACGGGATGAACTGGATATGGGTGATCTTCTCCTGCTTGATGAAGGAGAAGACGCGCTGTGGATGCGCCGCCATCTGCGAGGTGAGGACCGAGAGTATGTTGACGTCCACGCCGCGCTCGCGCAGCAGGCGAACGCCGCTCATGACGCGCGCGTACGTAGCGGCACCGTGCGCATCGGGACGCATCGAATCGTGCAGGTCGCGATAAGCGTCAACCGAGACTCCGATGAGGAACCCGTGCTCGCGGAAGAACTCGGCCCATTCCTCTTCGATCAGGTAGCCGTTGGTCTGCAACGCCCAGCTCACCCGCTGGTTCTCACGGCGCTCCTCCACCCGCGCGACGAACGAATGGAAGAAGTCAAGGCCGGCCAGGGTGGGCTCGCCGCCCTGGAAGGCGAAAGAAATGTGCGCATCACTCGCCACGGCGAGTGCACGGTCGATGATGGCACTTGCCACGTCTTCGCCCATGACGCGGGCGCTCCGCTCCTCGCGATGAGCAGCGACATCGCAAGTAAAAGCAGTACCTGCACCGCATGTTGCAAGCACTCGATGCCGGTTTTATCAAAAAAGCCAATATGCTTCGCGCACATGGCACACTACCCCCCTTCGCACAGGCTAGCCCTCACTCATCGGGCCGGAAACCACCTCCTTACCCGAGGCGGCGCATCCGGCCCGCACAATCACCGCATGAATCTTAGGCCAAGCCCAGGCGCTCCTTTTGCTCGGCCGGGGACTCATGCTCCTCCAGGCCGCGCAGCAGCAGGTCAATCATGCGCTGTTCGGCGTGGTCGTCCTTGCCGGCGAGATTATTAACCTGGCCGTAGTCACTCTCAAGGTCGAACAGCATCGTCTGCTCGACCTCGGCGAGCGGCGTGGCTCCCTCGATCTGGGCCGGCTTCTTACAGGGGATCTTGAACAGCGGGTACTTGGTGCGTTTGAAGTAGCGGCCACACTCAATCTCCTCCGGGCAGTCCGAACCCATCTTTTTGCGGATGGTGTGCGGCAGTGCGGTGTACTCGAAGCACGGCTGGTTGCCGGCGACCGGCGCGCGGAAGTAGGTGTAGCGGCCGTCGGTGACGTTGACGGTCATGGCGTGCACGCCGTACAGGGCGTAGCCACGCGTGGGCGCGTCAGCATCCGTCATGAGCGGCACGAGGGAGGTGCCGCACACATCTGCGGGAATCTCGCAGCCGTGGGCTTCAAGCACCGTGGGCATGATGTCGATTTGCCTGAGTGAGCTGGCGGGCATGCTCGCCGGCGCGGGCGTTACCCGGGAAGTAGCACAATGAACGGCAGATGCGCGAGCTCGTTATACAGGTGCATGTAGTTTTTGCCCATGTAGTCGCGCTCGCCCAGGAATAGCCGTGGTCGGTGGTGACCATGACCATGGTATCGTCCAGCATCCCGCGCTCCTCGAGCTTGTCGATGAGCCTACCAAACCAGCGGTCGGTCATGGTGACGAGGGCCTTGTAGCGGCGCTGCAGGTAGTCCTCCGCGCCCTTGTTGACGTCGGTGGCGGAGACGCGCTTGTACTCAGGAATCTCGAAGTAGTCGCGGTCGAGCTCGCCAGTGCCGCCGTACATCTCCATGTACTTGTCGGGCACATCGAAGGGCTCGTGCGGGTCGAAGGCCTCAACCATAAGGAAGAAGTCGTCGGCCCCAGCATTGCCGTCGATCCAGTCGCAGGCGGACTGGAAGGTCTTGGGGCTCGGCATGTCCTCTTCGTTGGGCCAGAGCTGACGGTTCTTCTGGTACTGCTCGCGCACGCGCCCGTAGAAGGTCTCGGGCATGTTATTCGGCTCATCGATGCGGCTGACCCACGGGTCGCCCTCCTGGCCGCGGTAGTAATCCCAGGTGTTGAACTCCTGGAGGTAGCCCTCGCCACCGGTGCGTAGGTAGTGGCAGTGGTCGGTGGTGATGTGGCAGAAGTTGCCGTTCGCGCGCAGGCAGGCCGGCAGCGTCACATCGAAGGGCTCGATGGGGCCCCAGGGGCGCTCGAGGAAGTTGTAGCGACCGGTGAGGATGTCGCGGCGGGCAGGCATGCAGGGAGCCGAGCCGATCCAGTGGTTGTCGAACACGCAGGAACGCTCGGCAAAGGCATCGAGATTGGGGGTCTGGACGTCGGTTGCGGGGTTGTAGCACGACAGGACGTCGCGACGCAGAGTATCCATGAGCACGAGGACGGTTCTCATTGGCATCCTTTCGATAGTTGGATTTGCCAGATGGCGATACGCCAAAGGCACATGGGCATAATGGAGCGCACCCCGATCGCGCACGATGGAGAGCACATGAGACAACGAGGCCCGCGCCCGGCATGCGGGGCGCGGGCATCAAACGATTTGCCTTTTGATAAGCTCGCGATTAGGCGAAGATCTTGAACGCCGGGAAGTAGAAACCGATAGCGGCGAACACAAGGGAGAACACAATCAGACCGATGATGATCTGGGCGGAGTTCTTGCCCTGGCCCTTCTTGAGCAGGCGATAGCAGATGAAAGTCAGAACGACAGGCAGCAGGAAGGGCAACACCTTATCGAGCTGGTCCTGGAGCACCAGCGGGTCACCTCACCGAAGGCGAACTGCACGGCAAGCTTGAGCTTAACGGTCGTGGCGATCAGGCCGCCGGTGACCATGACGCCCAGCACGTTGGCGAGGTTGCCCAGACGGTCGAAGACCTGGACGCCCGCCTTCTCGACGAGCTCCATGCCCATCTCGTAACCCTTGTGCAGGCCGAAGTACTTCAGCGGCCAGTACAGCAGGTTGATGAGCAAGAACATCACGAGCGGACCCACCAATGGAGCCGTTGTCGACGCACATAGATGCGCCGATGGAGCCGGCGATCGGGAACCAGGTGAGGTTCAGCAGGGAGTCACCAAGGCCGGCGAAGGGACCCATGAGGGAGGTCTTGATGCCGACGACGGTGTCCTTCTGATCCTCATCCGTGGTCTCCTCCAGGGCGGCGGCGATGCCAAGGATGAAGGGGATCGCGAGCGGGTGGGTGTTGAAGTACTCGAGGTGGCGCTTCATGGCGTTAACGCGCTCCTCCTTGGGGGCGTCCTTGTAGAGCTCCTCGAGGACAGGGGCAAAGCAGTAGGTCAGGGACAGCGACTGCATGCGCTCGTAGTTGTGCGCGAATTGGCAACCCTGGGTGCGCAGCAGGACCTTGTTCAGGGTGGAGTTGGAGATCTTACCCATTAGAGATCGTACTCCTCGTCATCATCGGAGCCGGCGGCAGAGGCGGCGGCAGGGGCGGGTTGATTCTTCTGGCCCTCGGTAATGACGTCCCACACGCCGGCGGCGGCGCAAGCGGCGAGCGCGATGCCCACGGTCGGGACGTTGAGGAAGGCGGCCATGATAAAGCCGAGCAGCAGGAAGATCCACATGTTCTTCTTCATCATCATGGTGAGGAGCATGGCCAGACCGACGGCGGGCATCATGCCACCGGCGGTGGAGAAGCCGGTGAGGACCCACGGAACCTGGTTCTGCAGGAAGGCCATGATGTCCTCGATCACGAAGGAGCCGATGCCCGTGGCGATGAAGACGGGAACGGCGCGGGTCAGGAAGAAGCACAGGGCGCCGGTCCAGAAGAACTTGTTGACGGCGTTGAACTTACCGGACTCGATGGCCTTGTCGGCACCGTGGACAAGCGAGACGTTAGTGGTCATGACCAAGATGTTCAGCTGCTGAACCAAGGTGGCGGTGGGGATGCCGATGGCGACTGCCAGGGCGATGGCGCTGGCGGTGTCGGTGGAACCCATGATGCCCAGGGCGGCACCGACGATGGTGCCGGAGATGACATCCGGCGGAACATAAGCGCCGATGTTGTTGACGCCGAGCCACATGAGCTCCATGGTCGCGCCGATCATGATGGCGGTCGTCATGTCACCGAGGATGATGCCGACGCCGACGGATGCCAGCAGGGGCTTGCGGAAGCCCAGGTGGGGACCGAACTGGTCCCAAGTGCACAGACCCGCCCAGATGGCGAGCAGAAGTGCCTGAAGCATAAGCCTCTCCTTCCCTATTCGCCCATCGTTCCCTCCGATGGGCACGCCCCGGGTTCACATGCCCGGAGATGGTTACTTACTTAGTAGTTCTTGAGGAGCTCGGACACGGGCTCCTTGGAATCGCGCGTGGTGGTCTGCATCCAGCAGTCGACGCCGAGGCCAATGAGCTCCTCGAAGGCGGCCTTTTCCTTGGCGGTGACGGACATGTTCTTGTGCAGGCGATGACGCTGCTCGTTGAAGCGCATGCCGGAGACGTTCAGGTAGTCGAACGGCAAGCCGTTCTCGTGCAGCTTGAGGGCGTCGATGGGGTTGGTGAAGAGCACCATCGTGGCCTTCTTGAGCTCGGTCTTCTTGAGGACCTCAATGAACTTCTCGACACCGAAGACGGAGACCTTGATGTCGGGGGCGGCGAGGCCGGCGACGGACTTCTGGACGGGGTCGTTGGCGACCTTATCCGAGACAATGATTGCCGATTCGATGCCGAAGTCGGGAATCCAAGTGGTGGCGACCTGACCGTGGATCAGGCGGTCATCGATATCGACGAGTTTGAGTGCCATGATGTTCTCCTTTTCGTTTGCACGTTCCTTCAGTACCGTTTACGAATGCTCTGCTCGATCGAGGCGCCCACTCGGGGGATACGGGTGAGCGCCACTCGAATCGACGGGCTAACGAGCCTAGAGGTCCAAATCGTCCTCGTCTGCCTCCACGGCCGGAGCGGGAGCCTTGATCTCCTGCTGGGCCCCGGCGTGAGCGGCAGTGAGCTGGGCACGGACCGCGTCGGCGGAATCGAGGCCATCGCGGGTGAGCAGGAGCTCGACCGCAACGGGCATGGACAGGCCAGTGTAGGCAACCATGTTCATGCCGTTGAGCAGGCAGCGGGTAGTCACGTTGAATGGGGTGCCGCCGTAGATGTCGCATAGGGTGACGACGAGTTCGCACTCGGCGCTGAGGGTCTCGTAAGCCTCGCGCATCTCGGACTCGAAAGACTCCAGGCTCTTCTCGGCGGTGAGACCAAGAGCGATGACATCAGGCTGCTTGCCCGCAATCATCTCGACGGCGCCGAGGGCGGCCTGAGCGAACTCTCCGTGACTTGCAAGGATGACACCGATACGCATCTTCTGTCCTTTCATACTTATTAATTCTCTTCGTTCTGTTCGTTCTGTTCGTTCTGTTCGTTCTGTTCGTTCTGTTCGTCTATATTTGTTTATATTTGTTTATTGGTCAAGAGATGATTTTTGGAATGAGCTCTATTTACCTCCTATTTGATGGTTTTTTCCGTGAGCGTTATGTTTTGACCGGTGAAAGGTAATGTGCCTTCGTGAACGGTTTGCGTTTATTTATGTTGTTCGTTTACATTGAAATAAGAACAAACGCTCGATGAGGGAGTCGGCACTCATGAAATCCGAACGCCAGCAGGCCATTCTCGACTTGCTCGATCAACATCATTCGGTATCGGTAAACGAGATATCTAATACCCTATCTGTTTCGGATATGACCATCAGGCGTGACCTGGCCGAGCTTGCCGACAAGGGCCTTCTTGTGCGCGTACACGGAGGGGCTCAGCTTCCACACTCCGCCCACGGAACAGCCCTTTCACGTTTGACCCCGCATGAGGAGAAACGTCGTTTTCAAGTTGATCAGAAACGTGCCGCTGCTATAGCCGCCGCCCAAAACCGTCTCAGCCGGCGATACGATCTTTCTCGGTGGAGGCTCCACTCTCGAGCTCATGTGTTCGTATTTGCCCCAGGAGGACATACGCGTCGTCACCAACAGTCTTCCCGTGCTGAACCTGCTAGCCGACAATCCACATATAGATCTATTCTTTGTTGGTGGCATGATGCGTCACGACACGCGAGTTTTCACCATGCCATACAACGGCCGCGGCCCCTACGGTCTATCCGCTCCCAAGGCCTACGTCTCGGCAACCGGTATTTTTGGAAACGAGGTCTTTGGCTCTCGTCCCGATGCAGCCATGGTCCTCTCAGACGCTCTTTCTCGAGCTCAGGAGCGTTATCTTGTTGTAGATGCTGAAAAAGTCGGAAGGCGCGACTTCTGCCTTTTCACCACACTGGAGGATATGACCGCGGCATTCATTAACGAGGACGCAGACCCCCGGACCATCGAGGCCCTCCGCGCCTATACCTCCGTCATTACCGCATAATCCAATTGGCAAGCCATGCTTAAACCCGAACGTCACGAACAATTACTTGAGCTGTGCGCTCAGCGCGGAATGGTCACTGTTGCCCAAGCCGCAACAATCTTTGGTATATCTGAAATGACCGCTCGAAGAGACTTCGATGAGCTCTCGCGACGCGCTGGCGTCATCCGCGAGTACGGTGGCATCCGACTTTCAAGCGGCGTCCCCCATTGCCGAAGAGGTCCCGTTTTTTGAAAAGCTCTCAATCCGCTCCCCTGAAAAAGAGCATATCGCACGCACCGCTGTCAACCTCATCAGAGAGCGCGACACCATCTTCCTCGGACCCGGTTCGACTTGCGCTCTCATCGCCCGTGCGCTGCCGCGCATGCGGCTGCGCGTCATCACAAACAGCATCATCGTGCTGAACATGCTCCAGACGCGTAACGATGTGGAGATCTGGGCCCTGGGAGGACAGTATCGCAAACGATCGGGTTCTTTCGTCGGGCCCATCGCCGAAGATGCTCTCGCCCCACTCGGTATCGACACTTGCTTTATCGGCACCAACGGCGTACTCGCCCAATCCATCTCCTGTTCTAACCTTGAGGAAGGACGCTTACAGGCGCTCGCTTGCGATCGCGCCGCCAAGCGTTACCTTGTCTGCGATTCAAGCAAGATCGGACAGATGGACTTCTTCGGCTTCTTCAATCTCGATCAAATGGACGCACTCATCACCGATGCAAATGTCAACGACAAACAGCGTTCCATGGTTCTCGAATCAACTCGCATCATCGTCGCAGAATAGGCCTGTTTTGATTTAGCTGGACACCACAGCAAAGACCCCGATTCGATAAAGCCGAATCGGGGTCTCATTATTCGCATCAAATCGCAAATAGGTCAGCAGCTACTTCTCAGTGTAGACGCTCTCGCCACCGAGATAGGTCTCGACGAGGGATAGGTCGGGGTTGAGGACGACAACCTCACCCACGTAATCGGAGGTGCCGGCACCGGTGAGCACCACATTGAGGCGACCGTCGCCCATGGCGCGGGCGTCGGCCAGGAACGCCTCGACGGCCTCAAGGTTATCCTTGTAGATGTTCAGCGTGTCAAGCCAAAGCTCGGGAGACGACACGTTGATGCCTGCTTAACTCTGCTCGCTCAGGCTAAAGACTTTGTTGAGGATCGATGATCTGCTGCAAGGTGAACTTACATTGGGACGTGTCGCATTCTTCTTGCGAATCCTCAAAATCAAAGATCATGATGGCGCAGTTGGGGAGCTTTGCTGGGAGTTCGAAGCCCTCTGGGGCGGCGGCTTTGATGAATTGGCGGCTGGCGCTGCCGTGGCTTACTGCCAGGACGGTTTCAACATCATCGGCGCTCATGAGATTAGCGAGCGTGCTTACCATACGCTCTTGCAGCGCCTGACTTCCCTCCCCTCCGAAGGGGATTAAGTCCTCGCCCGGATCCCAGACGTCGGTAGGCAGTGCGTCGTGCTGGCCCCCTTCAAAGGAGCCATAGCAGCGTTCGATGATGCCTTCGTAGGGCTCGACGGCGGCGTCCGGGCCGAGGAGCTCGCCTGCGACGAGCCGAGCCGTGGCCATGGCTCGGCTTAAAGGAGACGAGACTACCTTGTCGGGGGTGACGTCGCGGGCTTTAAGCCAAGCGGCGGCCTTTGCGGCCTGCTGACGGCCCAAGTCCGTTAGCGGTGAATCGCAGCGGCCCTGGACGAGCTTTTTGACGTTGAACTCCGTCTGGCCGTGGCGGAGCAGATACAGTCTCTTCATATTCTCCCCTTCTGTATAACTAGCTTTACCGGCGCGGCCCTACTCGTGGGTATGGCCTACGTAGTCTTCGTCGATCGTAATCTTGGCAATTGACTTGGGATATTCCGATTCGACTCGTTGTGCCAGCGCGTGCTTTACGTCTTCGGCACTCACCTGCAGATCCGAGGGACGCACGCAGTCGAAGATCACATTGGTGTGCGTGGGGCCCGGCACGCAACGCAGATCGTGAATCGAAAGGCGGCTATCGATCTGTTGGGCCATAGCGTTGATGCGCAGGCGCATGCTCGCCAGCTTGGGGTCATCGGTCACGATGGGATCGTAATGGAGCGTGACGATCATGCCGTCCTCGTCCCTAAACGCCTGCTCGATGTTATCGAGCGTGTCGTGACTTTCCAGCGGGCTGGCCTCGGCCGCCATCTCGGCGTGTGCGCTTGCGAACTTCCTGCCCGGGCCGTAGTCGTGAACCATCAGATCGTGAACGCCCAAAACGCCGGGGTAGCTCATGATCTTGCTGCGGATATGCTCGACGAGCTTAGGATCGGGCGTCTGGCCCAAAAGCGGGCTCACCGTATCTTGGATAAGCTCAAAGCCGCTCCAGCCAATATAGGCGCCAACGGCAAGGCCAACCCAAGCGTCAAGGTTGATGCCCGTCACCTGCGAAACAATTGCGCACGCCAGCACGGCGCCCGTGGCAAGGACATCGTTCTTGGAATCTAGCGCGGTCGCATGCAGCGTCTCGGACTCAATGCGATCGCCGAGCTTTTGGTTGAGGGCCGCCATCCAGAGCTTTACGACCATCGAAAGCACGAGAACTGCCACCAGGGCAAGCGAGAACTCGACAGGTTCGGGGTGGATGACGCGCTCAACCGAGGACTTCACCAGCTCAACGCCAATCAGCAGCACGAGTGCCGCCACGACCAATCCCGAGAGATACTCGTAGCGACCGTGGCCGTAAGGATGCTCGGGGTCGGCCGGCTTGCTCGCCAGCTTAAAGCCCAGCACGCTCACGATATTCGAGCTGGCATCGGACAGGTTGTTCATGGCATCCGCAACAATCGAAACCGATCCCGAAACCACACCAATTGCACCCTTCGCAGCACAAAGCGCAACATTGGCGACAATACACACCATGCCCGCTAACGTGCCCACACGCGCACGATCGCCCTGCGCGCGCTTAACTATCCACTCGACCATCTGCATCCGCCCCCACGGTACTACCTATATATCTATTGCTCAAACGGATTGTAGTGTAGCCACTTTGTCCTCAAGATACAAAAAGGCCGCAGCCCACACGGGCCACGGCCTTGGAATGTGACAAAGGAATCGTCCTTTTGTCGCACAGGTTTATGCGCTTACTTCAGCAGCGCTCGCCACCGTTTCGGGCGAATCGGCTCCGTTCCCCGTCGCCTGTCCCTTCGCCGGCACCACGCCAAAGCAGTAGCTCAGCGCCGCAGACACCGCAAATGCCGTGCCACCGGCAACGCAGCACCACAGTAGGTTCGAAATGCCGCCCGTGGCAAAGCCAATGACCATGAGGACATTCGTCATGCCGATGGTATAGGCCGTAACGTGGCCCACGGCCGCAACAAGGCCTCCGACGGCGCCGCCAATGGCCATGCACGTCAGGCACCTGCCATATTTAAAGCCGCAACCGTACAGCGCCGGCTCGCTTACGCCGCCAAGAACACCCGAGATCGAATAACCCAGCATGAGCGCCTTCTCGTCCTTATCCGCAACGCGGAGCGACGCGCCAAAGGGCATGCCCCAAACGGCGAACGTTGCCATCGTCGCAGCGATCAGAATGCACGAATCCGTCCCCACACTCATAAACTGCGCATAGGCGAGCGATAGGACAACATTGCTGACACCCGCGATCTTAAGGAACTCCCAGCCCGCGGCAAGCCCCATGAGCGTGAGCAGCGACACGATGCCACCGGAATTGCCAAGCATAAACATAAGCTGGCCCAACAGCATGCCCAGATAGCTGCCCGCCGGCGCCGTGATACACAGCGAAACCGGAACCATGACAAGCATGGTCGCAAACGGAACAAACGAAAACGCCACGGCCTTAGGGATAACGCGCTGAAAGAAACACTCCACTCGCCATAGCACGGGCACCGAAATGAGAACCGGAATAACAGTCGTCGTGTAATCGTTGACCGGCGCGGGAAGCAGACCATACACGGAAGTCATCGATGCCCCCGTCGTCGATGCGGCATCGACGAGCTTAAGCAGATCGGGCGCAATCAATACGCCGCCCAGCATCATGCCCAGCTGCTCCGAGCAACCGAGCTGACGGGCGGCCGCCCAACCAAGATAAATGGGCAAAAAAGTAGTAGCCGGCGTTATAGAGCCAACTGTAGAACAGGCGATAGATTTCGGAATCGGCAGACCACAGGCCCAGCATGCCTTCGCCCATAATGACGGCGACGGTGCGGAACAACGCCGCGCAGACAATAAACGGCAGCGCCGACATCATGCTTTTGGACAGATAGTCCACCACGGCCATGGCGTTTGATGAGACCGTCGTTGTAAACGAGGTGTTAGAAACTTGTGACACAGGAACCCTTTCCCAATGTGACATGCGGACTGTCCCCTAGTCACATCGTGCGGTACTGACCGATTGCGCGGTACTTTTCGTAGCGGAGGTTTGTGCGGGTCGCGTCGTCGAGCTGCCCAAGCGTATCGAAGGCATCAAATGCCGAGGATATGACGGCACCGGCGATCTCCCCATGCGACAGGCCCCTATCGTCGACAATGCCGTCGATGATGCCGAGCGCCAACAGATCGGGGGCCGTGAGCTTAAGTGCCTCGGCGGCCTCATTCGCGCGCTCGGTATCCTTCCACAGGATCGACGCACAGGCCTCGGGGCTCACGACCGAATAGGCCGAGCTCGAGAGCATCAGGATGCGGTCGGCCACGGACAGCGCCAGCGCGCCACCAGAGCCGCCCTCGCCTGTCACCACCGAGACAATCGGCGTCTTAAGGCCGCTCATCTCCATGAGATTCTGGGCAATCGCCTCGCCCTGGCCGCGCTCCTCGGCACCGATGCCGCAAAACGCGCCCGAAGTATCGACCAGGCACAAAACCGGTCGGCCAAACTTTTCGGCCTGGCGCATAAGGCGACGCGCTTTGCGGTAGCCCTCGGGATGTGCCATACCAAAGTTGCGACGCATGCGCTCTTTGGTCGTGGTGCCGCGCTCGATGGCGATGACCGTTACGGGGCGTCCGTCTTTCCAGCCAATGCCAGCCACCACAGCAGCGTCGTCGCCAAAGTAGCGGTCGCCGTGCAGCTCCACAAATCCATCCAAGCCCAGCGAGATCATCTCGCCTGCCGTGGCGCGATCTGCCGAGCGGGTCTGCTTGACAATCTCGAGCGCGGTTTTTGGTGCGGCCGAGCGCTTGAACAAGTGTCCCAGCTTTTTGCCGCGGCGACCCATATGCACGATCTCATGCGGTGCCCCCAGGCCGGGCGCGTGCCCTTCGTGCAGCGCCAGCAGCTCGCCTACCGTGAGCGCAATCTCGCCACGCGGAACAACGGCATCGCAAAAGCCGTGCTCCAGCAAAAACTCGGAGCGCTGGAATCCCTTGGGCAGGCGCTTGTGCATGTTCTGCTCGATCACGCGCGGGCCGGCAAATGCCGTCAGGGCATCGGGCTCGGCCAGGATAATGTCGCCCTCCATGGCAAAACTCGCGGTTACGCCTCCGGTCGTGGGGTCGGTGAGCACCGTGATATACAGGCCGCCCGCCTCGCTGTGGCGCCTAACCGCCGCAGAAATCTTGGCCATCTGCATAAGCGATGTCACGCCCTCTTGCATGCGCGCACCGCCCGAAACGGTAAAGCCGACAACTGACAACCCCAGCTCGGTCGCTCGCTCAAATGTGCGACAGATCTTCTCGCCCACCACGGAACCCATCGAGCCCATCATAAAGTTGGCGTCCATAAAGAAGAGCGCCGTATCGCAACCGCAGATTTTGCCTCTACCGCACACAACGGCATCGCGCTCGCCCGAACGCTCGCTCACGCTCTTGAGCTTGTCGGCATAACCGGGAAACGAAAGGAAGTCCTCCGACGCCAGATTGGCATCCCATTCCTCAAACGTGCCCTCGTCAACC
>ENA-OQJF01000195-OQJF01000195.1-human-gut-metagenome-genome-assembly--contig:-NODE-195-length-16505-cov-2.885578_pt1 | contig 16505 bp, 19 predicted proteins | sample MGYA00242595_ERZ504761 | MGnify/ENA primary metagenome ERZ504761 (study PRJEB26092, sample SAMD00036367) | human gut metagenome | host: Homo sapiens | study: EMG produced TPA metagenomics assembly of...
AATGGCTCTTCTTTCTATATTTTAATCATCAAAAAAATCAGTTTTATTTTCCGGTTTCCCAATGAGCCGGATCCTTGCGCCATTCGTTTAACGTTGCAATGTCTTCTTCTTCAATATAACCGGTACGAAGTGCAACATCTAACACAGCTTCATAATTAGTCAATGTTACCAAAGGCACTTTAGCATCTTTAAAGGCCTGTTCGGCAACAGGAAATCCGTAAGTATAAGCAGCTACCATACCAATAACTTCGCAACCATCCCGACGAATAGCTTCTACAGCTTTTAAACTGCTTCCACCGGTAGAGATTAAATCTTCCACAACAACGACTTTCATTCCCGGACGAAGTTCGCCTTCGATAAGATTTTCCAGACCATGGTCTTTCGGGGTAGAGCGAACATACACGAACGGAAGATTCAATGCATCAGCCACTAAAGCCCCTTGAGGGATAGCCCCCGTCGCAACTCCGGCAATAGCATCTACCTGTCCGAAACGTTCCAGAACCAAACGTGTAATCTCGAACTTAACAAAACTACGAAGAGAAGGATAAGAAAGGGTTTTACGATTGTCGCAGTAAAACGGTGATTTCCATCCGGAAGCCCATGTAAACGGATTTGCCGGTTGAAGCTTAATAGCTTTAATCTTCAACAACTTCTCGGCGAATAATCTCTCTAAATTTTTCATAACTAAACTAACTATGATAATTACAGGATGCAAAAATACGGAAATGGAACGAGACTAAAAAGAAGAATCCGTATTATTTTTTGTTATTTGTCACTTACTCTTCTTCTACCTGCACACAGCGACGGATATCGTCCATTTCAAATCCTCTACTCATGGCAAAACGAATCAATTTCCCATTCAGCTCGAATTCATCTTTGGCATGTATACTTTTACGTTTTGCTGCTATCAGATCTCCTAAAATCGCAAGATATTCTTCCCGGTCAATGTCATTCAGATACCTGTAAGTTACCTCACGAGGAATTTTTTTCATATACAGAGCTTGTGTAATCTTCATTTTACCCCATTTGGCAAAACGGAACTTATCGTTGACAAACGCTCTACAATAACGTTCTTCATCAATAAACTTCTCGACAACAAGACGATCGATGATTCGGTTAATCACTTCATAAGGTAAGCCCCATTTCTGGAGTTTTTCATTCACTTCGGCTTTACAATGTTCGGCTGCGGAACAATAGGCAGCCATGCGATTTAACGCTTCTTCTTCTGTTATTGTATTCATCGTTTGGCGGTTACAATTCGATCATTACCCGATATATCTTTTATCAAACGGAGTTCTTCGTACCCTTGTTCGTGAAGCATTTGGAGAACCTCTTCACCATAAGCCCGATTGATCTCAAAATAGAGCCTGCCGTGCAGGCGTAACATTTTTCTTCCTAAAGATGCGATACGCCGATAAAAGCGCAACGGATCATTGTCCGGCACAAAAAGGGCCAGTCTGGGCTCCCAATCTAACACATTGGGTTCCATTTCGTTTTTTTCGTCTCTCTGTAACATAAGGAGGATTACTGACAATCATATCATATTGATCATCACCAACAGGTTCTGCAGACAGAACATCCATTTTCTCAAAATGCACTCCGGCCTTCAATTCCCGATTATTCTCCCCGGCAATGGCAAGAGCCTCTTCCGATACGTCCCATGCGGTGACCACAGCCTGCGGAATATGTTTAGCCAGACTGATGGCAATACACCCGCTACCGGTTCCTATATCCAGCAAACGGGTACCGGTTGCAGCTTCTTTCACTATCAGATCAACCAGCTCCTCAGTTTCAGGACGAGGAATCAACACACCCGGAGCTACCCGAAACATAGACCCATAAAAACAGGTTTCGCCCTGAATATATTGGATCGGCTCGTTTTTCTTCAATCGTTCGACAATGCTTTCTAAATCACACTGCTCGTTTGCAGATAATGTTATATCTTTGCCCAGATAATAATCAATAGCATCCTGACCCAGCAGATCACAACAAATGATTTTTGTGAGACTCCTGAGTTCTCCCGGTGGATAAATATCGTGTAAAGCCTGGCGGATATAAGTGGTGACGTGGTTCATTCTCCTTATTTTGGGGTGCAAAAGTACAAATAATATAGCTATCAGCCTAAAAGATGAAAGAAGAAAAATACATGAGGCGTTGCATCCAACTGGCAAAAAACGGTCTTTGCAACGTATCTCCCAATCCAATGGTAGGAGCTGTCATCGTATGTGAAGGACAAATAATCGGTGAAGGCTATCACATCCGTTGCGGAGAAGCACATGCCGAAGTCAATGCGATCCGCTTTGTAAAGGATCCGTCTTTACTGAAACACAGTACTATATATGTAAGTCTCGAGCCTTGCTCCCACCATGGAAAAACTCCCCCATGCGCTGATTTAATCATAGAGAAACAAATTCCTAGGATTGTAATCGGATGCCAAGACCCATTTTCCAAAGTAGCAGGCAAAGGAATCCAAAAGTTACGGGATGCCGGATGCGAAGTCATTGTCGGAGTTCTGGAAACGGAATGTCGCGAACTTATACGGAAATTTATCACTTTCCATACCCTTCACCGCCCTTACATCGTTTTGAAATGGGCAGAATCAGCCGATGGTTTCATCGACCTGGAACGTACGGAAGGACAACCTGTCATATTATCGACTCCTCTCACTTCCATGCTGGTACACAAAAAAAAGAGCAGAGTCGGACGCTATCATGGTCGGTACGCGAACCGCACTACTGGACAATCCGGCACTCACGGTACGCAACTGGTACGGACACAATCCGGTGCGAATAGTGATGGACCGTAATCATTCACTCCCTCAAACCTCCCATTTGTCGGATAACAGCGTATCTACGCTCGTTTTTACGGAACATCCCCGTGCCGGAAAAGAAAACCTGGAATACATCACACTCAATTACCAGACAGATATTCTGCCACAAATATTGTCTGCCCTCTATCAACGCAACCTACAGTCGCTGATGATAGAAGGAGGAAGGATTCTTCTGGAGTCATTTATCCGTTCCGGAATATGGGATGAAGTCATCATAGAAAAGAGCGATAAACTGCTTTATTCCGGTGTTAAAGCACCTGAAATAAGCGATAAAATTAGTTATTCGGAAGAAAAACATTTCTGTACGACCTTCAGGCATTACTTGAAGAGAAATACCTAAATTCGCTGCATTCAAGGAGTTTTATATCGACAAAATCGAGCAGATTATCTATAATTTTATATAAAACTTCCCTTCAATGTTCAATATAGAGAAAAATGTTCCTATTTTTGCAACTTGTAAATAAACACAATCTTTCAAATGAGAATAAAGTTTTTATCAGTAATTGTAAGTTTCTTCCTTGTATCGTTTGCCGTTACTTCGTGCCTTGACACAGAAGAAATTGAATATAGCCCGGATGCTACCATACACGCATTTGCACTTGACACCATACATGGGGTAAACTATAAATTTACAATTGACCAACTTGGTCCCGATGGAGTAGGACTTATTTATAACCAGGATTCACTACCTGTAGGCTCCGATACAATTATTGACCGTATTCTTATCAAGACACTGACCACAACTTCCGGAATAATCACTGCCAAAAACGCAGAGGGTCAGGATACTCTGTTCAACTATTCCGATTCTATCGACTTCAGAGGCACTATGCAAAAACCGATGAGAATAAAAGTGTGGGCTGCCGACATGCAATATACCAAAGAGTATACTATTTCGGTACGCGTACATCAACAGGACCCGGATTCCATGAACTGGACCAAAATGACAGATAACTTCGCAAACTATAGCGGATATCAGAAATCAGTTACCCTGAATGAAGATCTGTTGATCTATACATCGAATACGACTGCATACAAATCATCCGGAGATGTTATCAGTAAAGGAAGAAGCTGGACACCAGTATCCATAACAGGGCTTCCGGACAACACCAAGCTTTCCTCCATTATTTCTTTCGGCGGAAAACTATATGCCACAAACGGTGAAAGTGCATACGTTTCATCTGATGGAGCATTATGGAATGTTGCAACCGATTTGAATAAAAACGGTAAAGTAGAGATGCTGATCGCCCCTTTCCCGAAAAATGAAGGTAATCTGCTGGGTATCTCCGGAATTGCCGGTATTATTAATAATGGTAATCAATCTACATTTGCCATAACTAATCCTGAAGCAACAGCGTGGAACATTGGTTCCGAAACAGTAGGTGCGGACTTCCCCTTGGAGAATTTGTCTGCAACTTCTTACCTGACAGCAACAGGAATCCAGACAATAGCCGTAATGGGTAACAATCGTAATGCAAACGATACGACTTCCATCGCATGGACCTCACAAGACGGTTTGCTTTGGATACCTTTAAAAACTTCCTCGAGTACCGCCTATTGTCCGAAACTGGATAATCCGTCTTTCTTCTATTATGATAATGCTTTTCTGGCATTCGGAGGAAATTTTGAAACGATCTATACATCGGAAGCAGGTATTGCCTGGTATAAAGCCAACAAGAAAATCTTCCTGCCGGCCGAATTCAAAGACAGAGGAAACAATTACTCAACTGTAGTAGACAAAAATAACTTTATCTGGGTAATATGGAGTAACGGTGGTGCCAACGAAGTATGGCGCGGACGAATCAATAAATTTGGTTTTAAAAGACAGAACAACAACTAACGAAATGTCCTATAAAGAACAAATAGATTTAAACCGGATACCTAAGCATGTAGCAATTATCATGGATGGTAACGGACGGTGGGCCAAACTACGCGGACACGAACGGAGTTTTGGACATCAGGCCGGAGCCGAGACTGTGCATATCATTACTGAAGAGGCAGCCAGGTTAGGAATCAAATTCCTTACTTTATATACCTTTTCTACAGAAAACTGGAACCGGCCTTCGGACGAAGTCGCTGCATTGATGAGCCTCCTTTTCGACTCTATCGAAGAGGAAACATTTATGAAAAACAATATCAGTTTCCGTATCATCGGAGACATCAACAAACTACCTGAGAATGTACGGGAGCGCCTGAATGCTTGTGTAGAACATACTTCCAAGAATACAGGTATGTGCCTGATACTTGCCCTCAGTTATTCTGCCAGATGGGAAATAACCGAAGCTACACGGCAGATTGCCACATTGGTACAAAATGGAGAAATGAACCCTGAAGAAATTACTTCAGAAAGCATTCGGACACATCTGACAACCAACTTTATGCCCGACCCGGATTTGCTGATCCGGACAGGCGGAGAGGTTCGTTTAAGCAATTATCTGCTTTGGCAATGTGCTTATTCGGAGCTCTATTTCTGTGAAACTTTCTGGCCCGACTTTAAGGAAGAAGAATTGTGCAAGGCTATCTGTGACTACCAGAAACGCGAACGCAGATTCGGAAAAACCAGCGAACAAATCAGTTAACTCAAAACTTAATTATAACATAAATGCATTATCGTATTTCCTTCATATTCGTAACGTTTATCAGCCTGTTTTGCTTTGCATTGCCGGGCGTAGCACAAGATGCTAACACTGACGAATCAAAACCCGTTATCATGTATTCCGGGACACCGAAAAAATATGAAATAGCCGACATCAAAGTCGAAGGTGTCAAGAACTACGAAGATTATGTTCTTATCGGACTGTCCGGACTCTCTGTAGGACAAACCATTACTGTACCGGGAGATGAAATCACAGGTGCAATCAAACGCTACTGGCGTCATGGTCTGTTCTCTAATGTATCGATTACCGCTAGAAAAAATAGAAGGTAATAAAATATGGTTAAAGATCACTTTGGCCCAACGCCCACGCATTTCCGATATACGCTATCACGGTGTGAAAAAGTCGGAACGTGAAGACCTGCAAACAAAACTGGGCATGATAAAGGGTAGTCAGATCACTCCGAACCTAGTAGACCGTGCGAAAGTTTTAAGTAAACGCTATTTCGACGATAAGGGATTTAAGAATGCTGAAATCACTATCACCCAAAGAGATGATCCTGCCAATGAAAATCAGGTATTAGTCGATATCGACATCGATAAGAAAGAAAAGGTAAAAGTACATGCCATCACTTTTGCCGGCAACCACGCCATCAAGACATCTAAGCTGAAACGCGTGATGAAGAAGACAAACGAAAAAGGAAAACTGCTGAACTTATTCCGCACCAAGAAGTTTGTCAACGAGAAATATGAAGAGGACAAACAGTTGATTATTGATAAGTATAACGAATTGGGTTACCGCGATGCACGCATTGTGAAAGACAGTGTATCCAAATTTGACGATAAGACCGTAGACGTATTCATCGAACTGGAAGAAGGCGATAAATATTATCTCCGCAACGTTACATGGGTAGGTAATACGCTTTACCCTTCAGAGCAATTGAACTACATGCTCCGCATGAAGAAAGGGGATGTATATAACCAGAAATTGTTAAATGAACGCTTATCAACCGACGAAGATGCTATCGGTAACCTCTATTATAATAATGGTTATCTGTTCTATACACTGGATCCGGTGGAAGTAAACATAGATAATGACTCCATTGACTTGGAAATGAGAATTTTTGAAGGTCGGCAAGCCAGTATCAACAAGATCAAGATCAATGGTAATGACCGTTTGTACGAAAACGTTGTCCGCCGTGAACTCCGTACTCGTCCGGGTGAGTTGTTCAGCCGCGAGGACCTGATGCGTTCTATGCGTGAAATCCAGCAAATGGGACACTTCGACCCGGAAAACATCAAGCCGGATATCCAGCCGGACCCTGTAAACGGAACGGTAGATATCGCTTACGATCTTGTATCGAAAGCAAATGACCAGGTAGAGTTCTCTGCCGGTTGGGGACAAACAGGTGTTATCGGTAAGTTAAGTCTGAAGTTTACGAACTTCTCTTTGGCGAACCTGTTGCATCCGGGAGAAAATTATCGCGGTATCCTGCCTCAAGGCGACGGACAGACACTGACCATCAGTGGACAAACCAATGCACAATACTATCAACAGTATAGCATTTCGTTCTTTGATCCCTGGTTCGGAGGTAAACGCCCGAATTCATTCTCTCTGTCGGCATTCTTCTCCGTACAAACCGATATCAGTAGCCGTTACTACAATTCAAGCTACTATAACAACTACTACAACAGTTATTACAGCGGCTTGGGTGGCTACGGTATGTACAATTATGGTAACTATAACAATTACGAGAACTATTATGACCCGGATAAGTCAATCAAAATGTGGGGTCTGTCAGCAGGATGGGGTAAACGTCTGAACTGGCCGGATGACTACTTCCAGCTTTCAGCCGAACTCTCTTACCAGAGATATATCTTGAAAGACTGGCAATACTTCCCGGTGACCAACGGTAAATGTAATGACCTGAGTATCGGCTTGACATTGGCCCGCGCCTCTTACGATAACCCGATCTATCCCCGTAGTGGTTCTGACTTCTCGCTGTCCGTACAGTTCACACCACCTTACTCATTGTTCGATGGAGTAGACTACAGCAAGTACAACGAGTACAACCAGAACGATATGAACAAGATGCATAAATGGGTAGAATACCACAAGTGGAAATTCAAAGCAAAAACATACATCCCATTGCTGAACCCGACTGTAGTGAAAAAGACTCCGGTATTAATGACACGTGTTGAATTCGGTATATTGGGTCACTACAACAAATATAAGAAATCACCGTTCGGTACATTCGATGTCGGTGGTGACGGTATGACCGGATATTCAAGCTACGCAACTGAGAGTGTCGCCCTCCGTGGTTATGAAAACAGTTCTTTAACTCCGTACCGCGGACAAGAAGGTTATGCTTATACCCGTATCGGATTTGAATTAAGATATCCGCTAATGCTGGAAACAAGTACCAATATTTATGCGTTAACATTCCTGGAAGCCGGTAATGCTTGGCATGATGTGAAAAACTTCAATCCGTTCGACCTGAAACGTTCGGCAGGTGTGGGTGTCCGCATCTTCCTTCCGATGATTGGTATGATGGGTATCGACTGGGCATACGGTTTCGACAAAGTACTTGGCGACAAGAGCGCAGGTGGAAGCAGATTCCATTTCGTATTGGGCCAGGAATTCTAATTGTTTCACTAAAAACTAAGCGTTATGAAAAAGTCTGTTCTATTTATCATCTTGCTGTTTGCCGTAGGGTATGACAGCCCAAGCACAAAAGTTTGCCCTGATCGATATGGAGTATATCCTGAAGAACATTCCGGCTTACGAACGTGCCAACGAACAATTGAGCCAGGCAACCAAACAGTGGCAGGGTGAAGTCGAAGTATTAGCTAAAGAGGCACAAACGATGTTTAAGGACTATCAAGCTGCATCTGCTAAACTGACGGCCGCACAAAAGACCCAGAAAGAAGATGCCATCGTAGAAAAAGAAAAAGACTGCTTCAGAGCTCAAACGTAAATACTTTGGTCCAGAAGGTGAACTTTTTAAGAAAAGAGAAGAGTTAATGAAGCCTATTCAAGACGAAATATACAATGCGGTAAAAGCTGTAGCAGAGGAAAACGGTTATGCAGTAGTGGTAGACAGAGCATCTGCTTCAAGCATTATTTTTGCCACTCCCCGCATTGATGTAAGCAATGAAGTGCTGGCGAAATTAGGATATTCAAATTAATTTCATACATTTGCACCCGATAACTTAAAAGTAATCATTCAAATAAATAATAAAACTATGCTTAAAAAAATTGCACTTTTAATGATGTTGATACTCCCGATGGGCGTATTTGCACAAAATCTTAAATTCGGTCACATCAATGCGATGGAAATTGTTTCGGCCATGCCGGAATATACCAAAGCACAATCTGAGTTACAAGCATTGAACAAACAACTCGGACAAGACTTACAGAGATCTCAGGAAGAATTCAGCAAGAAATACCAGGAATTCATGCAGCAAAAAGACTCTCTTCCTGCTGTCATTGCAGAAAGAAGACAAAAAGAGTTGGAAGACATGATGCAGAGACAAGAACAATTCCAGGCTAAGGCTCAGCAGGATATGGAAAAAGCCAACAATGACCTGATGGCTCCGGTATATAAGAAGCTGGATGACGCTATCAAAGCAGTAGGTGCAGCAGAAGGTGTTATCTACATTTTCGATATGGCACGTACTCCGATACCTTACGTAAACGAAGACCCAAAGCATTAACCTGACTCCGAAAGTAAAAACCCAATTGGGCATCAAATAAGAGTTAAGAGCAATAAGTTACGAGCTACAAGCTACAAGTACCATGCAAAATGCGTTATGACTTGTTACTTGTAGCTCGTAACTTTTTAACCATATCCCCATTATGAAACAATCCCTTCCATACCAACCTGGTCCTATCGGTGTATTCGACTCCGGATACGGTGGGCTGACCATCCTGAGCAAAATCAGGGAAGCGCTGCCGGAATACGATTACATCTATCTGGGCGACAATGCACGGACTCCTTATGGGACCCGTTCTTTTGAAATCGTATACGAGTTCACCTTACAGGCTGTCAACAAATTGTTTGAGATGGGCTGTCATCTGGTGATACTTGCTTGCAACACAGCCTCGGCCAAGGCACTGAGAACCATACAAATGAACGACCTTCCGAATATAGATCCGGACCGGAGGGTGCTAGGAGTCATTCGCCCAACTGCAGAGTGTATCGGCAGTATGACCCAAACGCGCCATGTAGGAATATTGGCTACAGCCGGTACCATCAAATCAGAATCATATCCGCTTGAAGTGCATAAGTTGTTTGAGGATATCAAAGTAAGCGGAGAAGCTTGTCCCATGTGGGTTCCACTGGTTGAAAACAATGAAGCCAACGGCGAAGGAGCCGACTTCTTTATTCGTAAATACATCGACAACCTACTTGCCAAAGACCGGCAGATAGACACCCTTGTTCTGGGATGTACCCATTACCCGATACTATTGCCCAAGATACAAAAATTCATTCCCCAAGGAGTGAAAGTGGTGGCACAGGGAGAATATGTGGCTACCAGTCTGAAAGATTACCTTCACCGTCATCCCGAAATGGACATGAAGTGCACTCGGGAAGGTAAATGCCGCTTTTACACCACAGAGGCCGAAGACAAATTTATTGAATCAGCCTCCATGTTCCTCAACGAGAACATTACAGTGCAACGAATAACTTTAGAATAATCTATCGGTAAAACAACTTTATCTAAGTTCTTTTTGTTATATTTGTAAGAGATAAACACATTATATCCCTACCATTATGAAAGAAGATAAAGACACCCGCGTAGTAGAAGTCTTCACCGGTTCGCCTTGGGAAGCAGAGTTCATCAAAGGATTGCTCGAAAGCAATGGAATAGAATCTATCCTGAAAGACGGAGGTGGGCTCGCAGCTTTGGCACCTTACTACATCGGACAGGAAATAGCTGTCCTCGTCAATGAAGACGATTATGAAAATGCAATGGAAATAGTGAGAAACCGCGAAAAGGCAAACGAATAAATTCCCCCCGATCCCCTCTCTGCCATACAGACATTCTCTTTCAAGATATCCGTATGGGAGAGGTAACATATCGACAAAAATCCATATATTTGTGCTTTCAAATCGTCAGCATAATGAAAAAGGAGTTTACACGAATAGCCATAAAAGTGGGAAGTAACGTACTGACCCGACAGGACGGAACACTGGATGTCACCCGGATGTCTGCGCTAACCGATCAGATAGCCGCCTTGCATAAAGCCGGAGTAGAGGTGATTCTTATCTCTTCGGGAGCTGTTGCCTCGGGACGAAGCGAAATACGTACCCTCAGGAAACTCGATAGCGTAGATCAGCGCCAATTGTTCTCGGCAGTGGGTCAAGCCAAACTCATTAACCGATATTACGAGCTGTTCCGCGATCATGGCATTGCTGTAGGACAGGTACTCACCACCAAAGAGAATTTTGGTACACGCCGTCATTACCTCAACCAGAAAAACTGCATGATGGTGATGCTTGAGAACGGCGTCATTCCTATCGTCAACGAGAACGACACCATCTCTGTCACCGAACTGATGTTCACAGACAATGACGAACTGTCGGGCCTCATCGCCTCAATGATGAATGCACAGGCCCTTATCATCCTGAGTAACATCGACGGCATTTATAACGGTTCCCCTTCCGATCCGGACTCATTAGTGATCCGGGAGATTGGACAGGGAAAAGACCTGAGTAACTACATTCAGACCAGCAAATCGAGTTTCGGGAGAGGAGGCATGCTGACCAAAACCAACATTGCCCGCAAAGTGGCAGATGAAGGTATTACAGTAATTATTGCCAATGGCAAACGCGACAACATCCTCATCAACCTCATAGAGCATCCCGAAGAGACGGTTTGCACTCGTTTTATCCCCGCATCCCAACCCGTATCGAGTATCAAGAAATGGATAGCTCACAGCGAAGGTTTCGCTAAGGGAGAGATACATATCAACGAACAGGCTACCGAAGTGTTGAACTCCGACAAGGCAGTCAGCATTCTTCCCGTCGGAATCACCCGCATTGAAGGAGAATTTGAGAAAGACGACATCGTGCGCATCATCGATTACCAAGGTACTCCGGTAGGTGTAGGCAAAGTCAACTGTGACTCCATGCAGGCACGGGACTCCATCGGAAAACATGGAAAAAAAGCAGTAGTCCATTATGACTACCTTTACATTGAATAAACGAACTGCATTATGAATCTGAATGATACTTTTGCTGCCGTACAGGCAGCCGGCCGCCATCTGGCACTATTACCCGACGATCGGATCAACCAAATACTGAATGCCGTGGCAGAAGCTGCTTTGGAACAGACTTCCTACATCCTCTCTGAGAACCGGAAAGATCTGGAACGGATGTCACCCGACAATCCGAAATACGACCGGCTAAGGTTGACCGAAGAACGACTTCGGGGAATCGCTTCCGATATACGCAACGTGGCCACTCTCCCCTCTCCTCTGGGCAGGATATTGAAAGAGAGCATTCGTCCCAATGGCATGAGACTCACTAAGATAAGTGTTCCTTTCGGGGTCATCGGCATCATTTACGAAGCTCGTCCCAATGTCAGCTTCGACGTTTTTTCGCTTTGCCTGAAAAGCGGTAACGCCTGTATCCTGAAAGGGGGAAGCGATGCTGACTATTCGAATCGTGCCATCGTAGAAGTGATACACCAAGTACTCCGACAGTTTAACATAGACACTCACATGGTCGAGTTGCTACCGACCGACCGTGAAGCAACCCGGGAACTGCTGCACGCTGCCGGATACGTAGATCTGATCATTCCTCGCGGCAGTAGCGCCCTGATTAACTTTGTACGGCAAAATGCTACTATACCGGTAATAGAAACCGGTGCAGGCATCTGCCATACCTACTTTGACGAATACGGAGATACGGCCAAGGGAGCTGCCATCATCCATAATGCCAAGACACGCCGCGTGAGTGTTTGCAATGCACTCGATTGCGTGATTGTTCACGAAAGCAGATTGTCCGATCTGCCTCTCCTTTGTGAAAAGCTCAAAGCCGACAAGGTGATTATCTATGCAGATCCGTCAGCCTATCAGGCACTCGAGGGACACTATCCTGCCGGGTTGCTGAAACCTGCCACCCCCGAGAGCTTCGGAACTGAATTTCTGGACTACAAAATGGCAATCAAAACTGTGAATAGTTTTGAGAACGCACTCGGACATATCCAGGAATACAGCTCACGACATAGCGAAAGTATCGTCACCGAAAACCCGGAACGCGCCGCGCTTTTCACCCGCATGGTAGATGCAGCCTGTGTATATACCAATGTATCTACCGCTTTCACCGACGGAGCACAATTCGGGCTAGGAGCAGAAATCGGCATCAGCACACAAAAGTTGCATGCCCGCGGACCGATGGGATTGGAAGAGATCACTTCCTACAAATGGATCATAGAGGGTGACGGACAGACACGTCAGTGATACTTTCGGCGAAAGTCAGGAAAATAATCGGTTCAAAGCTTGACTTAACCTCCGGATTGTACTATCTTTGTAGACACAATCATACCATAGATTCAATTTAAAATGCGATAATGGGGAAAGGCTCTTGCTTCTCCCCTTTCTTTTTTTACAGCCGGTACCCCTCGTGAACAGAGCCGGGATTACGCTTCAACAGAGCCGGGGTTTCTTGTCGGAAGAGCCTGCGTTCCGACCCAAAGACGGTTGATCCGGCAGTTGGAGACGGTTGATCCCTCTACCCTTCCGACTGCATCCGGGCCTACACCACCGGACAAGATTCGAAAAAGTATAAATAGTATAATCCGGAGAGCGCTTATGTTAAGGAAGCGTAAACTTACTCTTGACAAAAACGGAGGCAATTATGCAAATTATTAGTAATACGAGAACAAAACGCCTTGCTATTCCTTATAAAAAACATTATATTTGTAAATGAACTCCAAACCTATCCCATTATGAAGCAAACAGCCTATATATACCTGCTCACCCTTTCTTGCCTTCTCTGCGCATGTAATAGAGAAAACAGAACAAATTTGCCACAGCCCCAAGTCACCGGTGTAGCAGATTCACTGGAAACGGTGCCTCCGGAAGAGAAGCCCAAAGCCATCTCCGCAGAACAGATAAAGATCAAAAAAGATTTGCTCTATGATAAATATACTCTTGAAGATACGTATCCGTACAAAGATACGACCCGCAGTTTTCAATGGGATAAGATCAAAGAACGCCTGGCACTGCTCGAAAACATTCAGCAGACACCCTCGCAATGGGCCATCTTGCAGAACTATAAGAACCGGAACGGCGAGGCTCCATTGGTACGCCATTACAAACGGAATGCCTATAAACGCATTGCCGACACGCTGGGCATAGAGCGCTACCAGTCCGTCCCGCTCTATTTGCTCACCGATACGCTTGTGCCCGAACGTTATGGAGAAGACGGTTCGCTGGTCCGCTTCCTGGCCGACGGAGAGAATTTCGTCAAGGTATCCCCTATCTATATTGGCGAAGAGTGGTATGTACCCAAGAGGTACGTCAAAGTGCTCCCGGATACGACACACTTCATCAAAACAATCATGATAGACCGAAGAGACCAGAACATAATGACTTTGGAACAAACCAGTGAAGCCCAATGGACCGTACGGAGTATGAACCCCGCCACTACCGGAAGGCATCGCCCTCCGTATGCACAAGAGACACCATTAGGAATATTCGTCCTACAGGAAAAAAAGACACGCATGATATTCCTCAAAGACGGTTCCACCGCCACCGGAGGTTTTGCGCCTTATGCCAGCCGATTCTCAGACGGAGGATACATTCACGGAGTCCCGGTAAACGAGCCCCGTAAAGCACTTATAGAGTACAGCCCGTCTCTGGGCACCACGCCCCGCTCGCACATGTGTGTACGGAATGCAACATCACATTCCAAGTTTATTTTCGACTGGGCTCCTGTAAATGAGACAATTATTTTTGTTTTGGAATAGAAATCCGTATCTTTGCGCCGTTATTTTCTCAGTTTCCTATGCAAAAAGTATTTCTATTCCTCCTATTGTTTCTGCTCCCACTGGCAGAAGTACCCAACCATGCACCGGCCAGTGAGCCTGTTTCTGTAGCCTCTACTCCGGAGACAGACGAAATAGATCAACTGTTCGATGATATGCAGCTGGACGGGATTGTCAGCTATACAGCTTTCCGACAGGCAGTGACCGGCTATCGGAAAATCGAGCAGAAAAGCAAGTCCATCATGACCCTGATCGATTTTTCAAAACCATCTACCGAGAAGCGCCTTTACGTGCTCGATATGAAAAACAAAAAGTTGCTATATACTTCCGTCGTATCACACGGCAAAAATAGCGGAGGAAACTATGCAACCTCATTCTCCAATAAAAACGGTTCGTACAAAAGTTCGCTTGGCTTTTACCTGACCGAAAACACTTATCAGGGACGCAACGGTTACTCCCTGGTGCTGAACGGGCTGGAAAAAGGAATTAACGACCAAGCCAAACAACGCGCCATCGTGATGCATGGTGCCGCATATGCCAATCCCAACATCACCGCTTCTGCCGGACGCTTGGGACGGAGCCTCGGATGCCCTGCCTTGCCGCAAGCACTCGCCAAACCGATTATCGACACAATCAAAAAAGGTAGTGTGCTCTTTATCTACGCCAACAACAAGGACTATCTGGCCAACAGCACCTTCCTGTCTCCACGGCAAACGGAGTATCTTTCATGGGCGCAGCCTGCCAATTGAAAATTTTATCATACCTTTGCGGAAAAGGTATATTCATTCTAACAAAGACAATTATGAAGAAATTTACTTGCGTACAAGACATCGGCGACCTGAAATCAGCCCTTGCCGAATCATTCGAGATCAAGAAAGACCGGTTCAAATATGTAGAACTGGGACGTAATAAAACTCTATTGATGATCTTCTTTAACTCCAGCCTCCGCACCCGTCTCAGCACCCAGAAAGCTGCTCTCAACCTGGGTATGAACGTAATTGTACTGGACATCAATCAAGGGGCCTGGAAACTGGAAACCGAACGCGGTGTCATCATGGACGGTGACAAACCGGAACATCTGCTGGAAGCCATCCCGGTGATGGGATGTTATTGTGACATCATCGGTGTACGTTCGTTTGCCCGCTTCGAAAACCGTGAGTATGACTATAATGAAGTGATCATCAATCAGTTCATACAACATTCCGGACGCCCGGTGTTCTCTATGGAAGCAGCTACCCGTCATCCGTTGCAGAGCTTTGCCGACCTGATCACCATCGAAGAATACAAAAAGACAGCCCGCCCTAAAGTAGTAATGACCTGGGCTCCCCATCCGCGGCCATTGCCACAGGCAGTGCCCAACTCGTTTGCCGAATGGATGAATGCCACAGACTATGAGTTTGTCATCACCCACCCCGAAGGTTACGAACTCGATCCGAAGTTTGTAGGAAACGCACGGGTAGAATATGATCAGATGAAAGACTTTCGAAGGAGCCGACTTTATATATGCCAAGAACTGGGCAGCCTATACAGGCGACAACTACGGACAGATTCTGAGTACAGACCGTAATTGGACCGTAGGCGACCGTCAGATGGCCGTTACCATAATGCCTACTTCATGCACTGCCTCCCTGTAAGACGGAATATGATTGTGACGGATGATGTTATCGAGAGTCCGCAATCCATTGTCATCCCGGAAGCCGCAAACCGTGAAATCTCGGCGACAGTGGTACTGAAAAGACTGCTGGAAAATCTACCATAACGATTTTTGAACGATCCATAATAAATGATCAACGACGAACGATAATAATACATAGCCTGTTCATCGTTGATCATTCATTGTTCAATAATCGTTCATTCTTATTTCTCCACTTTCTCGCCTGCTTCCTGCCAGGCATTGAATCCTTTATCCAATTCGTACACTTTATATCCTTTCTCACTAAGAATGGCAGCCGCCTTCTTGCTTCGCTTGCCACTGCGGCAATATAAAGCCACCGGTTTATCTTTTTGAAGTGTGGAGTCTGCCATAACCGCAAACGAATCATCGAGTCACATTGATATTGATCGTCCCCGGAATGTGGCCTTCCG
>ENA-OQJF01000199-OQJF01000199.1-human-gut-metagenome-genome-assembly--contig:-NODE-199-length-16304-cov-3.065463_pt1 | contig 16304 bp, 9 predicted proteins | sample MGYA00242595_ERZ504761 | MGnify/ENA primary metagenome ERZ504761 (study PRJEB26092, sample SAMD00036367) | human gut metagenome | host: Homo sapiens | study: EMG produced TPA metagenomics assembly of...
ATCAGGAAATGATAGTAAGCAATTAGGAAATTGGCTTCGGCAGTCCATTCTCTTTTTTGTACTTCCGATACATCGAGGGCATTTGGTAATTGGGACAGAAACAGATAACATTGTCCGATATAGCGGTAGATATTACCCCATTTCCAGTCTCCGGGAGATTCCGGAGTCAGCAGTCCCCAACCGGCACGTTGTCCGCTGTGTCCCCATAATTCCGGGAATACAAATTCATCAGTAGATGCAGCTTCCATTCCGGTATAAGTAATTGGGTTGGATGAACCTTTGATTCCTGCATAGCATGAGTAGAGGAAGCCAAGTGTACTTTCCGGCTTTTAACGGCATCTCCCAGACCTGCTTGTTCGGGAGGTACTACATCTAGGAAATTGCAAGATGTCAGGCAGCACGTAGAGAGTATTAACAGACTACCCATCTTCTTTATTTTATCTATAAGTCTCATATTTATCTCGTATTTAGGTTCATATATTAGAAATTAAGTTGTACTCCGATGTTGAATGTACGCTGCAAAGGATAAGCATTCCATGATAGTTCCGGGTCCCATAGCTTGAACGGACTGAATACGGCTATATTGTCACCGTTCAGGTATACGCGTCCATATTTGAATTTATATCCCAGTTCCAGTGTCTTGAAACGGATGAAATTACCGTTACGCATCCAGTAAGTACTAGCTACTGTATTATTGGCTGTTTGTGAACTAGTTAATCCTAAGCGCGGATATTTAGCATTCGGATTGGGATTTGACTCAGACCAGTAGTCATCTGCAATGAATTGCATGACATTATAGTCACTTTGGCCGAATGGTGAAATACCGCTAATCATGATAGTGCGTTTAGCCGACCCATTGAAGAATACACCGAAATCGAATTTTTTATAGGTTACATTCATTCCCAAACCATATTGGATGCGGGGGGTAGTTCCATAAGGAGAGATCATTACTTGGTCACTGCCATCTATTTTACCATCTCCGTTTACATCACGGTATTTTATGTCTCCCGGTTTAACAGTACTACCAAGATTCTGTGTCGGGCTATTATCGATTTCTTCCTGACTGCTGAATAATCCTTGGGCGATATATCCGGTTGTGCGGCTTAACGGTTTGCCTGTAGATGTTTTCCATACATAGGGATAAACCGGTTCATCCAGGTTGACATATTTGTTTTCAGTATATGTGAAGTTTCCACGGAAATCTACATATAAATCTTTTGTGAATTCTTTTCTCCAGTTTACACTTAGTTCAATACCCCAGTTATCAACTTTACCTTTATTGCTCCAAGGTTTAGCTGTATAATATCCAAGAGATTCCGGCCATGCTTCACGGTGGAGCAGGATATTGTAACGTTTCTCATTAAAATAATCGGCAGTAATAGTCAACTGGCGGAATAATTCGAGGTCGATACCTATATCCAGTTTCTTTACGCGTTCCCAACCGCCATTAACAACTGCATAATTGGTTACTAAAGGTCCATATAGGGTATAGTTCATATCTACACCGGTAGTGAAGCCTATGTTATTGAGCGATACTTGGTCGATATACAGGAAGTGTTGTGCACCGGCAGAAAGTCCGGTTTCGTCACTACCTACCAGACCATAAGATCCTCTGATTTTCAGGTTATCTATATACTTGGTCATCGGTTCAAAGAACTTTTCGTTACTGATTACCCAGCCTAGAGATACGGCGGGGAAGAATTCGAAACGTTCTTTCTTGGCCAGACGTTCTGTTCCGTTATAACCGAAATTCAGTTCTACCAGATAGCGCTGACCGTAGTCGTAAGTAAAACGTCCTGAGAATCCTTGATTGCGTTCGGGTAGTACGCTACTACGATATTCACGTTGCATATACATCAACATTCCTGTTACATGATGCAGGTTGAACTGGCGGTCATAATTCACGCGGGCGTCCAGATAGAAAGTCTGGTCGGAAGCTTTGCTTATATCTGACGTTTTCAGATAGTCAGTTCCTGATGTTCCCAGGCGTTCAATTTCATAATCAGTAGGATTTGAAGGGTTATAACTTCCTCCTTTAATACCATAATAATAAGGTTCGATCGTCCGGTTGTAGGAAGATGAAGCCCAATTCTTCCAATTGACCATTGCTTGTACGCTTAACCCCTTAGTTACGAAGTCAAGTTTTTGGTTGATTTTTAAGGAAGTATTGAGTGTGTTCTCATTATATTCCTTGAATGAACTCAACATATAAGCATACGGGTTGGTACGTACCGAAGATCCTGTCCATATAGCATTACCAAAACGGATATGTGTGTCTCCGGGTTGCGCCGGGAAAGTAACAGGGAAGTTAATAGGATTACAATACAACATCTGAGCGAATAAATCGGAAGTACTGTAGTTCGGTCCCTTCTTGTTACGAATCTGGGCGTTCATGTGTAAATCGATTTTAGTTGTAGATGTTATTTTGTAAGAGATATTGTTTTGGAAATTATATCCCCAATTGTTTATATTATTATTATACGAATATACTTTCTTCGTATCCAGCAAACCTGTATCGTGATTGGCTTGCAAACTCATATAATAAGATGCTTTTGAACCACCACCTGAGATGTTGACATTGGCACGCTGATTCATATTCATGTTTTTGAAGATGACGTCTTTCCATTGTACATCCGGATAAATGTAAGGATTAACTTGGTTACGTGTGTTGTCGATGTCAAGTTGCGAATATTTTGGGGTTGCTCCCGGATTACGTGTCAATTGGGCTTCGTTGTACATTTCCATCCAAGTGGCACCATTTACAAAGTCGGGGAAGTTCATCGGTTTATTGAAAGAGTTCTCAACCGTGACGTTAATTCTGGTTTTCTCGTTTTCTTTACCGGTCTTGGTAGTGATGAGCATAACGCCGTTGGCGCCACGGGCACCGTAGATAGCGGTCGCAGAAGCATCTTTCAAAATAGAGAAACTTTCGATCGTTTCAGCCGGAATATTATTCAGGTCTGCCGTAGAAATTTCTACATCATCCAAAAGTATTAAAGGAGTGGCTCGTCCGCCAAAGGTACTCACACCGCGAATGTAGAATTCGGAAGCGGCACCCGGTTCGCCGGTCGAAGTCATAGAAATAACACCTGCCAGTTTTCCCGCAAAGGAGGTGGTAAGCGAAGAACTTGGAGCTTTCAGTTCCAGACCTTTCACACTGGTGATTGACCCTGTTACACTGACTTTCTTCTGTGTACCGGCACCTACTACTACAACTTCACTCAGCAGTTGGTTGTCTGATTCCATCTTTACGTTGATGACACCAAGATCGCCTACATCGACTGTTTTCTTTCTGTAACCGATGTAACTGAATTCCAGCTGTGCTTTCGAGCCGCTGATAGCAATCGTGAAATTACCATCCAAATCGGTAATTACTCCGTCCTTCTGTCCTTTCACTACAACAGTAGCACCGATAACCGGATCGCCATTTTCAGCGTCTACCACCGTACCCGTAACGGTACGTTTCTTTTTGGGTTGTTGCTGTGTGGCTTCCTCTTTGTTTACCTTTAATATGATCTCGTTACCTTTGATCATGTAGGTGATTCCGCTACCTTTGAAGACTTCTTTTAAAACTTCTTCAATAGTCCCTTCACAATTTAGATTTTTGTTGGTTGTGTTTTTCAAGTCTGCAGCATTGTAGAAAAATGTGTAATTACTGTTTTTTTCAATTAGCTGGATTGCTTGTTTGATAGTCATTGCTTGCCCTTTTACTGAGATTACTCCTTGTGCTCCTAGGATGTTGAGCGGGTAAAAAAGCAACAGCAATACGATATACTTCAGATATCGTTGCTTGTAAGAAATTTGAATTTTTCTCATGCTTTAGCATTTTAGATTAGACATAAGTTTAATTATTATTTTTTTATAATGATTTTATTTGCATGTTCTTCTTTATTCAGGTTTAATGTGAAACAAATTTTGTTGACTACATCTTCCAATGGTTCATCATAGCGAATGCTTCCGGTAAATGCTGATTCATGATTGATACCTTTTGCTAATGTGACGTCGGAGTTGTACATTTGATTGATGATACTAATAAGCTCTTGCAAGGGAATATCCGTGAAGTTATATTTTCCGTTTTCCCATTTTATATTAGTAATCTGTTCTACTCTCATTTCAGCATTACGCGGATTGTATATCACTCTTTGTAAAGGCTTCATTACTGTTTTTTGTCCGGTGGATTCAACATTAAATTCTATCTTTCCACGAAACAATGTAATTTCGTTCTTTTCGGCATCGGTTTGTTTGATATGGAAGCAAGTTCCTTTTACTTCAATAAAAGCCTTGTCGATATATACTTGGAAAGTACTTCCTTCATGCTTATAAACTTCAAATAATGAATTACCACTCAACCAGACTTTTCTTTCTTTGTTAAAAGATTTTGTATATTGAATAGAACTTCCGGGCTCCATCCATACTTTGCTGCTATCCGGAAGAGTGTACATCTGGTTCTGCTGAGCTGTAATTTTAATAAGCTCATTAGCTATCTTGTCGCCTTTAAACGTTAACCAGAATCCGCCTATTGTCAATAAAAGTACAATTGAGGCAGCGGCAAAATACCACCTTGGTTCTACAAGAACTCTGTTATTTTTCCTGTATTCACATTTAGTTTTTACCTTTTTCCATATTTGTTCTTTTATTGCCATATCAGCAGCTCTGTTTCCAGATTCATTCCATTGTTTTTTTATTTCTATATCTACCGATTCCAAGTCAGCAAAGGCTTTCCGTTGCTTTTTGGAGAGTCTACCTGACAGCAGACTTTTGATTAATCTTTTCCTTTCGACCTTATCCATTCTATTCTACCTTGTTGGTTTTAAACTCTATTGTTGCTCATATACTATAAATACACACCAGCTCTTTCTAACCCCACATCGACTTTGTAAAAAAGTGAAAGTTTTTTTGAACGTAAACTGTAATTGTCTGATAATTAGCAATGTAGTTAATTGATTAATGCGAAAAAAATAAAAAAGATGTGAGATGTATTACTAAGTTCTTGTAGAACTAAGGCCATATTTGGCTGCCGCTTCAGTAGCTATCCTATTGTTGATAGGTGGACTTTGGATGATTTTAGGTGATAATAAAGCGGAAATGAATGAGTTGGTAAGGATTGAAGCCCAACAAAGTATGATGTATATTTTGCCGGATAGCACCAAGGTCTGGATGAAGCCCGGAAGTTCTATTCAATTTGCAAAAGATTTTAATAAAGACAGAAAAGTCTGGTTGAGTGGTAATTCATTATTTGAAGTTTATAAGCACGAGGGAAGTACTTTTCAAGTACACATTAATAAAGCTTTTATAGAAGTGAAGGGAACTTGCTTTCTTGTCAAGCAAGATGATATAAAGCAGAATGAAATTACGCTGTTTCATGGTAAGATAGAATTTAATGTTGAATCTACCGGGAAGAAAATAGTCATGCAACCACTTCAGAAAGTGACTTATAATGTAGATAATGCACAAACACAAATAGAGAATATCTCAAATATCAGTTGGGAAAATGGAAGATATAACTTTGAAGATGTTCCGTTGACTCAACTGATTGAAACAGTCAATCAGATGTATAATACAAATATAGTCTTAAAGAGGAATTTAGGAAAAAAAGCATTGTTTAGTGGGAGTATCCGTTATGACGAAACTTTGGATGATGTACTTGATAAAATCTGTTTTAGTCTCAATTTGACCATAGAAACACACAATGAACAAATTATTATTCATTAATATCAATATAAATATTTTATTATAAACTTAATCGAATGTCTAATCTAATCAGTCGAAGCATGAGAAAACAAAGAATCTCTAGTTGCAGGCGATATTTGAAGTATATCGTCCTCACTTTGCTTTTTTATCCGTTATCTGTCCTTGGAGCTCAGGGACAAGTTTCAGTAAAAGGGCAGTCAATCACTATTAAACAGGCTATTCAGCTTATTGAAAAAAACAGTAGTTATACTTTTTTCTACAATGCAGCAGACCTGAAAAACACAAAAACTAGAAATATTAATTGTTCGGGTACAATTAATGAAGTGCTTAACGAAGTATTCAAAGGGAGTGGAGTCAGTTATACTATTAAAGGTAACGAAGTTATTTTAAAAGTTGAAGGCGAATCTACTCAACAAGCGGCCAAACACAAGATTATTGGTGTAGTGACCGAGTCGGCCACCGGAGATCCCATTCCTGGGGCATCTGTTATGATTAAAGGAACAAAAACCGGTACGACTACCGATGTAGATGGTAAGTTCGAGGTTATGGCGACTTCCAGTGATGTTCTGGTTATCTCTTTTATCGGATATTCTTCTAAGGAGATCAAAGTAGGAAACCAGAAAGTACTGAGTGTTACTTTATCTGACGATGCAGAACAGCTGGATGAAGTAGTCGTAACGGCCTTCGGAACAGGACAGAAGAAAGAAACAGTAACAGGTTCTATCCAGTCTGTACGTCCGGCAGATTTGAAAGTACCGACTGCTAATCTTTCTACGGCTTTTGCCGGTCGCCTTTCCGGTGTGATCTCTTATCAACGTAGTGGTGAGCCTGGAAATAACGGTGCGGATTTCTTTATCCGTGGTGTTGCTACCATGAACAGTGCTACTCCGCTTATTGTACTTGACGGAGTTGAAATCTCAAAAGCGGATTTGAATGCACTTGATCCGGAAGTCATTGAAAGTTTTTCTGTACTGAAAGATGCAACTGCTTCCGCCATGTACGGTACACGCGGTGCGAATGGTGTACTTATCATTAAAACCAAGTCGGGTTCCGACCTTGAAAAACCGATTATCGGTGTGCGTGTAGAGGCTTACGTCAATACCCCCATTAAGCGCCCGAAAACGGTGGACGGAGTGACGTTTATGAGAATGTATAATGAAGCCGTTACTAATCAAGGTACCGGAGATGCACTGTATTCAGATGATAAAATCTATGGTACGGCGAATAACTTGAATCCATACATTTACCCGAATGTGGATTGGTACGACGAAGTATTCAAGAACGCGACCTTCAATCAGAAAGCTAACTTCAATGTTCGCGGAGGTACTTCCAAGATTACTTACTTTATGAATGTGAATGTCAATCATGAAACAGGTATGCTGAAAGACCGTTCCAGCAACTTCTTCTCTTATAAGAATAATATCGACTATATGAAATATGCATTTCAGAATAATGTGGACTTCCATATGTCGAAGACTTCTACTTTGTCTTTACACTTGAATGTACAGTTGAACAATATGCATGGTCCGTTGACAACTTCAGAAGGAGCCGGTGTAGATAATATTTTTGGGGCTATCATGGGAACTAACCCGGTCGATTTTCCTGTAATGTATCCGCAAGAAGATGAGAAATGGTATCGTTGGGGTAGTATTGTGGCAGGTAACTATAATCCTGTAAACCCTGTTGCTGTGTCCAGTATGGGATATAAGGATACGTTCGAGAGTACGGTCGTTGCCAATCTGGACTTTGATCAGAAACTTGATTTTATTACCAAAGGATTGAGCTTCAAAGCATTGATTTCATTTAAGAACTGGAGTTATAATTCCAAATATCGTTTACAGGGTTATAATACTTACCAGTTGACTGACTATACCAAGAATGAAGATGGAACATATAATTATACAGTAAATTCAATAGGGGATGCAACCAATCATACGTTAGATTCTTTCTTTGGTACTGACGGTGACAGACGCTTTTACATTCAAGGTTACTTTAATTATGACCGTGCTTTTGGCGATCATCATGTAGGTGGTATGTTGTTGTATAACCAGGATGAATATAACTCAAATTTTAATTCCAGTTTATTGAACTCTTTGCCCAAACGTAGAATGGGTATTGCCGTTCGTGCTGCTTATGATTATGCCAATCGCTATTTATTTGAGTTCAATGCTGGTTATAATGGATCTGAGAACTTCGCAAAAGGACATCGTTTCGGATTCTTCCCCTCTGTGTCAGTGGGTTGGAATATCAGTCAGGAGAAATTCTGGGAACCAATTAGAAATATAGTATCTAATTTCAAAATTCGCGGTTCTTATGGTTTGGTGGGTAACGACCAAGTACCTTATACTCGTTTCTTGTATATGGGAATCACTACATTGAATGATTCGCCCAGCTATCAGACTGGTTATGGCAGCCATAAAGAGTCACATAATGGCCCTACATTCTCAAGATTTGAAAATGAAGATATGACATGGGAGGTAGGTCATAAGCTGAATGTGGGAGCAGACATTCAATTATTTAACTCTCTCAATTTGACAGTTGACGCATTCCGTGAGATCAGAAGTAATATCCTTACTACAAAAGGTTCTATTCCTAATTATCTGGGAGCAGCCAACACAGTAATCTATGGAAACTTTGCCAAGGTAAAGAACTGGGGAGTTGATCTGGCGGTTGATTATGGTAAACAGATCAATAGAGATCTATCAATTCAGTTTAAAGGAACGTTTACGTTTGCCAGAAATCGTGTAATGGAAACTGATGAGGCCGCTGATATACGTCCGGCTCTGTCCGCAGTAGGAAAACCCTTGAATACACTATGGGGATATGTAGCTGACGGACTATATATTGACGAAGCTGATATAGCGAATAATCCTACCTCTACATTAGGTAATATAACAATAGCGGCAGGTGATGTGAAATATGTAGACCAACCGGATGTAAATGGTAATTATGACGGACAGATAGACTCCGATGACAGAGTCGCCATTGGTCATCCTACTATTCCTGAAATTATCTATGGTTTCGGTCCGTCTATTACTTGGAAGAAATGGGACTTCTCCGTATTCTTTCAGGGACAGGCTAACGTCTCATTGATGATGAGTGGTTTTGAGCCTTTTGGTACTCAAAGTAAAAACAATGTGTTGGAGTGGATTGCAGAGGATTATTGGAGCAAAGAAAATCAGAATCCGAATGCTAAATATCCCCGTTTGACTAAGTACAACAACAATAATAATATGCAATCTTCTACTTATTGGTTGAGAAACGCCGCTTTCCTGAAATTAAAGAATGCAGAAGTTGGTTATAACTTTAAATGGGGAAGAGTTTATATGAGTGGAACCAATCTGCTGACATTCTCTCCGTTTAAATTGTGGGATCCTGAAATGGGTGGAGGAAAAGGCATGGCTTATCCTACTCAGAGAACTTTCAACTTAGGTGTTCAAATTACATTCAAATAAACATATAATAACCAGTGATTATGAAAAAAATATATAGAATTTTATTCTTGCTAGTTGCATTAATTGGATATAGTTCTTGTAACTATCTGGACATTGTTCCGGATGAAACAACTACTGACGAGGATACTTATGCTGATAAAGATGCAGTGAGAGATTATCTTTATTCTTGTTATGCCTATTTGCCGCAGTGTAACATATCGAGTGGTAGCTTGGACCAGATGACAGGTGATGAGGTGATTACTGCATTCGAGCATGAAACGTTTGCCGGTTTCCCTAAAGGAAACTATTCTGCGGCAACTCCTGTAATTTCTTATTGGGACACTTTCTTCCAGGGTATCCGCCAATGTTATATGTTGCTTGAAAGGATTGACAAGGTAGCTGATTTGAGAAACGATTTGAAAGTGGATTATAAGGCACAGACTAAATTTCTGATAGCTTATTATCATTATTTGATGGCCCGTTGTTATGGTCCTACTTTGCTGATAAAAGAAACACCTTCTATCACGACTCCGGTGGAAGAATATTTGGGAAGAACACCTTATGATGAATGTGTGGAATGGATATGTAATTTGTTTGACGAAGCTGCCAATGATTTGCCGGCTGTTCGTTCTACGGCTTCCGAGTTCGGACTTGCCACTAGTATCGCTGCTAAATCATTAAAGGCAAAGATGCGACTTTATGCAGCTTCGCCGCTATTCAATGGTAATTCAAAATTTTATAGCAACTTTGTAGATAAGGATGGTGTGCAGTTGATGCCGCTTACTTATGACGCTAATAAGTGGGTACTTGCAAGAGATGCCTGTAAAGAGGCTATTGAACTTGCCGTACTGAACGGACATGATTTATATAAAAAGAAAGATTACCGGCTGGATGAGTCAGAAGCTAATCCATACCCTGAAGAAGGAGCTGTCAGATGTTTGCGTACAGGTATGGTGGATTGGGAATCACGTAACGTAGAAGTTTTGTTTGCCGAAACTCGGAATGAAGGTAGTTATGGCGTACAAAATAAATCATTGCCGTTTGTGAAAGACGGTTGGGCATGGAATGGTGTTTGTCCTACTTGGGCTATGTTGAATCGCTTTTATACAAAGAATGGTTTGCCTTGGGATGAAGATCCGGAATTTGCATCGAAAGTGAAAACCGAAGTGGTTAGTGTAGATGCTGCTCATGCTACTCAAGCTGCACAGGGTCAGAAAACAATTCTCTTTAATTTAGACCGTGAGCCTCGTTATTATGCTTGGATAGCTTTTCAGGGTGGTTACTTTGAGGTATTGAACAATGCTACAAATCCGGCTTACAGCGATGGTTATGTAGATGGTGGACGCTTGGTATGTAGTTTCCTTTTGGGAGGTAATTGTAGTATTGGTACAGCTAACGTGCAGCGTGATGGTAACTATAGTCCTGGTGGATATTTGAATAAAAAAGGAGTGGATCCCAATACTACCGTGGGGACGAGCAGTACGACTTTGAACCAATATCCTTGGCCGGTTATTAGATTAGCAGATTTATATTTGGCTTATGCAGAAGCTTGCATTGAAATTGGAACATCAGATGATTTGACGAATGCTAAGACATATATCAATTATATCAGAGAACGTGCAGGAATTCCGACATTAGAAACTTCATGGAATGGAATAGCTACGCTGAACCAATCTAAACTTCGGGAAATTGTCCGTCAGGAAAGAATGATTGAATTGTATCTGGAGAATCAAAATTTCTGGGATATGCGTCGTTGGCTTCTGGCTGAGGAATATTTCGGAGTAAAAGCGAAAGGTATGAATATTAAAGCGTCAACAATTGATGATTTTGCCAAACTGACAGAAATCAGTTTTGAGCGTAAGTTTAAATCTCCTACTCAGTATTTGTTGCCAATTCCTTCTACTGATATAAACAGAGACCCACAATTGGTGAATAATCCGGGGTATTAATCAATAAAATGTCTATTAATATGAAAAAATATTATCTTATATTATAATGGGAATCTTGGGAGTGACGGCTTTTACTGCTTGCTCTGATGATGAATCTTATCCGACTCCGACAGCTTTGGATGCGAGTACACTCTCTTATGAGGCGAAAGCAGGAGCTGTAAAACTGAAATGGAAGATTCCGGAGAATGCTAATTATAAGTATATCAAAGTTACTTATACATTGCCGGAAAGTGGTAAGGAGTGTTTACGTCTGGCTAGTGTATATAGTGATACGATATTGGTGGATAATTTATTGAAAAGATATGGAGATATTGTGTTTACGTTACAGCCATGCAGTGCTGATGGTAATGGCGGAGAAATTTGCTCTATTACTGCACAGGCAGCGGCAGCAAATAAGCAGACTGTAACTATTTCTAAAGACTTTAAAATAACGGGAGAAGGAGATGCATGGACCGATGCTCAGGAAACATCAGAAGGGCCGTTGAAGAATCTGTTTGACGGTAGTACTGCTTCTGATAATTACTTCCATATGTCTTGGAGTGCTTCGACTCCTTTTCCGCATTATATCGTAGTAGATTTAAAAGAAGAAACAAACTTTTTTAGTTTCACTTATACTGCTAGAGATAACGCAAACTGTGATAATCCGAAAGAAATGGATATTTTGGTAAGTAAGGAACTGGTGGGATCGAAGCCTGATTATGTAAATGAAACGGGAACGACTAAGTTGGCTTCTCTTTCAGAACTTCCGGGAACTCGGAAAGCCTCATATATGTCGGATAGAATTTCTTCGGATGAAACATTTCGATATGTCTGGTTTAAAGTATTGTCTGCAACTTCCGGAAGTAACTGGATTGCTCTGTCGGAACTGGCATTGAAACAAGTGACAACGACAATCTATGATCCCGAAACCGGAGAGACAGTGGTAGTGGAGGATTAATGTCTCTTGAAATAAGTGACGTTCTCTGACAGAGAATTGATAGCGGAGATACAAATGATTGCTAGGATATATTTGTATCTCCGTTCTTTTTCCCCTTTTATAAATTAAATTGAAAACTATGAGAAGAATATATTTATTACTGCTTTTCTTGATTCCCTTGAGTCTGCTGGCGGCTTGTTCCAGCGACGATGAAATAGCAATTGCTACATTGGAAATCAGTAAAACAACAGTTGACTTCAAAAGTGAAGCAAGCGAACAAAGTCTGACGATTACTACAAATGCTGTTGCGTGGACTGCCCAATCGGATAAAAGTTGGTGCCGCCCTTCGATTGTAGGAAAACTGCTGAAAATATCCGTAGATCAAAGTGACGAAAGATTGGTACGTGAAGCTACCGTATCGGTTACGGCAGATGGATTATCGAAAACGATCAGAGTCCGTCAGCTAGGTTATGAAGCGGCTATCTTGATTGATCAGCAAGCGTTTGAAGTACCGGCGGTGGGTGCGCAAATCAAATTTGCCGTGACTACCAATGTTGAGGTAGAACCGATTCTGTCCGACTGGATTGTCGAAGCTCCTAAAACTCGTTCTGCCGAAATGGTGACAACGGACTACTGCTACTCGGTACGTGCCAGTATATTTGGACAACAAAAGACAAGGTACTATCGTATTTACAGAGAAACTGCCGGAAGATGCACGGAAAACGATGTACCGGTTTCTGCCACCGTGTCTGTCACCCAACATGGACTCAATGAATATAATGCCGACACGGGGGAAGATATCAAAGGCGATATTAAATTGAAAGTAAAGGATGGGACCGCTTCTTCTTTCCAAGATGGTGGAGAGATTGAAAAATCATTTTGACGGAGACTACTCTACCATTTATCATTCCAGTTGGAATAACTCCGGCAGCAATTACTTCCCCATTACACTGACTTATAATTTGGAAGAAATGTCTGATGTCGATTATCTGGTTTATTATCCTCGCACGGACGGTGCCAACGGAAAGTTTAAGGAAGTGGAAATTCAATATTCCGAAGATGGGAGTGCTTTCACTCCTTTGGCTGATAAAGATTTCTTAGGTTCCGCTTCTGCTACTAAAGTATTATTCGATGCTCCCGTTCGTGCTAAATCCTTCCGCTTTATCGTAAAAACTGGTGCAGGAGATGGACAAGGGTTTGCTTCTTGTGCTGAAATGGAATTTTATGCAAAGAATCCCGAAGCCTTTGATTATTCAACTCTTTTTGCAGACGAGACGTGTAGTGAGCTAAAAGCGGGAATTACTGAGGCTGACATTGAGAAGTGCGAGTTCCCGTTCTTTAAGAATCTGGCTTATTACATGATTAAAGGTAAATATGAGCCGGAGTTCCGTGTGGGTGAATTTAAAGCATATCCGAATCCTGATATTCAATCGGGGACTCATAAAACGAATCCGTATAGTCTTTTAGACAATCCGACCGGTATTTCGGTGAAGGCCAATGAAAACCTGATTGTACTTGTGGGCGATACGCACGGTTATGACATCAGTTTGAAGGTACAGAATCTGGATGCTCCGGAAAGTGACGGCTTCGGAGGAGTGACCTATCCGTTGAGTCGGGGTACGAACAAGTTGACAATCAGTGAGAAAGGATTGGTTTACGTGATGTACCATACCCGGACGTTGGATGATGCGGCTGCGTTACCGGTGAAGATTCATTTTGCATCGGGAACAGTAAACGGTTATTTTGACTCGCAGAAACATGAGGGACGTTGGAATGAACTGTTGGGAAAAGCTACGGATAAGTATTTTGACGTAGTAGGGAAGTATGCACACATGACTTTCGAAACGAATGACTATCGTAAATATGCTGCTAATAACGGAAACGAACTGATTGATTTGTATGACCAGATTGTGTTGAACGAAATGCAGTTGTTGGGACTGGAGAAATATGACAAGATGTTCAGAAACCGTATGTACTTGAATGTCATGTATCAATCATATATGTATGCCACTTCCTATCATACCGCTTATAATCAAATGACAATGAGTGATATATGTAATCCTTCCAAACTTAAGACAAGCGCTTGCTGGGGACCGGCACACGAAATAGGTCACTGTAACCAGACTCGTTTGGGAGTGATGTGGATCGGAATGACGGAAGTGACAAATAACATTATGTCCGAGTATATCCAGACAACAATTTTTGGTCAGGACTCGCGTATACAAACTGAAGACATGGGGGATGTTTACCGTAATCGATACTCAAAAGCCTGGAATGGAATAATCGTTGCGGGTAGTTCTCATGCTGATTTTTCAAATATAGGTGACGATGCGAATGATGTCTTCTGCAAACTGGTTCCTTTCTGGCAACTGGAACTTTACTTCGGAAAAGTGCTGGGACGGACTCCTTTGCAACAGTCGGACAAAGGCGGATTCTATCCGGACGTTTATGAGTATGCCCGTAATAAAGATTATACAGGCATGACGGACGGAGACATACAATTGGATTTTGTCTATAATTGCTGCCTGTCGGCAAAGATGAATCTGCTTGATTTCTTTGAAAAGTGGGGATTCCTTACTCCTGTCAATAAAAAAATTGAGGACTATGACACCAGGACTCTTACCGTAACGCCGGATATGGTAGATGCGTTAAGGCATAAAGTAAATGGCTTGGGATATTCCAAACCCGATGTAGCCTTGGAGTACATATCGGACAATTCGTTTGAACTATATAAAAGTAGGGCGTCGGTAGTGGCAGGTTCGCACGCAACACACACTGCCAAAAGCTTCACAGAAGGGAAGACGGAGGCTATTGGTGAAGCGATAACTATCCAAGGATGGAAAAATGTAGTGGCTTATGAAGTAAAGGATGCAGATGGAAAGTTGATTTTTGTTTGCAGTGGTGAAACCACTCCATCTTCTACACATACGTTTATTTTGCCTCTCAGCTGGAAAGAAGGGTTTAAGTTGTATGCTGTGTCGGCAACAGGAGATCGTACGGAAGTGACGATGAATTAAAAAAGTTTCAATAGTGCAGGGTGCGGGATGATGAAAGAATATTCTGGTTAACAGATTCTTCCGTTATTCCGCACTCTTTCTTTCGGAAGTAAAATCTTTAGATATTTGAATAAAAAGACCTGTTTTTGCATGATTTTTTCAAATAATATAGAAGTTTATCTATTTTTCTTTTATATTTGTATAGTTTTTGTACAATATGGATGAAACAGAGATATTAACCGAGGTAAAGGCTGGAAATACAATTGCATTTGAGCGTCTATATGACTGTTATTGGCTGAAAGTCTATAACTTTGCGCAGCTTTATATAACTTCGTCTTTCGAGGTTTCTGAAGTGGTACAAGATGTTTTTGTTAAAGTTGGGAATCAAGGGAAATGTTTGATGAAACCAAGAACTTTGACGGTTTCCTCTTTATTATTACCCGTAACATTATCTTTAATTATTCGCGCCGGCATTTTTATGAGTTGAATTTTAAAATGACAGCCCTGCGAGGTCTTGAAAATTCATACGATATAGAAGATGAGTTGGATGCGGCCGATTTAAAAAGCTATATTGATAAGTTGATTGAACAGCTTCCTCCTCAACGGCGGCGGATCTTCAAAATGAGCCGGGAACAACATTTGACTAATAAAGAAATAGCGGAACGATGTGCAGTTTCCGAGAAAGCGATAGAGCGGCAGATAACTATGGCATTGAAATTCCTTAGAGATAATCTTCCGATGTTTATAGTATTTATGGGGTAGATGAAGTGTTACACGATTATATTCCTGAGGTCCATCGGTAGTCTCGACTTCTAATTTTTAGATGACTCCAGAAAAAAGTTTTTATCAATTTTACCTTCATACTCTCATTAATAGTCTACATCCCTTTATTCATCAGGGTTGCAGCTATGAGAGTTGCTACAAGGAACAGCCTGAGAGTAAAAAGTTACCCTCATAAATCTCTTTATATACAGCTTATCCGGCAATATAATACAGCCGGTAAACACTGATATATCTTATGAAACGCTATAAGGTCTATCATAATAACGATATAGATTACTTATGTTTGTCTTCTTTGTCCTTCAACAGCTAACCAATGTTAGCCTCTCCGTTTACCGGGATTAGCTGATAAGCTAACGAAGGTTGACAAACAAGCTAATGAAGGTAAACCTCTCTGCTTCCTTATTGCTTCATGTTTTAATCCCGTATGCTTTTAGTAACAAATGTATAGGGAATTCTCCAGAGAATACGGTCTGAAGGTAACTGTTTACCCTCAGGCTACTTCTTGTAGTTACCCTCATAGCTGCAACCCTGATGA
>ENA-OQJF01000201-OQJF01000201.1-human-gut-metagenome-genome-assembly--contig:-NODE-201-length-16128-cov-1.991688_pt1 | contig 16128 bp, 19 predicted proteins | sample MGYA00242595_ERZ504761 | MGnify/ENA primary metagenome ERZ504761 (study PRJEB26092, sample SAMD00036367) | human gut metagenome | host: Homo sapiens | study: EMG produced TPA metagenomics assembly of...
GACAGATAAAGGAAATGTCAGAGTCAATTCTGAGATGGAGACAACGATTCCGGGTCTGTTTGCGGCGGGGATTGTACAGGCGGACTCCTGCAGGTATCCAAGGCAGTCTATGAGGGAAGTATGGCGGGAATCAATGCCGGTAAATATGTTCGTCAGAGAAAAAAGGCAGCAGACTGAAAAATAACAAAATGAATAAAATATCAAAGTAAAATACTGAATAATAGTATATACAGAAAAGGAGAATTAGTATGGCAAAACAATCACATCACAAAATTTTAGAAGAAGAAGTTTTAAAATACAGAAAAACCAATACCTGCTTGATTTCTGGGCAACCTGGTGCGGACCTTGCATGCGTCAGGGTCCAATCGTGGAAGCACTGGCAGAAGAAGGTTATAATGTAGGACAAAATCGATGTGGACCAGGAAATGGGGCTTGCACAGCAGTTTAAGGTTATGAGCATTCCGACTCTTTTGATCTTTAAAGGCGGACAGGAAGTACATCGTCTGGTTGGACTGACATCCAAAGAAGACCTTAAGAAACTTCTGGATGAATAACAGCAGGAAGGGTTTAGTATATTCATGAAAATCTTACTTGCAGCATGCAATGCAAAATATATTCATTCAAATCTGGCAGTGTATGATCTGAAAGCATATTCATCTGATTATGATGAGCATGTGATCCTTAGGGAGTATACGATCAACCAGCCAAAGGATGAGATACTGAAAGATATTTACAGCAGTGGAGCAGACGTTGTCTGCTTCTCCTGCTATATCTGGAATATTTCTTTTGTACGGGAACTGATTCGTGATCTTGTTAAGATACTTCCAAAAACAGCTTTTTGGGCAGGCGGTCCGGAGGTCTCTTACGATGCTGAAAAATTCCTGACAGAAATGCCGGAGATGACCGGAGTTATGGTAGGAGAAGGCGAAAAGACATTTCATGATCTTCTGGAATTTTACATAGATGGGAAAGACAGCCTTGAAGAAATTTCGGGAATTGCATACAGAACTGGTGATAAGATCATTCATAACGGCTGGCGGGAACTGATGGATTTAAGTGCAATTCCATTTGTTTATGAGCATCTGGAGAAATTTGAGAACAGAATCATTTATTATGAGAGCAGCAGGGGATGCCCGTTTTCGTGCAGCTACTGTCTGTCATCGGTGGATAAGACACTGCGTTTTAGGGATACCGAGATTGTCAAAAGAGAGCTTAAGTTTTTTATAGACCAGAAGGTGCCACAGATTAAGTTTGTGGACAGAACCTTCAACTGCAATCATGCTCATGCCATGGAGCTGTGGCGCTTTATAAAGGCGAATGACAATGGTGTGACAAACTTTCACTTTGAGATATCGGCGGATCTGCTGAATCAGGAGGAGCTTGAGCTGATTTCTGATATGAGGCCGGGGCTTATACAGCTTGAAATCGGTGTGCAGTCCACCAATGAGGTCACGATTAAGGAGATTCACAGGACTATGAAGCTTGAGAGGCTTAAGGAGGTTGTGAAGCTCATTCAAAGCGGCAACAATATCCATGAGCATCTGGATCTGATTGCAGGGCTGCCATACGAGGACTATGACAGCTTTGGGCGTTCCTTTGATGAGATTTATGAGCTTAAGCCAAACCAGCTGCAGCTTGGATTCTTAAAGGTACTCAAGGGCTCGTACATGTTTGAGCATGCCGCGGAATATGGTATTGTGTACCATGACAAGCCACCGTATGAGGTTATGTCCACGAAGTGGCTTTCGTTTGATGATGTGATAAAGATTAAGCGCGTCGAGGATATGCTTGAGGTGTATTACAACAGCGGACAGTTTGAGATTACGATGAAGCTCATGGAGTGTATCTTTGACAGTGCGTTTGAGTTTTTTCAGGAGCTTGGAGATTTTTATGAGGCAAACGGCTATTTTGGAATGAGCCATTCGCGTATCAGAAGGTGTGAGATACTGCTTGAATTTCTGGCTTTACACCTGCATGTCTGTGACAGCGATGCTATGACTTCTGTGGTATTATCCGAAAATCACGGAGATAGAGATAATACTGATTTTGACGAAAATACCATAGATAGAGATAATACCGATTTTGATGAAAATGCGCAGATTTACAGCATGATTCAGGAGTCACTCATCTTTGATTTGTACTATCGTGAGAACTGCAAGAGCCGCCCGGTGTGGGCCACAGATATAGGAAGCTTCAAGCATATGACACATGCATACTGTAAAAAATGGAAAGCTGTCGCATGTGGAGCCGTTCCACTATATTTTTCCTGACAAGCACACGCGCAAGCTGGATGAGCTGCCAAAGTATCATAAGGAGCCGGTGTGGGCGCTTTTCCACTACGACATGAGAGACCCGCTTGACCACCAGGCGCTGGTGGAGTATATAGAATAACAGTAACGCGATATGGCTATAGCGGAGTATATAAAATAACAGTAACGTGAAATGACTATAGTGGTAAAAGCCGGGAAGGTTTACGGACTAAGAAAAATGGGCAACATAGATAATATAAAAAATTACACGGTGATTGACTTGGAAATGACAGGTCTTTCAGCTAAAAATGACAAGATAATAGAGATAGGTGCAGCACGTGTGAGGGGCGGCGAGATAGTGGATACGGTATCCACACTGGTAAATCCGAAGCAGCATATTCCACAGCGTGTGCAGGAATTAACGGGAATCACCGACAGTGATGTGGAAAATGCGGCAGATATGGATGAGGCTGTGGATAACCTGCTTAATTTTATCGGGGATGATATTATACTCGGGCAGAATGTGACCTTTGATTACAGCTTTTTAAAGCAGTGGGCGGTAAATCACAAGAGAACCCTCTCGCTGAATGCATATGATACGCTGAAAATAGCCAGAAAATGTCTGCCTGCTGAGCAGTCGAAGAAGCTGGAGGATTTGTGCGAGTATTTTGGTGTGAGCAGGGAAAAAGCTCACAGGGCGCTCGATGATGCGATAGAGACAAAGCAGATATTTGAAAAGCTGCTTGCATTGATGGATGAAAAGGGTGAGCCGGTGGAGTCAAAGCCACTTGTATACAAGGCAAAAAAACAAGACACCTGCCACGGCACATCAGGTCAGACAGCTAAGGAGCTGATGGCTGAGTATGGGATAGCAGATGTCATATCGTGGGACAACCTGACCAGAAGTCAGGCCTCAAGGCTGTACGATGAATATCGCAGTAAGTACATTAATAGGTGTGTGGATGGCTCGGAATAACTTTCAATACAATAAGTTATAATACAATAAGCTATAACGAATTTAATTACCGGCCGAGGCGACATCAGCCTGTAGGCTCTCAAGCATAGAAACGATTCCATCCCTTGAAAGAGAATTGAGCTGCTTTGCTTTCTCGATAAGCTCCGCAAGTCGGTCAGCTTTTGACATGCTGATGAAGGCGTTGGCTAACAGACTGTATACGTTCTTTGAATCGGCACCCTGCTCCACTGCAAAATCAAGCAGTTCATTGCCTAGCGATTCATAGCCTGCTTCCTTAAGCCTATTGTAATAGTCCGGCAGCATTGAAACAAATTTCGTGAAGTTATCATCATATTCAGACAGCTTTTTAAAATTGAGAATGCCATATTTAAGCTTTAAATCAGTGTTTGTCATTCCGGTGAGATTGACAAGGGTTTTATCCCTTAAATCATTTATTTTATCATTATTTAATGGAAAAAACTTTTCCGGTATGGTAATATAACACAGGTCAGTGGTATCTCCGCGGAGGGTTGAGTTGGCCTTGCGCTCCTTTTCCCAGAACTCCTCGGTGACCTTTGCCTGGGCAGAATCAGCCCTCTTTTATGGACAAAAAGTAATCACTGCAATAAATAAAATGAAATAAAATTAGACAAATTGGAATCATATGTTGGAAAATCCTTTCTCATATATGAAAATAGTATAACTCATTTTTGAACAGAGGTGAATAGTATGTACGATTTTAATAAAAAAAGAAATCAGAAGGTGGTTGCTATAGTGATAATAGTGGTTATAGCAGCGATGCTTGTGACAACATTTGTGTCAAGTCTTGTATAGCTTTTCTTGAAATATGGAAAAAATATGATAATATGATATAAAATGCAGTTCAGTTAAGCGGATGACAGGGGCGCTTTTAACAGCCTCAGGAAAAGGAATCGGAAATGAAGATTAATAAAAAAGCATTATTACTGGGTACAATGGCATTTGTGCTTGTGGCAGCATCAGGCATGGTAAGTGCATATGCAAGCGGTTCGTCAGGCACAAAGAAGGCAAAGGTACAGACAATTACAGAGGGTGTGTGCATTGGCAGTGTGGATGTAGGCGGTATGACAAAGGAAGAAGCAAAAAAAGCAGTTGATGCCTATGTTGACAGCATAAAGGATACATCCTTTTCATTAAAGGGTGCAAATAGTTCATTTGATACAACAGCACAGGAAATGTCTGTTTCGGCTGACACTGATGCAGCGGCGGACGAGGCTCTTTCAGTGTGCCATGAGGGTAGCCTGATTGACAGATTTGTGGAGTCAGAGGAGCTCAAAAAGGGCAATGTTGCCGTCAATATGTATCTGTCGGTTGATAAACAAAAGACCGCAAAGATGATTTATGATAAGAGCGACGAGCTCAATATAAAGGCAGTTGACAATTCGCTGCAGAGAAACGGCGACAGCTTCGATTTTGTTCCGGGACAGGAAGGCAAAGAGGTCGATGTGGTAAAATCAGTCTATGCCATAAATGACTTTTTGCAGAATAGCTGGGATGGCTCGGCGAATGAGATAGAGCTGGTCACAAATACGGTTCAGCCGAGGGGGTCAAAGGAAGAGCTCTCAAAGATTAAGGATAATCTGGGAGGCTTTTCTACCGATTTCAGCAGCTCGGCAGCAGGGCGTGCAACCAATGTAAAGAACGCGTGCAGCCTGATAAACGGCAGTGTCATATATCCGGGTGAGCAGTTCTCGGTTTACGAGGCTATCAGCCCTATCACAACTGACAACGGCTATCAGATAGCAGGCGCATATGAGAACGGTCAGGTAGTTGACTCGGTAGGTGGAGGTGTGTGTCAGGTTGCGACCACTCTCTACAATGCGGTTATAAGGGCTGAGCTTGACATAGTGCAGCGCTACAACCATTCCATGATAGTAAGCTATGTAAAGCCATCTGACGATGCGGCAATCGCAGGAACCTACAAGGATACTTAAGTTTAAAAATTAATCTGGACAATCCGGTGTATATAGAGGGCTATTGCAGTGGTGGAGTCATCACATTCAATGTGTACGGAGTGGAGACGAGACCGGCAAACAGGGAAATTTCCTTCAGGAGTGAGACGATTTCCGAGGAGGATCCGGTCACGCAGTTTAAGTTTGATGCAGGTCAGCCGGTCGGTTATTTCAACACCGAGCAGTCTGCGCACAAGGGAGTGACCGCAAGGCTATGGAAGACGGTCACAGTTGATGGAACAGTGCAGAGTGATGAGGTATTCAACAACAGCAAGTACAAGTCATCACCGAAAATCGTGACGGTTGGTACGGCAGGAGCATCAGCGGAGGTTGTTGCGCAGCTTCAGGCGGCAGCAGCGGCTAATGATGAGGGCTCGGTTAAATCTATTGCTGCGTCCGCGGCAGCAGCGGCTCAGGCACAGGCAGCACAGACTCAGACACAGGATCCGAATGCGGCAGGGCAGACACAGGGTGCGCAGACCCAGACTACAGATCCGAATGCAGCAGGGCAGGCACAGGGCACCCAGACGCAGACGACAGACCAGAATGCAGCAGGGCAGGCACAGGGCACCCAGACACAGCAGCCGGCAGGACAGACGCAGTAAATGCCCGCAGGTAGTTGTTTCTGATGTAGTTATTTGCAATCAATGCACCGGGCTGTAACAGTATACAAAACATATTATTATTAGGAACAGGAAAACACATGAAAAACGGTAAAATATCAGAGTCGGTTTTAAAGCGCTCTGTCTTAAAACAACTTCATACCAAAAGCGACAGAATACTTTTTAAACCGGCAGTAGGTGAGGACTGTGCGGTGATTTCCATGCAGGCAGGCGGCCAAACCAGGTTAGTTACTGCTACTCAGACGTTCACACTTGATGTATCGGATAAGCATGTGCGTGCTAACTGCGCAGTTTATGATGCATTGAACAATATTTATGCCATGGGGGCAGCTCCTGTTGGGATAGAGCTGGCACTGCTTGTACCTACCACAGAAAACGAAGCCGTGCTTCGTGAGACGGTGAGAGCGATTGATGCTGTATGTGAGGAAGCAGGCATCGTGGTGCTTGGTGGGCATACACAGGTGAGCCGTGCGGTGAAGAATATCGTGGTGACAGTTACAGCAATAGGTGAGGCCTATGAGCAGGCGCTTACACCATCATCGGCAGCAGCACCGGGCATGGACGTAATAGTGACAGGCTATGTGGGGCTTGAGGGCACCGCAATTCTTGCAAATGAGAAAAGAGCCGAGCTTGAAACGAGATTTTCCAAGGCATTTATAGATAAATCAGCAGCATATATAGACCATATTTCCACCGCAATGGAGGCTGCATCCGCGATTGGCGCCGGTGTGGCGGCAATCCATGACGCTTCGCAGGGAGGCATCTTTGGAGCACTCTGGGATATGGCAGAGGCTTCGGGAATTGGTCTTGACATCGATTTAAAGAAGCTCCCTATCAGGCAGGATACGATTGAAATAAGTGAATTTTTTGACATAAACCCGTATAAGCTTTTGTCAGGAGGAAGTCTGATAATCATAGCTGCAGATGGTACCCGCGTGGTCAGAGAGCTTGAGAAAACAGGACAAAATGCTGTTATAGTCGGTGCCACAACCGATTCAAACGACAGAGTGCTGATTTCCGGCGAGGAGAGACGATTTTTGGAGACTGCCCAGACTGACGAGATATACAAGGTTTTCAACTAATATATTTGAATCAGGAGATTATATATCATGAGAGAAAAGATATTAACATTTATAGAGAAAAACAGCAGGATAAACCTGAAGGAGCTTGCAATCATGCTTGGTGTGGATGAGGCAAGTGTGGCAAACGAGATTGCTGCTATGGAGCAGGAGAATGTCATCTGCGGATATCACACACTGATTGACTGGGACAAGGCAGGCCTTGAGAAGGTCACAGCCATGATAGAGGTCAGAGTGACACCACAGCGCGGCATGGGCTTCGACAAGATTGCCGAGCGTATATACAACTATCCAGAGGTGAAGTCTGTATACCTTATCTCAGGCGGCTTCGACCTCATGGTCACACTCGAAGGTAAGACTCTGCGCGAGGTATCACAGTTTGTGACAGATAAGCTTTCTACACTGGATCAGGTGCTTTCGACAAAGACAAACTTTATTCTGAAGAAATACAAGGACCATGGAACTATCATGGCGGCACCTGTCAAATCCGATGAAAGGGGAATTATGTCATAATGAGAGACCCTTTATCCAGTACCATAAAGACTATCCAGCCATCGGGCATCCGTAAGTTTTTTGACATAGTGAGCGAGATGAAGGATGCGATATCGCTCGGAGTAGGTGAGCCTGATTTTGACACACCGTGGCATATCAGGGATGAGGGCATATATTCCCTTGAAAAGGGACGCACCTTCTACACCTCAAATGCCGGACTCAAGGAGTTAAAGGTTGAGATTGCAAGATATCTCGACAGAAGATACGGCATGACATATGATTACAACAAAGAGATCATGGTAACTGTCGGCGGCAGCGAGGCTATAGATATCGCACTGCGCGCCATGCTCGATCCTGGAGATGAAGTGATTATCCCACAGCCAAGCTATGTTTCATATGTGCCATGTACTGTGCTGGCAGGTGGCACACCTGTGATTGTGGAGCTCAAAGAGGAAAATGATTTCAGGCTGACAGCCGAGGAGCTTGAGGCTGTTATCACTCCAAAGACAAAGATACTTATCATGCCTTTTCCTAATAACCCTACAGGCGCTATCATGGAAAAAGCAGACCTTGAAGCAATCGTTCAGGTGGTTAAGGAGCATGATCTGTTTGTGATAAGTGACGAGATTTATTCAGAGCTTACATATGTGGATAAGCATGTGTCTATAGCATCGTTTCCGGGAATGAAGGAGCGAACAGTGCTCATAAACGGTTTTTCCAAGGCTTATGCCATGACAGGCTGGAGGCTTGGATATGCATGTGCACCTGAGACCATTTTAAAGCAGATGCTAAAGATTCATCAGTTTGCAATCATGTGTGCGCCGACCACGAGCCAGTATGCGGCTGTCGAGGCTATGAAAAACGGCGATGAGGATGTTGCACAGATGAGGGAGGAATACAACGGCCGCAGACGCTATGTGCTTCACCGCTTTAAGGAGATGGGGCTTAAGTGCTTTGAGCCTTTCGGAGCCTTTTATGCGTTCCCAAGCATCAAGGAGTTTGGCATGACATCCGATGAGTTTGCCACAAAGCTTCTAAACAGCAAGAAGATTGCCGTGGTTCCGGGAACTGCATTCGGAGAGTGCGGTGAGGGCTTTTTACGTATATCATATGCATATTCGCTTGATGATTTAAAGGAGGCGCTCGGCCGCATTGAGGAGTTTGTCACAGAGCTTCGCGCCGGGATGGATAATAAATAGTTTAAATTGACAGGAGACAAAATGGCAAAGCTGAACATAGTGTTACATGAGCCGGAAATTCCGGCAAATACAGGAAATATCGGAAGAACCTGCGTCGCGACAGGCACGAGGCTTCATCTTATAGAGCCGCTTGGATTCTCACTTTCAGAGAAGGCACTAAAGAGAGCCGGAATGGATTACTGGAAGGACCTCGACGTTACCACGTATGTGGACTGGGAGGATTTCCTTGAGAAAAATCCGGGCGCAAAGATATATTATGCGACAACAAAGGGCAGACATGTGTACTCTGATGCTCATTTTGAGCCCGACTGCTATATTATGTTTGGCAAGGAAAGCGCAGGCATTCCGGAGGAGATACTAAAGGAGCATCCGGATGAGTGCATCAGGATACCGATGATAGGTGAGACAAGGTCACTTAATCTGTCAAATTCAGTAGCTATCGTGCTCTACGAGGCATTGAGACAGAATAATTTTGATCATATGAGGCTTGAGGGAGAGCTTCATCACCTGAGCTGGGATGACTAAATCAAGCGGCAAAGCGCATATTTTTGGCAGCTATTTGGGCTTTAACAGCTATGATAATTGTAAATACGGTAGATTTTTAGGAAAAAGAAATGGGCATAATTAAAACAAGCAAATTAGTACATGAATTTATACGAAGAGACGAGGAAGGCAATGTAGAGTCAATCACTACAGCACTCGACAACGTAAACCTCGACATAAAAGAGGGACAGTTTATTGCAATCCTCGGTCACAATGGTTCAGGAAAATCAACTCTTGCAAAGCATATCAATGCACTTCTTGCGCCGAGCGACGGCACCATATGGGTGGATGGCATGGATGTGTCAAAGGAAGAGAATGTCATACCTGTCAGGAAAAGTGCAGGTATGGTTTTCCAGAATCCCGACAATCAGATTATCGCCAATGTCGTGGAGGAGGATGTGGGCTTTGGACCTGAGAATATCGGTGTGCCGACAGATGAAATCTGGCAGCGCGTGGACTATGCACTAAGGGCTGTCGGTATGACAAAGTACCGCACACATTCACCGAACAAGCTCTCCGGAGGACAGAAGCAGCGTGTGGCAATCGCGGGAGTTGTGGCAATGGAGCCAAAATGCATAGTATTTGACGAGCCTACAGCCATGCTTGACCCAAACGGCCGCAAGGAGGTCATAGCCACAGCCCATGAGCTCAATAAGAAAAAGGGCGTGACCATTATTCTCATCACCCATTACATGGAGGAGGTGGTCGGCGCAGACCATGTCTATGTCATGGAAAAGGGCAAGGTGGTCATGGACGGCACACCGCGTGAGATTTTTTCAAGGGTGGACGAGCTGAAGGAGCACAGGCTTGATGTGCCGCAGGTGACACTGGTAGCCGATGAGCTCAAAAAGGCAGGGCTCGATATCCCTGATGGAATCCTGACGAGAGAAGAACTTGTAAATGCGCTTGTTGCGCTGAAAAACAGATAGGCGGGAGAAAATATGTCAATAATTCTAGATCACATAAACTATTGCTACAGTGCCGACTCAGCCTACAAGGTGCAGGCACTTAAGGATGTAAGCCTTGAGATAAATGATGGAGAGTTTATTGGAATAATCGGTCACACCGGTTCGGGAAAATCCACACTTATCCAGCATATGAACGGCCTTTTGAAGGCGACAAGCGGTCATATATACTATAATGGACAGGATATATATGACAATGATTATGATTTAAGCAAGCTGCGTCACAAGGTGGGGATGGTGTTCCAGTATCCGGAGCATCAGCTTTTTGAGACAACCAACTTTGAGGATGTATGCTTTGGACCGAAAAATCAGGGGCTCGATAGAAAAACAGTGGAGCTAAGAGCCTATGAGGCACTGCAGAATGTACATTTTCCGGAGGATCTCTACTATCAGCCGCCATTTGATTTGTCCGGAGGACAAAAAAAGGCGTGTAGCCATAGCAGGAGTACTTGCAATGCACCCTGACGTACTTATACTCGATGAGCCGACAGCGGGACTGGATCCTGCGGGCAGAGATGAGATACTGGGACTGCTTTTACAGATGAAAAAGGATCTGGGTATCACGATCATACTCGTATCACACAGCATGGAGGATGTTGCGGAGTATGTGATCGCATCATTGTTATGAATTCAGGAGAGGTGATGTTTGACGGAGTGCCGAAGGAGGTATTCTCACACTACAAGGAGCTCGAGGCAGTCGGACTTGCAGCACCGCAGGTCACATATCTGATGCATGATCTGGCGGAAAAGGGTATACCGGTTGACCTTTCGGCAACGACAGTTGCGGAGGCGAGGGACTCAATACTAAAAGCCTTTAAATAGCTCACCAATGCTGACATTTTGATACAAATTATGAGGAAGGAATACAAAAATGATTCGTGATATTACCATAGGCCAGTATTATCCGGCTCAGTCGCCAATACATAAACTGGACCCAAGAGTAAAGCTTTTCGCAACACTTATATATATTATTGCGCTGTTTTCCTACAAGGGAATAGCCGGTGTGCTGTTTATAGTTGCCGCGCTTGCCGCAGTTATAAAGATATCAAAGGTGCCCTTTAAGTTCATGGTAAAGGGACTCAAATCCATTATAATACTGCTGCTTTTTACAGCATGCTTCAGCGTGTTTTTCACACAGGGAGAGTACACAATCTGGGAGTACGGTATACTGCACATTTCTGACACCGGACTGATAAATGCAGCAACCATGATGATACGACTTGTGCTGCTCATTATAGGAACCTCGCTCATGACACTCACCACCACACCAAACCAGCTCACGGACGGTCTTGAGAAATCACTGGGCTTTTTAAACAAAATACATGTTCCGGTGCATGCGATAGCCATGATGATGTCGATAGCGCTTCGTTTTATTCCAATCCTTATTGAGGAGACGGACAAAATAATGAAAGCACAGATGGCAAGAGGAGCTGATTTTGAGCATGGAAATATCATAAAAAGAGCAAAGAGCATGGTGCCTCTTTTAGTGCCGCTTTTCGTATCGGCATTCAGGCGTGCGGATGACCTTGCAATGGCCATGGAGGCCAGATGCTACAATGGTGGAGAGGGCAGGACAAAGATGAAGCCGCTCGTATATGAAAAGGACGATAAAATAGCATATCTTTTCATATTTGCGTTTTTAGCGGTTGTGATAGTGCTTAGAATCTTTCTGCCGGTGAATCTGGGCAATCTTATTTTCAGATAGTGAAATAGATAGTGCAGGCAAAACAGGAGAGACATATGCGTGTAAAAATGATTGTAGCCTACGATGGCACAAATTACTGCGGCTGGCAGATACAGCCAAACGGCATAACAATTGAGCAGGTATTAAACGAGCACCTGAGCCGCCTGTTAAAGGAGGATATAAAGGTGACAGGAGCAAGCCGCACCGATGCTGGAGTGCATTCACTTGGAAATGTGTGTATGTTTGACACCAATACCCGCATGCCGGCGGAAAAGATATCGTATGCACTGAATCAGAAGCTGCCGGAGGATATAGTGGTGGTCGATTCCTGTGAGGTAAGCGATGATTTTCATCCACGCTTCTCAAAGAGCCGTAAAACCTATGAATACCGCATATTAAATGCGAGGTTCAGAAATCCTACACGCAGGCTTGACACATATTTCTATCATTATCCGCTTGACACAGAAAAGATGAGTGAGGCTGCAAAATATCTCATAGGAGAGCATGATTTTGCAAGCTTTTGCTCGGCAAACTCGCAGGCACAGACCACAGTCCGCACGATATATGACTGTACGGTGTCAAAGGCCGGTGACATCATCACAATACGTGTGACAGGAAACGGCTTTTTGTACAATATGGTGCGCATAATCGCAGGAACACTTGTGAAGATAGGTGGAAGCGATATGCCGGCAGATGCGATGAAGGACATAATAGCCGCAACAGACAGGGCAGCAGCAGGTCCTACAGCCCCGGCCCATGGGCTTACAATGATAGGACTCAAGTACGAGTAACAGCTTTAGATTTTTAATATTATATTAAGATTTTTGGAATATCAGTTTTTAGCTTCAATAATAGGCTATAATGTCGTTACAGTTAATACACGGTACGGTAAAAAGAAGCTTGGAGATGAAGACGGTTATGAGATTTACAAAAGTAAAAGAGAAAATTATAAAAAACAAACCCATAAACAGCACAGACGAAGGAAAAGGCAGACATCGTAAGGTAATCCGTATAGGAGCGTTTGCCCTGGTATTTGTCGTGCTGTTTTCGTTTGTCTCGACATTTTTTAAGATGACGGATGCTGTCAATATTGCGACTATAGAGGGCTTTTATAAGGAGCCGAAGAACACAATTGATGTGATGATGATAGGAGCCAGCGAGGTATACGCTGATTACAGTGCAACCGAGGCCTGGAAGAATTATGGATACACATCATACTCGCTTGGGGTATCAGGAGTGCCCGGCAGCCTGTACAAATCAATGCTCAGAGAAGCTCTCACCAGACAGCATCCGAAGGTTGTGGTTTTTGAAGTGAATGGCTTTTTACAAAATGACAGCTACTACGACAGATCGGTAAAGCTGCATAGCTGGATAGACAATATCCATAATGAGGAAAACAGGCTTGATACAATACAAGAGATTGTGCCAAAGGATGAGCAGGACAACTTTAGAAACCCTTTAAAGCTATATCACAGCAATTGGAAGGATATTGACAAATGTGCGCACACCTTTGCCACAAGAGTTGGAATGTATTTTGCAAAAACATCATGCATGAAGGGATTTTCATCTATTGCAAAATATTCCGATTGTCCATCAGGCAAGCAGAAAAAGCTCTATTTTACCGACAAGAGCAGAGAGTATATGACTGATCTGCTTGAGTATTGTAAAGCGCAGGGGGTGGAAAAGGTGCTTTTTGCGAGGTTCCCTCATGAGAAGGAGATAAAGAATCCGCAGGTGCTTTGTGACGTGAAGGAGCTGGTGGAGTCTTATGGCTATGACTTTGCGAGCTTTGAAGGCGATAAGGAATTTATCGGAATCAATGAGAGGGATGATTTCTACAATTCAGAGCACCTGAATATAAATGGAAGCCTCAAATTCACTGCATATATGGGAAAATATCTGTCTGATAATTACAGGCTTAATGCAGAACACTCACCGGAGCTTCAGAGTGCATGGGGCGAGTGCGCAAGGCGCGCTGACAAGGTGATAAGTGCCTGCGCAAAGGATACGGATCTGAGTCTGGGCAATCATTATTTTGAGATGTCCGTGTATCTGCCTTATAATTTTTCGTCAAGCCTTGCGACAAATAAGGTAGCAGATACGAACAACGATGCAAAGCCTGCAAAGGAGTTAAATACCCCGGTAAAAAAATAGCATGATAGTGTATGGACTTTAAAATAAATACTGCCTGTTAATTAAAGTATGTCCGGCAGTATTACATTAGAAAATAGATTTGGAGTAAATAAAATGGAACTCATTTCATTAAAATATGCGATATTTGTAATCGTGTTGCTTGTACTATATTATTGCTTTCCGAAGAAATACCGCTGGTATGTGCTTCTGGCGGGAAGCATGGCATACTATGTGATTATATGTAAGTGGTATGTGCTTTTTATCATTTTCACAATATGCACCACCTATGGCTCAACAATATGGATTGACAAGCTGTTAAAGAAGCAGAATGCTATCGTAAAAAGCCATAAGGAGGACTGGGACAGGCAGACCAGAAAGGACTACAAGGAGAAGGGCAGAAAAAAGAGAGTGGCAGTCATGCTTTTTGCGCTGCTTTGCAATTTCGGCATTCTGGCATTCCTTAAATATATACCATATGCGGGCGAGCTTGGACTTTTGCTTCCACTTGGCATATCCTTCTACACCTTCCAGTCCATGGGTTATGTGATGGATGTATACAGGGAAATTGTCGAGCCTGAAAAGAATTTTCTTAAGGTAGCGCTGTTCGTGTCATTTTTCCCACAGATCATACAGGGACCGATTGCGATATATGATAAGCTTGCGGGACAGCTTTACGAGGGACATTCCCTGAGACTTGAAAATCTGCAAAAGGGTGCGCTTCTGGTGCTCTGGGGAGTCATGAAAAAGCTTGTGATAGCCGACCGCGCGGTAAATATCATCAATTTTGTGATGGATAAGCCGATGGATTTTTCGGGCACTTATGTATTTTTTGTCGGCAGTAGTGTATGCGCTGCAGCTATATGCGGATTTCTCGGGAGGAATCGATATAGTGCGCGGTATTGCGGAGATGTTTGGCATAACAATGTCAACAAACTTCAACCATCCGTATTTTTCGCGCTCACTCACAGAGTACTGGCACCGCTGGCATATGACTCTTGGAGACTGGTGCAGAAACTATATCTTCTACCCGCTTTCAATCTCAAAGCGTTTCCTGAACTTTGGCAAATGGCTAAAGCCGAGATTTGGTGCGCATATCAGTAAGGTGCTGCCGGGCTGCATCGCGAGTGTCATCACATTTATCGTCATCGGAGTATGGCATGGTGCCAATATGAAATACCTGTATTTCGGACTCTGGAATGGCATTGTCATTATGCTTGCAGAGCTTTTTGCTCCGGTAAGCAAAAAGGTGGCAGGCGGCTTTTTAAGCTGACCGGCCTCAGGGAAAGGGTATATTTGCAACGATTGTATCAGTGATTTGGACCTTTATGCTCATACTGGTAGGCTACTATTTTGACATAGCAGCAAATGCGTCGACAGCATTTCATATGCTTTTTAAATCAGTCACGGATTTCCATATCAGCGAGCTTGGAATAAACAACATCATTTTGAATCTCGGAGCATGCGGACTGGATGAGTACGATATACTTTTACTTATAATATGTACTCTGCTGTGGTTCTTTATCAGCTTCGTTGAGGAAAATAAAAAGCTCGACATGCGCGATTTCATACTTTCAAGAAAGCTGCCGCTTCGCTGGGCGATAATATATCTTGGCATCTTTATAGTAATAATATTCGGTTACTACGGACCGGGAGTGAATCCGGCTGATTTTGTATATATGCAGTTTTAAAGTAAAAAGACCGAAAATAAGGGTGAAAAACACTTGACAACAGCCGGTTACGCAAGTATAATATCTAGGTCTGTAAAAAGTAGATAAATGGAAGCCAAAGCCCCGGCAACCATTTAGTATAGATAATGATAGTCATCTGAGATGGAACAGAGGACTATAAGATGTCAAAAAGGAAGTGGCGTCCGGACATACGCGATTTCAAGAGGCATCGGCATTAAAAGTAATCGAATCATTTAAGGAGGAAAACCGATGAAAACATTTATGGCTAGTCCTGCTACAATCGACAGAAAATGGTACGTAGTAGACGCTGAAGGTAAGACATTAGGACGTTTAGCATCTGAAGTTGCTAAAGTATTAAGAGGAAAGAATAAAGCAATCTTTACACCACACATTGACACAGGTGATTATGTAATCGTTGTCAATGCTGACAAGGTTAAGGTTACTGGTAAGAAATTAGACCAGAAGATTTACTATCATCACTCAGATTATATCGGTGGTATGAAAGAGACAACATTAAGAGAGATGAT
>ENA-OQJF01000202-OQJF01000202.1-human-gut-metagenome-genome-assembly--contig:-NODE-202-length-15999-cov-3.670363_pt1 | contig 15999 bp, 17 predicted proteins | sample MGYA00242595_ERZ504761 | MGnify/ENA primary metagenome ERZ504761 (study PRJEB26092, sample SAMD00036367) | human gut metagenome | host: Homo sapiens | study: EMG produced TPA metagenomics assembly of...
GTTTCTTTGCTTTGTTGTGCTACGCTATGCTCTGATGTGCTATTCTGTGCTATGCTATGTGTACCTGATGTTACATTTTCGGGAATAAATGTAACATTATCACCCACGCTAACGCTTTTACCGCCCTCCGTTTCCTCACTCCCGAAGGCCGGCTGTTCTTTCATATCATCCTTATTATCAGCCGGTTCATCATCTGCAAGCAGGCAATACCCGACTTCCAGATGTGAAATGCTGCGGCGACGGGTACTGAAAAGATACTGCCGTTGTATTTCGACGGAAGTCAGGATGCAGCTACGCTCAAAAAGAACCGCGTCGAACAGTCCGTATTCCACCGCCAGACGGACGATACGTTCCACGTCATCAGCGCTCTTCTCGTACAGACCCGCCGAGAGGTCTTCGTAAAACAAACGGTCCGCACGGACATAATACCCCTCGCCCGCATAGATATACGACAGGATTTCCACCAGAATGCCAAGCGCGGAGTCACCCTCACGCTTCATCAGGCGGCGGACGGCACGGTCGTGAATAAAATCCGTATTCAGCGGGAAATAATCCAATCCCTTTTTCTTTATTCTTGCCATAATAATTCTGTTTTTTGATAAATACTCAATATAAAAAAACCGCTTTTACAGCAAGGCTTCTTCCTGCATTCCCGCCTTTTTGCGTTCCATGCTAAGCCTCACTACCTCAAGGGCGTGCAGAATAAGCCGGAGACGTGTTTCCCGGTCCTCAGTCTGTGTTATGACCGGATAGGAAACTCGTCCACCGGACAAAGAGCAATGGGGAAGTTTCTTACCACTGCCGTATTGCCTTCGGCTCAGAGATTTGCGACACTCCTTGCAATATTTATCCGGAGACTGCGTTTTTTTGTTCATATAGAAGGACTCCAACGGAAGCTCACGTTTACAACTCTTGCAAATACTGCTGGATGTAGATTGTTTTGTCGATAAAGATAATGTTGTTTTCATAATGATAATTTTGATTTAAATTCTGAGAAAAAAGTTGTTTATTTGCCGGAGATGTATGTCCGACATGGTGGACATATATGCTTACCATGGTGAATCTATATATTCATCACAGTGTATATATATAGCTACCGGAGCAGTGATACAAAGGGGATGCAAGGCCGGGGGACGAACTTTTCTGCAACCTTTCGGAAACTTTTCTGCGTTTTTCATGGCTATTCTGTTTTTAATTTATATTTTTGAAACATATTTGTAATTTCACCGCTACAAAGATAAATAAGTTTTCATAAAGAAAACATACGGTTTTAGAAATTAATTCTTAAAAAACAGATAACGGATTATTAATGAGCAACTAATACGTTTATGATTTTTTACATCAAAATTAAATGCTAACAAAATGGATACAAATCTGGATGTACCCGGCATCATCAAACGTGCCAAGCAGGCATTAAACCTGAAGAGGGACAGCGAACTGGCTGAAATTCCTGGGAGTTTCAAGAGCGACAGTCACCAACTGGGCTGCACGGAACAGTATAGATTTCCGCCTGCTGCTCGACAAATTAGGAAATACGGTAGACTACAACTGGCTATTGTTGGGAAAAGGCAACCCGAAACACCAGTCGAGATTTTGCGAAAGCGAACTGGCACAAGGGGAGGTGCAGATAATTCACAATCCCAAAACAGCCGAACCGGTTGACGACCGCAGCGTGACACTATACGACATCACGGCGGCGGCAAACCTGAAGACGCTGTTCACCAACAAGCACCAGTATGCCTTGGGGAAAATACGGATTCCGAACATATCCGCCTGCGACGGGGCGGTCTACGTCAACGGGGACAGTATGTACCCCATACTGAAATCGGGGGACATCATCGGATATAAGGAGATAAACAGCTTCGAGAGCGTTATTTACGGGGAAATATACCTGGTTTCGTTCATGATCGACGGAGACGAGTATCTGGCGGTGAAGTATGCCAACCGGTCCGAAAAGGAAGGATGCATCAAACTGGTGAGCTACAACACCCACCATGAGCCAATGGATATACCGTTTGCGGCGATCAATGCAATGGCAATAGTGAAGTTCTCTATACGCAGGCATATGATGATGTAAGTTTTCGTCAGGATGAAAAAGTATTTTAAGTGAAATAATCTGTGTTAATCCATGTAATCCATGGTGAAAAGTCATTATCTTTGCACATTGCAAAGCAGAAAACAATAAAATCACGCTATATAATGGAAAAGAAATTCAAAAGAACCACCGTCACATCGGCCCTGCCGTATGCGAACGGACCTGTCCACATCGGTCATTTGGCCGGTGTATACGTACCGGCAGATATCTATGTGCGCTATCTGCGGTTAAAGAAAGAAGATGTATTATTTATCGGCGGTTCGGACGAACACGGAGTGCCTATCACGATCCGCGCCAAAAAAGAAGGAATCACTCCGCAGGATGTGGTAGACCGTTACCATACGCTGATAAAGAAATCATTCGAAGAATTCGGCATCTCCTTCGATGTGTATAGCCGTACCACTTCACCGACGCACCACCAACTGGCTTCGGATTTCTTCAAAACATTATACAACAAGGGCGAGTTTATCGAAAAAACATCCGAACAATATTACGACGAGGAAGCAAAAACATTCCTTGCCGACCGTTATATCACCGGCGAATGTCCTCACTGCCACTCGGAAGGTGCCTATGGCGACCAATGCGAAAAGTGCGGTACTTCACTCTCACCGACAGACCTTATCAACCCGAAAAGCGCCATTAGCGGCAGCAAACCGGTGATGAAAGAAACCAAACACTGGTATCTCCCCCTCGACAAGCACGAAGGCTGGCTGCGCAAATGGATTCTGGAAGACCATAAAGAATGGCGCCCGAACGTGTACGGACAATGCAAAAGCTGGCTCGACATGGGGTTGCAACCACGCGCCGTAAGCCGTGACCTCGACTGGGGTATCCCTGTTCCCGTGGAAGGCGCAGAAGGAAAAGTGCTCTACGTTTGGTTCGACGCGCCTATCGGCTACATCTCTAACACGAAAGAACTTCTTCCGGACAGCTGGGAGACATGGTGGAAAGATCCCGAAACCCGTTTGATCCATTTTATCGGAAAAGACAATATCGTGTTCCACTGCATCGTATTCCCTGCCATGCTGAAAGCAGAAGGCAGCTATATCCTGCCGGACAACGTGCCCAGCAACGAATTCCTGAACCTCGAAGGAGACAAAATCTCCACTTCCCGCAACTGGGCTGTATGGTTGCACGAATATCTGGCCGATTTCCCCGGTAAACAGGACGTACTCCGCTATGTGCTGACTGCCAATGCACCGGAAACAAAAGACAACGACTTCACCTGGAAAGACTTTCAGGCCCGTAATAACAACGAACTGGTAGCCGTATACGGCAATTTTGTGAACCGTGCAATGGTGCTGACTCAGAAATACTTCGACGGATGCGTACCCGCACAAGGCGAGTTGACCGACTACGACAAAGAAACGCTGAAAGAATTTGCAGACGTAAAAGCCGAAGTAGAAAAGCTGCTCGACGTATTCAAATTCCGCGACGCACAGAAAGAAGCCATGAACCTGGCACGTATCGGAAACAAATACCTGGCTGACACCGAACCGTGGAAACTGGCGAAAACTGACATGGAACGTGTGGGAACAATCCTGAACATCTCCCTGCAACTGGTTGCCAATCTGGCGATCGCTTTTGACCCGTTCCTGCCGTTCAGCTCGGAAAAACTCCGCAAGATGTTGAACATGGACACCTTCGAATGGTCCGAACTGGGAAAAGACAACCTGCTCCCCGTCGGTCACCAGTTGAACAAGCCGGAACTGCTGTTCGAAAAGATCGAAGATGCCACAATAGAAGCACAGGTACAGAAGTTGCTTGACACGAAGAAAGCAAACGAAGAAGCCAGTTATAAGGCGAATCCGATTCGGGCAAACATCGAATTTGACGACTTCACGAAGTTGGATATCCGCGTAGGAACGATCCTCGAATGCCAGAAAGTACCGAAGGCAGACAAGTTGCTGCAATTCAAGATTGACGACGGTCTGGAAACGCGTACGATCGTGTCGGGCATTGCCAAGCATTACAAACCTGAAGAATTGGTAGGCAAACAAGTTTGTTTCATCGCCAACCTTGCCCCCCGCAAACTGAAAGGTATCGTCAGCGAAGGCATGATTCTGAGTGCCGAGAACAACGACGGCAGCCTGGCAGTCATTATGCCGGAACGGGAAGTGAAGCCGGGTAGTGAAGTGAAATAATGAAATGAGCGAGGAACAATCACTAAAGGACAAAACAGCCAAAGGATTATTCTGGGGAGGGTTCAGCAACGGTATACAACAGTTGCTGAATCTCGTTTTCGGAATATTTATCGCCCGGCTGCTCACCCCGTCGGATTATGGAATGGTGGGGATGTTAGCGATTTTCTCCCTCATAGCCGGCTCGATACAGGAGAGTGGCTTCACGGCCGCTCTTGTCAACAAGAAAGAGGTGACACACAAAGATTACAATGCTGTATTCTGGTTTAATATCATAACCAGCCTGTGCCTGTATCTGGTGTTGTTCTTGTGCGCGCCACTCATAGCCTATTTCTACAAGGTTCCCGAACTGACGCCGTTGGCACGTTATTCTTTTACAGGCTTTTTCATCGCCAGTCTGGGAATCTCACACAGTGCTTATCTAAAACGGAATCTAATGGTCAAGCAGCAGGCCATGTCCTCGGTGATCGGACTGACCGTATCCGGCATTGCGGGGGTCACGCTGGCTTATCTCGGCTTTTCCTACTGGGGATATGCCACGCAAAGCATTGTCTACGTAGCTGTCAACACTGCCTGTTACTGGCATTTCACCCGTTGGCGGCCTACGCTTCAATTCAGCCTCGCGCCCATAAAAGAAATGTTCGGATTCAGTGGTAAACTGTTAATTACCAACATATTCAATCACATCAACAACAATCTCTTCTCCGTCATATTGGGTAAGTACTACTCCAAGATAGAAGTGGGCTATTACAACCAGTCCAACAAATGGTGCGGCATGGGACAACAATTCATACTGGGCATGATAAACGGAGTGGCACAACCGGTACTTGCGAAAATATCGGAAGATACCGACCGACAGCAACGGGTATTCCGCAAGATGTTGCGTTTCACCGCCTTCATCTCATTTCCCGCCATGCTGGGACTGGGAATCATTGCGGAAGAGTTAATCGTTATCTCCATTACCGACAAATGGTACTCCAGCGTATCTATCATGCAGATATTATGTATCAGCGGAGCTTTTGTCCCCATTGCCAACCTTTACCAGCAACTTATCATCAGCAAAGGAAAGTCACGCATCTTTATGTGGAACATCATAATCCTCGGCATGATCCTGCTCACAGGCGTTCTTCTGGTACATTCTTACGGAATATATACCATGCTTGCCATGTATGTCTCGACCAATATACTATGGCTACTGAGGTGGCATCACTTCGTGCAGCTTGAAATCGGGTTGAAACTACGCCACGCACTGGCCGATATTCTTCCCTACGCCATCATAGCAGCCTCCGTCATGGCAGTTACCTACTACACCGCCCGCCCTATCGAAAACATCTATGTTCGCCTGGCAAGCAAGATACTACTGGCAATGGCACTTTATGCAGCAGCCATGTGGGCGAGCCGTTCGGTAACTTTCAAGGAAACCATACACTATTTTATCAAAAAGAAAAGCGCATGAAACTACTCGCTCTCGTCACACTCTATTATCCACCCGCACACATCACCGACAACCTTCTTACTTATGCAGAAGATGTGGACGGATTGTTTGTCTGGGACAACACCCCCGGAGGCAGTAACTATCAATTTCCGGAATCTATCTCCCACAAAATAGTCAGGTTACGCCAAGGGGAAAACACCGGTATCGGCAAAGCACTCAATGCCGCAGCGATGTTCGCCCTCGACAACGGATATACTTACCTGCTGACAATGGATCAGGACAGTGCTTTTACCGCTTCCACATTCAAAGACTATATCCGTATTATCAACAATGACAAAGACAGTTCCCATTTTGCTTATATTCCTCTCATCAATGCTTCTGGCACAGACAGCAATGCGCCGCTCAAAGAAGCACAGGGGATGATTATCTCCGGAAGTATTTTTCCGTTGAGAACGATACAAAAAGTCGGTCTGTATCTTGACAAATTTGTCATGGATGCCATTGATACGGAATATTTCCTGCGCATCCGCCGCCATACCGGAAAAGTCATGCTCGTACCTGCCGCCAACCTGAAACATGAACTGGGACATCCGCTCCGGAAACAAATACTCATCTGGCACCCGATGTCACTCAACTACTCCCCGGTGCGTACCTACTACATAGCCCGTAACTTCTTGTACCTCAACAAGCAATACGCCGAGTTCAAACGTCCCGAACTGCTTTGGAAGCTCATTTGGGAGCGTCCTTTCTATATCCTTTTTATGGAAGAAAACAAATGGGAGAAACTGAAAGCACTCGCCAGAGGTATCTGGCAAGGCTGGAGAAAAGATCTCAACCACGACTGTTATTTCAAAAAGCTCAACCCAAACCCCAAGCACCATGAGCGCGAATAACCTTACAACCACCTATCGCCTGCTGAACAGTTCTTTCAGGAAGACGATGATTTTTCACTTGGGCATAGACGCGGGATTCTTCACCGAATATACCTATATGCTTCATGCAATGCTCTATTGCCTGCAACACAAGATACAGTTCAAGCTCTATTCCGACGATGCCAACTTCGGTTGGGAGAAAGGTTGGACAGACTGTTTCGTCCCCTTCTGTGAGGAAGTGCACGAAGCGTTTCACCACACCTACAACACCCACCGCCTGCCTTCGTGGAAAGCATTGATGAAGGACAAGAAATTGCCCAAGACCAAACTGATGAAATGGAAACTGAAAGCAACCTGCAAGAATATAACCGGAGAGACTCTCGCTTTCCTGACCTATAAAAAACCGGTATTACTGAACTGCCACCTGAAGTTCGATCCCAACCAACACTTCCACATCCCCGAACTGGGTATAGACGGGGATTATCTCCATGCTTTCCGGAAAATGACGGAAATCACGTGGAAGTTGAACGAAGTAACCGGACGAGAATGCCGGCACCTGGCAGACAACCTGCAACTCCCGCAAGAATACGTCGGTTGCCAGATACGCGGAGGCGACAAGATCACCGAAACCAACCTGCTTCCGGCAGAGTATTACATACGCCTCATCAAACAGAAAACCGATTTGCGCGATGTCTTCGTGCTGACAGATGATTACCGCATCTTCCGGCAAGTACAGTCACTCGCCCCGGACATACGTTGGTATACCCTATGCGATTCCGGCGAGAAAGGATATGTCAACAGTGCTTTCACGCAAACGACGAAAGAGTTGAAACAGAAGCAAATGACTCGTTTCCTTTCTTCCATACAGCTACTGATGAACGCTTCCATATTCACAGGAAGCATCACCACCGGGCCCAGCCTGTTCCTGCTCAAGAAGTTCTATCCGGACATCAGTCCTGCCGACTGTCTGCTTGAGGATTTCCCGCAAGCAGCCACCCTCCCTATCCCGGGACGCAGCCAAATGGCGGCGGAATTTCTACAAGGAAACTTAAAGTTATAGGAACTTGTCAATTTAATCACTACATTTGTATCATAACGTGCATCAACCGTTTCCAATGAACAAGAAATATACAGCAAAAGAACTTGATTTGTTACATGCCGAGCTTTACGACATATTGGGAGAAACCATTCGTATCTGTCGGAAACACGACATCCCGTATTTTGTGATAGGCGGTACTGCAATCGGGGCACTCTATGACCGGGCGATACTGCCTTGGGACGACGATATAGATATCGGCATGGCACGGAAAGACTACAACAGATTTCTCGAAGTAGCCCCCCGGGAGCTGGGCGATTCCTACTTCCTTTCATGGATAGAAACAGATCCGCACAGCCCTTATTACTATGCCAAAGTCAAGAAAAACAATACCCTCTTTGTAGAAGAAATGTTCAAGAATGTCCCGATGCATCCGGGTATTTTTGTAGATATATTCCCGTTCGACAGGATACCCGACAACAAGCTGTTGCAGAAATTACAGTACGACGCAGCCGGTTTCCTCAAATGTTGCCTCATGGGAAAAGAGATATGGATGTGGAAACACTTCGGCAAATGCGAGATAGAACATCCCACAGACCGGGGAGCCTTCTCCTGCTTCTTGAATAAAGCAGTCGATGTTCTTTTCTCGAAGAAAACAATTTACCGTATGCTGGTAGCCGTTCAAAGCTGCTTCAATTCATGGAACACGAAGTATTTCAACAACGTGATGACTACCACCGACCACGTGACCGGAGAAAGCCTCCGCCACCTGCAACCGGTGCCGTTCGGACCGCTCACAGTGAACGCTCCCGACAACCTGGAAGGTTTCCTGCGATACAACTACCCGACCCTGCACCGATATACAGAGGAAGAACAGGAGAAAGTGAACAATCACTACCCTGCCGCCCTTTCATTCAGTACGACTCCAAAACAAGAACTATGAATATGAAACCCGCTTTAGTAGATGTACCGGTACTGATACTGTTCTTCAACCGCCCGCAACAATTATCGCAAGTGTTCGAGCAGGTAAAGAAAGCACGCCCGTCACGGCTGTTTCTCTATCAGGACGGAGCACGAAACGAACACGACCTGCCCGGGATAAAAGCCTGCCGCGAAATCGTGTCGCAGATAGACTGGGAGTGCGAAGTAGAACGGTTCTATCAGGAAAAGAACTTCGGTTGCGACCCCTCGGAATATATATCGCAGAAATGGGCTTTCTCAAAAGTCGACAAATGCATTGTACTGGAAGATGATGATGTGCCGTCAGTCTCTTTCTTCCGTTTCTGCAAGGAAATGCTGGACAAGTACGAACATGACACCCGCATCAGCATGATTGCCGGATTCAACCCCGAAGAAATCAGCAAAGACATCCCTTACGACTATTTCTTCGCCACCACCTTCTCTATCTGGGGGTGGGCAAGCTGGAAACGTGTCGTAGACCAATGGGACGAGTTCTATACTTTTCTGGACGACTCCTTCAATATGCAGCAACTCGAACAACTCATCAAAGAACGCAAATTCCGGAGCGACTTCATCTATATGTGCCGGCGTCATCGCGAACACCGGAAGGCTTTTTACGAAACCATTTTCCATGCCTCCATACTGTTCAACTCCGGACTGAGCATTGTGCCCACGCGCAACATGATTAACAACTTGGGAGCAACGGCGGATTCCACCCACTTTGCCGGTTCCGTCCATACGCTGCCCAAAGGTTACCGCCGCATTTTCACCATGAAGCGTTACGAAGCGGAGTTTCCTCTGAAACATCCCCGCTACGTCATTGAAAATGTAGCGTACAAAAAAAGCGTCTACCGCATCATGTGCTGGGACCACTCGTGGATAAAGATAGGACGCTCGTTCGAGGAACTGTTCCTCAACCTGAAATACGGTAATTTTTCTATCATTACGAAAGCTGTTAAAAACCGAATAAACAAATGGCTGAAGAGAAACAAACATCACTAAAACCACTTACGATTTATTTCTACCATACCCGCCTCACGCGGGAAAGTTACGAGGAATGGAAAGAGTATAAATTCCCCGGACATATCTTGTACGGACTTCCATTGCTGGAAAAACACGGGATACATTCCGTCATGCACAAGTGCCGGTACTTCTCAAGCCGCCTGAGGCTCATGCTCTACGCAACGAAAGAAATTCTGTTCTGCAAGGAGAAATATCAGGTGCTCTACGCCACTTCTTTCCGTGGTATCGAACCGGTGATTTTCCTCCGTGCACTGGGGCTATACCGCAAGCCGATCGTTATCTGGCACCACACGGCAGTAGTCAACAGTTCCGGTTTCGCACGCGAACAAATATCCCGCCTTTTCTATAAAGGCATAGACAAGATGTTCCTGTTCAGCCGGAAGCTCATTCAGGATTCGTTGAAAACCCAGAAAGCGCCTGCCCATAAACTAAAACTGGTACACTGGGGACCGGACCTCCCTTTCTATGACCACCTGTTGGCGGAAATGCCCGACCGCAAACCGGAAGGCTTTATCTCTACCGGCAAAGAAAACCGGGACGTAAGCACTCTCTTCCAGGCATTTGCCGCCACTAAAGAGAAACTCGACTTATATATCGCCGTCTCATGCGGTAACATCAATTATAAAAACATCATTGACGGTTTCACCCTGCCCGACTCTATCCATGTACATTACACCGACGGAGTAATCCCCTACGAGCTTGCCAAACTGGTGGCGCGGAAAAGCTGTATTGTCATCTGTTGTCTGGATTTTCCCTATACCGTAGGGCTCACCACACTCGTAGAAGCATTTGCTCTCGGCATTCCCGTCATTTGTTCGCGTAACCCCAATTTCGAAATTGACATCGACAAGGAAGGAATCGGCATTACCGTAGAATACGGCGATGTGCAGGGTTGGACAGACGCTATCCGCTACATCGCCGACCACCCCGAAGAGGCACGACGCATGGGCAACAACGCCCGCAAACTGGCGGAAGAACGTTTCAATCTCGAGATCTTTTCACGTGAAATAGCAGAAAGCTTGCAGGAAATATCAAACTTTTCCTCTAAAAACCGTACATTTGCATAAACTTTTATGCACATGAGAGTCCTGATTATAAATACGTCTGAACGAATCGGAGGAGCCGCCATTGCAGCCGGCCGGTTAATGGAATCACTCAAGAATAATGGTATTAAAGCCAAAATGCTGGTGCGCGACAAGCAAACGGACCAGATCAGCGTTGTGGGTTTGAAGCGCAGCTGGCTGCAAGTATGGAAGTTCATGTGGGAACGCATCGTTATCTGGAGCGCCAACCGTTTCCAACGGTATCATCTGTTCGATGTAGACATTGCCAACACGGGAACGGACATTACCTCTCTTCCGGAATTTCGGCAGGCAGACGTCATTCACCTGCACTGGATCAATCAGGGAATGCTTTCATTGAAAGACATCCGGAAGATACTTACTTCCGGCAAACCGGTCGTCTGGACAATGCATGATATGTGGCCCTGCACCGGTATCTGCCATTATGCACGCGAATGTACGAACTATCAACAGGAGTGCCACAACTGCCCGTACATCTACAAAGGCGGTAGCAAGAAAGATTTATCTTACCGCACTTTCCGTAAGAAACAGAAATTGTATAGCAACGCCCCCGTTCATTTCGTCACTTGCAGCCGTTGGTTGAAGGAACAGGCCCAGGTCAGCAGGCTGTTCGAAGGGAAAAGCGTTATCAACATCCCGAACGCGATCAATACCAACCTGTTCAAGCCACAGAACAAGGAAGAGGCACGGGCTAAATGTATGTTGCCGCAAAACAAGAAGATGATTCTGTTCGGCTCGGTAAAGATCACCGATAAGCGGAAAGGGGCCGAATATTTAATCGAAGCCTGCAAACTGCTGGCTGAGAAACATCCGGAATGGAAAGAGTCGCTGGGAGTCGTCGTATTCGGCAACCAGTCCCAACAGTTGCAGGAACAGATTCCTTTCCATGTCTACCCGTTGCCTTACATCAAGAATGAGCACGAAGTGGTCAATATATATAATGCCGTAGACTTGTTTGTCATTCCTTCGCTGGAAGAAAATCTTCCCAACATGATTATGGAAGCAATGGCGTGCGGCGTTCCTTGCGTAGGATTCAATGTCGGCGGCATCCCCGAAATGATTGACCACCTGCACAACGGATATGTGGCCCGATACAAATCTTCGGAGGACTTTGCCAACGGTATACACTGGATACTGACGGACCCGGAATATGACGAGCTTTCCGCGCAAGCCTGCCGCAAGGTATTAGGCAACTATTCCGAAAGCATTATTGCCAAGAAATATACGGATCTCTACAATAAAGTAACGGGGAAATATGCATAGCGTTCATCCTACTCCCAAGTTTTCGGTCATCACGGTGACCTATAATGCGGAAAAGGTACTCGAAGATACCATTCAAAGTGTGATTGCGCAGACCTATCATCACGTAGAATATATCATCGTGGACGGAGCCTCCAAAGATGGCACTTTATCTATCATCGACAGATACCGTCCACGGATACATACTGTTGTCAGCGAACCGGACAAGGGACTGTATGACGCCATGAACAAAGGAATTGCCCTCGCCAGCGGCGACTATCTCTGCTTTCTGAACGCAGGCGACTGCTTTCACGAAGACGACACGCTGCAACAAATGGTGCACACTATCAATGGTAACGAACTTCCCGACGTACTTTACGGAGAAACGGCTATCGTAGACGAGAAGAGGCATTTCCAACGTATGCGCCGTCTATCTGCCCCGGAAGTATTAACCTGGAAAAGCTTCAAACAGGGAATGCTGGTCTGCCACCAGGCATTCTTCGCCCGCCATACGCTGGTGGAGCCATACGACTTGAAGTTCCGTTATTCCGCCGACTTCGACTGGTGCGTCCGCATCATGAAGAAAGCCCGCACATTGCACAATACGCACCTGACAATCATCGACTATCTTGACGAAGGTATGACCACCCAAAACCGGAAGGCTTCTCTCAAAGAAAGATTCCGCATCATGGCAAAACATTACGGGCTGATAAGTACAGTGGCACATCATGCATGGTTTGTCCTCCGGCTATTCTTCAAACCGGGACAATAAGCGCGTTGCCTAAACCGGTAACGCAAGTAATTGGTACATTAATGTACGTGCCATACGCTCCTGCCCTTTCGTGTTAGGGTGCAGACGATCGAAACCCGAATCATAAAAATAGATAAGTTGTTCCTCAATCATCGGATTCATCCCTGTCACCGAGTTAAAGTCTATCACAGGAAGCCCCCAGAGATTACCGGCTTCTTTGACTGCCTGTACATAAGCGTCCACATATTCACCGCAACTATTCTGGTAGTTCTCATCCGGCTGCACGTTCGTTTCTCCGAAATTGGCAAACGCACGATGCAACGGAGTCAGCAGAATGATTTGTTTATCAGGAAACAGCTGTTTCATCCGCGTTATCCCTATATTGATACGTCCTTTATAGGTATTACTGTCCATTACAGGGGTTCGTTTCTTGCGAGTCTCCATTTTCTTCATTTCGCCACGGGCCGCCAACACTTGTTCTTCCGTTTCCGTAAACCATTCGCCAATAGGTATACCGGCATTAAAATCATTCGTACCCATCAGGACAATGATTGCATCCACTTCCTCTCCATGTTCTTTCATCAATTGCTCCGCCTGCCGGGGCACATCGTTCCATTGTCGCCCGCTTATTCCATATACATAAGGAGTAATCCCCAACCATTCTTGTAGAAAGTCCCAGTACTTTTTAATCTTATTACCATAGCAGTTAGGATCTGTAATAGAATCTCCTATATATCCTACCTTCTTCCCTTGCCACGGATGTTGAACCCACCCGCTATGACTGTTCTCACCGGAGTTTACGACTTTAGAAGCTTGACTCTGTCCATGCAGAAAACAAGTACAGAATAATAGAGCTGTACACGTTAATAATAACTTGCTTTTCATTGGTATTCTATATTAAATGAGACATTTTTATTCAATAGACAGCAAATGTAACTCAAAAAAATACAAATCCAATCAATAAATCGATAAACTGTTCATTCATCCGGCATTTTAAAAGTGTAAGGAAAATCTTCTTTCATTGGATATGTTTTCTCTGATTGAAAGAAGGCGCGATTTAATTTAAACCCATAGGTCTTTCCTTTCTCCAGCTTACTTCTATCTAATATAATACAAAAAGTATATTTATCTTTCCAAAACGGCTGATAGTCTGTATAAGGTGGCAATATTCTTTTATCATCCAACGGCCTTATACCGTAAGCACCAAACATAGGTTTAGAGAAACGTATTTGTATAGTATCAATACCTAAAGGTAATATGCTATTTGAAATAGGAAATATATCTGTAATATAGGGTTCTTTATTATCGTACTCTTTCAATACATTATCAAAATCAGATGCCGTATAGTTGACAAAACTTACTATCTCAGGCATAAAATCCTTAATGGTAGAATACAAATTACGATGATTACGAAAATGTTCCATAAACGTCATGCTTCTTTCCATCCAGATAAAACCTTCATGTTGCCTCCATGCAGTTAAATGTGTAGCAGTGAATCCCCTATTAGGGTTATCTTTAAAATACATGATAGTCAATAGGTTGTTAAACCATTCTATCATCGTTGAATTGGTACTTCCATAAGCCAGTTTGGCCATCTTTTCTTTCACGTGAGGATAAATTATTTGCGAAGCAGAATCAATCTGAGACCAATATTGAGCAAGGCAAGGATTAGTATAGTGGTGTAACAACTCATGTACAATGACAGTTATAAGGAATCTACTATACGCCGGGTTTCCTTCTTTATCGGTACTACATCCAATAACAATTCCACGTTTTTCTCCCTTTGTTATTCCATTAAAAGCATAATTACCAGGTCCATTACAAAGAGATGCAACCACTATTGTATTTTCAGGTCCTTCGCCAAACATAGATTTAAACCACTCTGCATTCAGATCGACAAGAATAGTATTCAATCTAGTTTCAGCTATATCATATAAGCCACGATGCAGTGTATAGAAATCCTTAAATTTTGTTTGTCTATAAAAATCATTCAATAAACGGACAAATGTTCTGAAACTTTCCTCTGTCCACCTACTATCAATCATACTTATCTTTGATGCGTCACATTGTGGATCAATAATCACTTTCCTCTCTTTATCTCAATACATCCAGTTGCCGCAGGTACAGCATCATAAGCTATTCCTTGCTCCTCTCTTATCTTTTTGATGTAAGAGATGAGCTTATGTTCTCTATATTTTGTAGAAGTAATTATCAATATCGGCTGTATAACCGGGGATAGTATTATTTATATACTCTTCCGCACCAGCCAATCGAAATGCAATACTTGTCAACTCAAAGCTTTCTTTTACTTGGCTTTTAACCTGTGCTGATATATTATTAATCGCACACAATAGCATTATTGTCCATAAAGTTGTTTTCATATATTGTCTCTTTATAACTATTTAATAAGCATATCTAACTCTTTCAACTGCACATCCCCTATATGCTCCCACTTAGCAACGACTTTTCCTTCTTTATCAATCAAGACATAAAATGGAATAGCATCACAATTGTATAGGTACGACAGGTTATTCTCCTTTTCATCTTTCTCATTCGTCTCAGAACTTAAAATTTGTGGCCAAACATTCAGGTTGTATTTTCTTATAGCCTCAGACCAACTATCCTTGACTCTATCCAATGATATACCAATAATAGTCAATCCTTTCTCATTGTATTTCTTATATACTTCTTTCATTTTAGGAATCTCTTTCAAACAAGGCATACACCAACTTGCCCAAAAATCTATATATACCGCTTTACCTTCATACTTTTGCAGAACATCTTTCAGTGATAATTTACTTTCAGTATTATATTCTATCTCAAATAAGTGTTCTCCAGAATATTTTCTAAGAATTTGCCGATCCAATAAAGTATAAAACAATTTTCGCTTTCTCGATATACCTCAAACAAACCTACATTTTGTGTATATTGAGAAGCTTTCTCTATTGCATTTAACAACTGTTCACTATATGATGTACTATTCTTGGAAGCAAAAAGCCCAATCATAGCACTCATCAGATAAGCTCTCTCATCTCCTTCAAAATCATTGATAATATGATTATAAACCAAATCAAAGTTATTATAAATATCCTCAGTATAATTATATATGTACAAGTACCATAATGCAGTGATATATAACCTTGATAAGCTATTAGTAACACGCAAATCTTCATCAAAATAACCCTCAGGTATATCTTTTCTCAATATTTGCTTGTTTACCATAGGGAATAGAGATCATAGATATATCTGTTATTTATAGACGCTTTGGCACAATCATAGAATTCGTCAGAAACCAGATATCGACGACTATAATTTTCTAAGAAATTCAACTGATCATCTCTATATTTTTAGTCAGATTGTTTATG
>ENA-OQJF01000209-OQJF01000209.1-human-gut-metagenome-genome-assembly--contig:-NODE-209-length-15691-cov-3.073953_pt1 | contig 15691 bp, 10 predicted proteins | sample MGYA00242595_ERZ504761 | MGnify/ENA primary metagenome ERZ504761 (study PRJEB26092, sample SAMD00036367) | human gut metagenome | host: Homo sapiens | study: EMG produced TPA metagenomics assembly of...
GCACCGTTAGACTTGGGACTTAAAATGTTGGAGAACTACAAAATTGTTCGTCATAACGAATTTCGTTTTATTTCCTCTGAGTTCGGATTCGTCAACAGCTTCATTAAAATGGAACCGAGTCTTTTCGCGTTCGGACAGCCGTATCGTATAAAAGAAGGTCGTATCGCACTGGTCAAACAAGGCGTTGCACGTGTTTCTATTAATCTGATAGAACATAATCTGCAAGCAGGAAACCTATCATTAATGACTCCCACCTCTATTATTCAGGTCATAGAAGTCTCTCCTGATTTCGATATGCAAATGATAGCCATAGATAACAACTTCCTCCCTATCTCCGAGAAAGAAGATTTTTTCACCTATCTCTTACATCATCAAAGAAACATTCTGTTATCATTAACTCCGCAGGAACATATACAACTAGAGAAGTATTTCAGTTTAATCTGGAGCATTCTGCAAGAACCTCCTTTCCGCCGGGAAGCTATACGACATCTTATCGCCAGCCTTTTATACAATATAGAATATATAGCTAAACACTATAATCAAATGAAAGGAGAGCGTTTGACACATCAAGAGAGTATTTTCCAGCAATTTATTTCTCTAGTCAACTCTTATAGCAAGACAGAACGCAATGTCGGCTTTTACGCAGACAAGTTATGCCTCACCCCCCGTTACCTGAACACCCTCATCCGGCAGACCAGCCAACAAACAGTAATGGACTGGATAAACCAGTCCATTATATTAGAAGCTAAAGTATTGCTAAAACATAGCAACCTGCTTGTCTATCAAATTTCTGATGAATTGAACTTCCCTAATCCTTCTTTTTTCTGTAAGTTTTTCAAGCGAATGACAGGAATGACGCCACAAGAATATCAGAAATCGGAATGAGTTCTTATTTTGAAAACTCTTTGATTCTCTGTTCTTCTTCCAATTTACAAATCAGCAGCGTATCATCTTTTTCGGCAATAATATATCCGTCCAATCCTTGTATTACCACGCGCTTTTCTTCACTGGTATGAACAATACAATTCTTGCTTTCATACAAACGAATATCAGTTCCCACCATAGCATTGCCCGACTTATCCTGTGGCAATAGTCCACGGAGGGCTCCCCATGTCCCTAAATCCGACCAGCCGAAAGAAGCAGGAAGCACATAGATCTCCTGTGCCTTCTCCATTACTGCATAGTCAATAGAAATACTTTCACAGGTCGGAAACAGCTTCTTGATTGATTCATTTTCTTTTTCAGTATAGAAATCCGGGAAAATACGATCAAAAATCTGTGCTATCCCCGGAGCATATACACGCATCACGGAAGTAATAGTACGCACATTCCATACAAAGATTCCTGCATTCCAAAAGTAATTGCCTTCCAACAGATATTTCTCGGCCGTTTCTTTGTCCGGTTTTTCCTTAAATGCATCTACTGTAAATATCTCCTTATCAGTTTGAAGCTGGTCGGCGGCGGCAATATAACCGTATCCCGTTTCCGCACGGGTCGGCCGGATACCGATTGTCACAATGGCACTGCTATCATCAGTGAAACGAAGAGCTTTCTCCACCACCCGACGGAATTCTCCCGTATCAATAACCAATGCGTCCGAAGGAGTCACCACCACATTAGCATTCGGATGTTTTTTCTTTATCTTCCAACAGGCAAAAGCAATACAAGGGGCCGTATTCCGCGCACAAGGTTCCGCCAGAATATTACTTTCCGGAATTTCCGGCAACTGCTCCCGAACAATATCTATATATTTTTCTGAAGTTACCACCCACATATTTTCTTTGGGACAGACACCGTCAAACCGATCTGCCGTCAACTGAATCAATGAGCGTCCACATCCCATTACATCTATAAATTGTTTGGGACATTCCGGCGTGCTCATCGGCCAAAAGCGGCTACCGATACCACCAGCCATTATTACCACATGATTATCCATACCTGTTATTCTCCTATAAAAAACACATTTGAAATAATTGCGCAATTTACTCCAAAATGTCCAACTTTACAAGAAAAACAAAACACTTTTATCATTATTCCGCAAAGAGCCCCACTTCTAGTTAATCCACACCTGCATATTTTCCTGTTTTCCTTTCCTTTTCCGAGTTCCAATTAGCATTAGCAAACGGAAGTTGTGCATCAACATTCTTCAGCCATTTCTCAAGAATCCCCCTCAATTCATTTACTTTATCAGGGTTCTTCTTACTTAAATCCTCTTTTTCCCCGATATCTTCTTTCAAGTTATATAACTCATACGTATGAGTCTCATATTGCTTTATCAACTTCCATTCATCCAGTCGGACGGATGAGTAAGGACGAGCACCTCCATTATGATAATGAGGATAGTGCCAGAACAACGGACGCACTTTCAAATCCTCCCCTTTTATCACAGGCAACAATGAAATTCCGTCCACTTTCTCATCTTTCAGTTCCACGCAAGCAACATCCAAAACCGTTGAGAATAAATCCATAGTAATGACAGGAGTACTATTTCGTTGATTGGGCAAAATATGTCCCTTCCAATAAGTAATAAGGGGTACACGTACTCCTCCTTCATACTCCGAGCCTTTCCCTTTCCGTAACGGATAACTCCCGGAAATCCGATGAACAGCTCCGTTATCGCTAGTCACTATTATTAAAGTATTATCCAATATCCCTTTACGCTCCAATGCAGCCAGCAATTTCGCCAAACTTTCATCAACGCTCTGAATCATTGCTGCATAAGTGGCATTATGCTGAAAATATGAACTATCAGCCAAAGCCTCGTATTTCTTCTCCAATTCAGGTTTAGCTCCTAAAGGAGTATGTACTGCATAATGAGCCAAATTCAAGTAAAAAGGTGAATCCCCATGTGTTTCTATCAGATGTACCGCCTCATCCGTCAACCGATCTGTCAAATACTCTCCTTCTTTCCCATTTTCCAGTCTGGGCAAACAATACGGAGAGAAATAGCCGTTGCATCCTTGTTTGTTCTTAATCGGGGCACCTTTATAATTACCTGCAATATTCACATCAAAGCCTTGATTTTCCGGCCAATATTTTTCATCATCCCCCAAGTGCCACTTTCCGATGTGCCAAGTCCGATATCCTACTTCTTTCAGATATTCCGCTATCGTTTTTTCTTCTAAAGAAAGAAACTTTGTCCAATCGGGAATGCTTAGTTTCGCCCAAGGATAATTCCACCCGGCAATCCAATCCGTCAGATGAAGCCGGGCAGGATATTTTCCTGTCATAAGCGCGGCACGGGTAGGTGAACTTACCGTACACGCTGCATAAGCGTCTGTAAAAAGTATTCCGGAACGTGCCAAACGATCAATTGTCGGGGTCTGATAAAACTTACTTCCATAACATCCGAAATCATTCCAACCCAAATCATCAATCAGAAACATCACAATGTTCGGTCCGGATGTTTCTCCATGCTGTGCAAATAGAGAGACAACAGATAATAGAGAAAATGTCGTTGCAATTCCTTTTCTTACTCCTGATTTCATTTCTTTTCTTCCCATTTAAAATATTCACTTTCTGTCCGTGCCTTCATCGCCAACTTTCGTAACTCATCAGCCTTTGGGGAGTTCTGTCTTATCAAGTTCTTTTCTTCCCCGACATCATCCGGAAGATAATATAATTCTTCTTGCAACTCTCCCGGTTTCGACATATTCAACCGGACTAGTTTCCAACCGTCTTTCAGAATTGACTGTTTTCCTCCCTGCTCATAAAACTCATAATATATATACTCATGATTACGGGCTACGTCCCCATTTCCTATCAACAAAGGCAAATAAGAAATACCGTCAATGCCTTTTACCTTCTTAGCTCCGACAAGCTCGGTAACAGTCGGCAAGAAATCCCAAAATGCAGTAATATGTTCCACAGTCTTCTTTTCTTTTATCATCTTCGGCCAGTTCACAATAAACGGTGCCCGTACCCCTCCTTCATATAAATCTCTTTTATATCCACGATACGGTCCATTGCTATCAAAAAAATCCGGCTCATGCCCGCCGACACAATGTACTCCGTTATCAGAAGAGAAAATAAAAATTGTATTTTCCCAAATCCCTTTCTCTTTTAGTAACCGGATTATCTGCCCTACATTTTTATCTATTTCACTCACCATGGACGCATACGCAGCCTTCGGTTTCATTTGCGTTTTGAAGCCTTTTTGCTTATTGTTTATAAATGGCGTTTCCGGAAAAGCGTCCTCATATTGGCCCAAATCCGGATAATCCAAATCTGCGTGCGGAGGCGTTATGGCAAAATAAGCAAAAAAAGGATGATGAGCGTTTTCCCGAATAAAATTCAATCCTTTCTCCATAATCAAGAAATGGCTATATACTTTCTTATTCAACATCACTTTATCTTCATTCTCATACAAGTATTCCGGATAGTAACGATGAGCCGCTCCTTGGCTTAAATAACCGAAAAAATAATCAAATCCTTTTCTAACAGGACTTCCGGTAGTATGAGGTCCTCCCAATCCCCACTTACCAACGCACATAGTGGCATATCCTTTTTCTTTTAAAACCTCTGCCACGGTAACTTCTTCTTCAGGTAAATGTAAATCAAAGAACCCTTCTTCCGATTTAATTCCTTTATTTCCACGAATATATGCATGTCCTGTATGTTTTCCCGTCAATAAGCAACAACGAGAAGGTGCACTGACAGTAGACCCGCTATAATGATTAGTAAACAATAATCCTTTCTCCGCCAACTGGTCTATATTGGGGGTTTTTATCTTTTTCTGACCATAACATCCTAAATCACCGATTCCCATATCATCAGCTAAGACAAATACGATGTTCGGATTCTCACGATTCTTTTGTGCCGAGAGTTCCACTGAAGTAGAAGCCAGCAATGCTCCCATTAATAATATAGGCTTATTCATCATGCGTTTTTTTGCGTTGATTAATCATTGATATATCCCAAAGATTTCAAAAAAGACCACAGTCTCAACCATTGTTTTTTCAAAATACTCTTTATGCTGTGAGTTAAAAAATACCATGTTTCTGTCCCGGGTATAAGAACAGGTCACATCGAGCCCCTCCAACAGTTTCCATTTTCTCCTTAAACTTCCGTGCAGTCTCTACTGAAATGATATTATCTTCTGTACCCAAAAAGAAAATGGTTGGGGGAGCATTTTTCTTTATATTGTGCATAGGAGAAAAATCCTCATAATAATCTCTTACTCTATTAAAACCATATCCCTCGGGACCATTATCAACAACCGGATTAAACAGAATCAGAGCTTTAGGAACGGGTGAGACAGAAAGATCATCTTCCGGATGATTTATATTATCACAAAATGCAGTCGCAGCAGCCAAATGTCCGCCTGCCGATCCGCCACTTGCCAATATCTTTTCCGGATCAATACGTAAGGATACTGCATTCTTCTTCAAAAAGCGCATTGCAGCCTTAGCATCCATCAATGCTTCTTTCGGAGTAGTGCCGGCATTGTTTTTTGTGCGATAATCGGCTAATACAACTGTTATTCCATATTCCGCCAGATACTTTGCCTGCGGCTCAAACTGCTTGGGGGAGCCTGACTTCCACCCTCCACCGAAAAAGAAAACAACAACCGGATTATTCTGTATCTTCCTCCCTTTAGCATAATACATATATAATTTGCCGGTAGGACTATCAAGATAGGTTAAAACCGTATCCGCCTTTACATTACTCCGGTCATCCTTATCTTCATAACTATGTGCCCGGACGCTTCCGACAACAACAAATATCCCTAGTAATAAACATATACTTCTCACAAGAGATTCATGTAATTTTCTTTTCCATAATTATATCTATTTATTCATTACGATCTATCATTCCGGTTCGCATAGACTTTCCTTATTTCTCCCTGAACCTCCAATACAAGTTCGTCACGGGCTTCTAAAGATTTGCCCATAAAAGCATTGACATATTCATGGCTATCCAACCCTTCAGGCATAGAAACGCCCACCAGCTTACCTAAAGACGCAATCAAATCCAACGGACTGACCAGAGCATCCGACACCACCGGAGAAATCTTTCCTTTCCAATATACAAAAAAATGGAACATGATTATTTTCATCAACCGAACTGCGATAACTGGAAAAAACTATTAATGTATTATCCAACATCTCCCTGTCAGATAAACAAGATAACAACTTCCCAATATATTTATCTATCTCCTCATGAATAGAAGAAACAGTTTCTCCTCCCAAACCATAATACAAGAAAAAAGGTTCTTTCTTTTGACGTGAAATAAAATCCACCGCCTCATATATGGAATAATCCGACAGACCTATATCAGCCTCACTACCCGAATAACCAAATCCCATTCGTCGGGCAGTTTCTCCAGGTATTTGTTCCACCTTCGAATGCCAAGTACCGATAGCCGCAGTTTTATATCCCACTTTCTTCATCATTTCAGGCAAAGTAATCATTTCTTCACCCCCTGTCTCCTTCCACGGACATCTTCCTGTCATCAAAGCATATTGTCCGGAAGCTGAATTTGATGAAATAGAATATCCATTTGTGAAGCATACTCCTTCTTGTGCCAGCCTATCAATATTGGGAGTAGCAGAAACTGATTCCTGTCCATACACCCCAATATCAATATAACTTAAACTATCTGCCATAATAACCAATAAATTAGGCTTCACTACATTATCAGAAGAAGAAGTACATCCTACAAACATTATTATATAAACTAAAAGATAAACATTCTTCATACCTTTATCTATCAAAACTAATGCTCTTTTATCACTACCCACCTATTACCACTCTTCATAACGCAAATCTTTTAACGGGTCTTGTCTGCGAATCAACGTCTCCTCGACCTCATATTTCTTCCCCGATTTTGTATAACGATACTTCAATGAAATCTCAAGATTTTCTCCCGAATCATCAAATGTACCGCTACCATCAGTTATCTCAATACCACCTTCGGCAGTCTCTACCTTCACCTTATGATCGGACTGAAATGTCATCTTTACCTTTTCATTGGCAACAATAGCATTATTACCTACTCCTTGCCGTAACAACACATCTTTTGCCCACGTACTCACCTCACGCGTGTCATTTTTCGACAAATCAGCCTTTCCATACGATTCTGTATTCAATATGCCACCGGATGCATCCAGTTCACTCACTTTACCTTTTATATAGTATGTCCCATGATACGTACTAATATATTTTACTGCCACGATACTATATTCTTGTCCTTCCAATACCTTATCCAACGAACTGGATGTCACCTTGAACGGCAATGCATAATGAGTTTTTGCACAAGCTGCATCTTCATAAAAAGCATTAGTGAAAGTGATAGCGACATCCGCCACTGCCAAGGTATTTTTAGCAACTCGGAATGTATTATTATCCGACAGTGTATAATATTCTTTCGGAAGAATTTCCAACCCTGTTCCAGCCAATAAAAGCCGGATCAATTTTCAAAATTCCACCCAGTCATTCATATCAACGTCTCTTTTCCGTCCAATAGCCACTCCTACTCTGATCTGCATATTTCTATCAGCTATCACAGTTCTCAACGGTCTTTGAGAGGCGAAATAAGTAGTAGAATAATCATAGTCTTTTGCATAATCCTCATAACATGATGACATGAGCAACACACACAAAACATAATACAATATATTTATCTTTTTCATATTACAGCGTTTTTAAGATTATCATTTCCAACCCAGATTATTAACCAAATTAGGATTCTTCACACATTCATCATAAGGAAGCGGAGAATAATAGTAACGAATATCATCAAATTTGCGTTCTTCCACTTTCTGAGAAGTATAAACCAAATCGTTTCCTTCTTTTGTTACCACCGCTCCCTTCACTGCTTCATTCAAAGGCAATAGGCATCTGCGTATATCATAGTATCGCTGGTTCTCAAAGGCCAGTTCCAAACGCCTCTCATTCTGTATTAATATCCGGAAAGACTCTTTGCTGGCAGCCATCTCATCCAAATACTTCGTATCAGTAATTCCTCCTGAAGTCTGACGAATCGTCTTGATTACCTGATAAGCGGTAAACTTGCAAATACCGTCTGGATCTTTCCCTTTAGGCCCCCAAGCCTCGTTAGCGGCTTCTGCGTAATTCAGAAAGACTTCCGCTTTACGGAGAATCGGATAATAATGCTGCGCATTAGTGGAGGTTATCGGGTCTAACATCTTCTCATTCCTTGACAGAAATTTAGCTAGATAATATCCCGACCGGGATGCAAAAGGATCATAAGACTGTGAATCCTTACCACCATAAACAACATCAATAGGTGAACCTGTATTACCATATACAGCGCCATGATAATAAATATTCAAATAGAAACGGTTATCTCTCCCATTATACGGATCTTCCGGATCGTAACCGGATTTTTGAGCATCAGATATAGGATAACCGGTAGCTTTCATCGGAAAGGCATCCACTAGATTCTGCGAAGGTACTGTGTTAGCCTTACCTAAATAATAAGGAGTGAAATGTTTATTTTCCAAATCCCTTGAGTTAAAATAAATACGGAAAAGAAACTCGGCAGGTGTTGCGTTACCGGCATCTGCCAAATCAGTTGCTTTTAAACCGTAAAAGTTACTAAAACCATTCATTTTTAGAACCTCATCCGCAATTATAGCAGCGGTTGCCCACTTATCATTATAAGTGGCCTCATCCTTCACTGTAAAATCACCCATTCCATTATTTTCGTCAAGGCGTCCGATTGGAAAGCAGGGCTCGCAGCATATAATGCAGTCCACTTTTTAAAGCTGCAGCAGCTAATTGAGTGGCACGTCCTATTTCAGTAGCTCCAAGAACGGGATCATCTCCCGAATACTGTGCAGGCAAACATTCAATTGCTACGTCGCAATCGGCCATAATCTGTTCCGCACATTTCTGATACGTATCACGCTCAAATGAAGTCACATTTGCCGCTTCTTCTTCAGTAATAAAATGTAAAGCAAGCGGATAACCAAGTGCTCTGCCATCATCAGTCTTCCCTCCGTATTGCTGTAACATCCTGAATCCCCAGAACGCACGTAAAAAATAGGCCTCACCTTTCAAACGTTTCTTGTAAGCAGCATCCTTATCAGCATCAATCTTATCATATTTTGTACCATCACCCAGTCCGTTCTCCAGAAAACTATTAATATATTGAAACTGTTGGTAACAACTACTCCAAATTCCCAACGGATTATCTGTCGCAGAATACTTACCCATAGCCAATTTGTATACAGAGGAACTATACAAACTGGTTAACGCATTGTCCGTCGCTGCATCCAAAAAATTATTTCCATAATTATCCGGTCGATTAGGAATGGCACGGTATGCATTATTCAGAACTCCTTGGGCAACTTCCGATACAGTCCAGATATACTTCGATTCCCATTCATTGTTCGTTTTTTCATCCCATACATCACTACAAGAACTCAAAGTCCCCAAGAGCAATGGAAATATATATATCAATCTAACCTTTTTCATAATTCAGTTCTATTAAGTTACTCAAAATGTTACAGTTACTCCACCAGTCAACGTCCGATAAACAGGATAATTATTAATTCCCGCATTTATCAATTCCGGATCCAGCTTTTTTTCTTCAGATAAAGAGAACAGATTCGTTCCACGGCCAAATATCTTTATCTTCTTCGCCAAAGCATTCTCTTTCTTATTAGTTATAGTATAGCTAAGTTCAACGTTCTTCAGCCGAAAATAAGAACCATTCCCCAACCAAAAACTGGAATTAACGAAATTATTATCACCTTCCGTAGTAGTAAGACGAGGATAAGTTCCATTCGGGTTATTTTCGGGATGCCATCTGTCTAAAGCAAGCACTGAATATTTGCCCTCTCCTTTATTCTGATAATAGGCATTGTTTTTCCATACATCCAAGCCCAATTCGGCAGTACCCAAAATATATAATCCCCAGTTCTTATATTGTAAATTAGCATCAATACCGAATACAGTTCTACGGATACGAATTCCCAAGCATTTTTTTGTCTCTCGCATCCACTACACCATCATTATTCAAGTCAGCATAAGCTATATCACCTTCCTGATAGTTCCCTAACAATTGGGATATATTTCTTCCTAAAGATACATCTTTACCAAATAATCCTAATGCTTGATAACCAATCATCGCATCGGTTGGTTTATCCACACTTCTTAAATACGAATCCGGATAATTCACTTCATTCCATTTCAGTAGTTTATTTTTAGACCAGGTAACATTGGCACCTACCTGATAAGAAAAATCGCCATTGCGGTCACTCCACTGCACATAAGCATCAATTCCATTATTACGTACCTTGCCAATATTACGATAACTGATAAAGTTTCCCAATACATCAGCATAGGTATTACTCTGAACTCCGATAATGTTATCGCGCAATTCGTTGAAGTAATTGATTTCCGCTTTCAAGCGGTTCCTCAAGAAAAATCCTTCCACACCGATATTCCATTCCGTAGAACGTTCCCACTTCAAGTCTTTATTACCCAAACGTACAAATTGAGTCGTATGGTATGTAGATTTATTCTGTTCACCCAAAGATAGATTATCTCCGTTCTTCCAAGCAGTTTTATACAACAGAAAGTCAGTGCTTCTATCATACCCGAGAATCCCTACACTTGCTTTTACTTTCAGGAAATTAACAACATCGCAATCTATCAGAAAAGCTTCATTCGAAAGAATCCAACCAGCCCCAATAGCACCCGATAAAAAATATCGGCTATTCTTTTCAAAACGGTTACTGCCCATTAACGCCCCATCTCCTTCAAACACATATTTATTATCGAAGCCATAATTCAAACGTAATGTAGTATTTGTGTTCTTTACATCCTGTGCATCTCCCTTCACTTCATCCTGATAATAATGATAAGCCAACATGGCTGCTAAATCATGTTTTCCAAAACGATTGGAATAGCCGACATTCGCACGCCACCCCAGAGTCCGGCGAGTTTCTTCCCCCATTCTGGACTGGTCATCCTGCAAATTCAGTTGTTTCATCTGGCGAAATTCCGGTTCTCCGTCAATTATGTTACTAATAGCATAGGTAGGATATACATTCACCTGTCCCTGCCGGAAATAATTATAATTATCAAAAGTCATAAAAGCGCTCGCACGCAATCCTTTTACAAGTTTATCCAATGTGAAATCCAGTCCTATATTAGTCTGGCTGGTTACATATCTTTCCGAAGTGAACCCTCCATATTCCATATCAGCCAACAAGTTGTCCGGTTTGCGAATACTTGATCCGAAAAAAGGAACACCTTTTGCATCAGGTTCCAACCCCAGGACATTCGACGAAATAGTCAGAGGATATTCATTCGGACGCAATGTTGACAAGTTAGAAAATGTAGTGCTTCCATCTACGCTGCTCCAGTCGCGCAATTCGAGACGGGCCGCTGCATCTGCAACTACACTCAGGTAATCCGCTATTTTTACATCCAAATTTCCACGCACATTCAGTCGATTCAAGTCCGGACGATCGCCTACCTTTTCAAATCCATTTCCACCTACATAATTAACAATCATAGAGTATCTCACTTTATTATTACCTCCATTCAAATCAACCACAGCCTTCCGGTACATACTCTGTTTCTGTAGAAAATAATCATAATAATCCACATTCGGATATAACAAGTCATTCACCCCCGAAGATTTTTTATATCCGTTCAACTGATCGGAAGAGTAAAAATCAGGCATACCATCATTTCGACGAGCTTCATTATACAACGATGCATAATCATAAGAATTCAAAAATTTCGGCAACCGGGTTGTCAACATCACACCGGCCTCTACCGATGCACGAATCACCCGCTTATTGGCTTCCCCCCGTCTGGTGGTCACAACAAGGACACCATTAGCAGCACGAGCACCATAAAGAATTTTGGCCGTAGCATCTTTCAGAACATCAATCGTTTCAACCTCTTCAGGAATAATATCATCCATACTGCGTTCTATCCCGTCTACTATTACAATAGCATTATTATTTGTATATCCATGTAATCCGCGTACGTAAAGAGTTGCAGTATTATTTCCCAGACCATTCACATTGGAACGTACCACCAATCCGGAAACGCGCCCCTGCAAAGTATTCGACAACGAGAAATCAGAATAAGTCGATAACTCCTCTCCTGTGACATTACCAATAGCACCAACCAGGTTTTTCTGATAAGTTACTCCCCCATCCGGACGTACTATTTTATACTTCCCGGACGCAAGCATTTCAGTCTTCTTCATTTTCAGCACACCGGGAAACTGTTCTTTGGCCAGATCAATAATTACATCTTCATATCCTAGTGCTTCCACCAGAATAACTCCATTCGCTCTTGATTGAATAGAAACCTTGCCCTCTTTATTGGTATAATGCGTAATTGCACCCTCACTGGCAATAATCTCCGCATCCTTTATCGGTCGATTGTCTTCATCAACAATAGTTGTGTTGATATTCACAATCAACGCAGCTTTTGTTGTCTTCGCCCTTTTGACGCTCCTCTTATTTTGGGCATTGCAGGGAGCAATCAAGCCGATCGCCCAAGACAACATCAAACAACTTGTATATACTATATATTTATTCATTGCTCTATTTTTTAATAATCCTAGAATACTAATTTACCAGCCCGGATTCTGCGTTAAATTATTCAATGATGCAGCATCATTCATGGAGAACGGATACCAATAATTCTTCATTTCGAATATGCGTTCTTCAGGAACTACATCTATCACCTTATAAGTAAATTCCAACGTACTCTTATCCTTTACGTTAGCATGATTTGCATTTTTAGGTGTAGCTTGCATTCCTTTAATCGGATATTGTTCCGAGAAAAGTTCATGAGCAATCATCCACCTGCGAATATCCCACCAACGATGATCCTCAAACATCAATTCCACTGCACGTTCACGGCGAATAGCCTGTCTGAACGCTTTCTCGTCATTACAAATAACATCAGGAACATTTCCTATACCAATCCTGTTACGAATCACGTTCATGGCTTCCAAAGCGGAATAGTCACATCCTTCCACCTTTGCCATAGCACTTCCGGTTGCTTCGAAAGAAGCCTCTGCCAAGTCAAGGTAAACTTGTGACACACGAATAAAGACCGTAATTACCCGGTTCAGGCCATATAGTTTCTTCCATTGATCCTCCCCTTCCCAGATATACTTCTTACACAAATACCCAGTCTGTTGGCGCTTGTTGGTAAAATTATTATTAACAACCGTCTTATACATATTACCATCCACATACGTCGTTATATATTGAGCGGCTCCACTCGCATTAGCTCCCCACTTGTTCCCCGGATATAAAATATTATTATAAAAACGAGGGTCACGCTTCTCATAAGGTTTCTGATCATCATACTTGGCATTGGGATGTGAAATCGGATAGTATAATCCATCGTCGCCCTGCTTTTCATATAAGTCTACCATATTTTGTGTCGGAGCATTATAAGACGCTGCATCATTTCCTGTCCCTTGTGCATATTCCGATGATAACCAGAAAGCACGTACATATCTTGTGAAACCTTCATTCGCATTATAGTTGGCTCCGGGAGTATTTTGCTTGCGATTATACCATAAATATTCCGGTTGTGTATAAGGAGGCACTTTCCAATAAAAAATATTAGTATATTCTTCTTTGGACATCAAACGGTTTTCCGTCTCCGGATGATCCCTGATATATTTTAGTACAGCATTAGCAGATTGTGCAGCCAGTTTCGCTCTTTCCTTATCATAACTCATTACTTGAACAGATGCCAAGTCATTTTGCATCAACGGACTTGCATCATATAGTTGTGCCATTGATTTAAAAGCCATAGCAGCAACCTTATTAGGACGTCCTGTATTATTATCATCCCACACATCCGGAAGCATAGTGACAGCCTTCTCAATATCAGTCATCATCCAGTCATGTGACTCATGATAAGTTTTACGAGGTAAGTCCTCATCCCCATCCCCTACGAAAAGTTGATCAAAAACAGGCATTCCCCCATATCTTTTTATCAATTGGAAATAAAACCAAGCCCTTAAAAAATGCGATTGTCCCAATAATTCATTTCTTTGTCCTTCAGAGAGTCCCGGCACCAGATCAATATCATGAATAACTCGGTTGACAATCCGCAAACCTTTATACGCTTTCCAGATTGACGTACCGTTTCCATTACTACCATTCCCTATTTCAAAATCTGTCCCTTCTTTGGACAACCAATTTCCTGAGTTCACAACCTTTGATTCCGCAGAATTAAAGAGGGATGCAAATTCATCTGAGATGGCTCCGATATGAGTACGTCCGTTATTACAATTCTGATAAGAGTGAAAATTATCCAGAAAATTATAAGCTCGGTCCATAAATCCTCTCATAGAAGCATAATCTTTATAGACATCATCTTCAGACAACCCCATGTCAGGAGATTTATCCAAAAAATCCTCACAACCGGAAACAACATTCAGTATTCCCAAAGTTAGTATTCCAACTATTATATTTTTTATTTTCATGTTTCTGACAGTTTAGTATTTCTAAAATGAAAGTCTTACTCCTACATTATACCTTCGTACAATAGGATAAACAGTACTGCTTGATGTCTCTGGATCTCTTCTGTCATCCGTACTCGAGATAGTAAAGAGATTATTTCCGTTCACATATAATTGACAGCTAGTGATATTCATTCTTTTAACCCATTCCTTCGGAAAAGCATAATTCACTTCCAGATTCTTCAGTCGCAGATAAGAATGGTTCGTATAACTATAAGTACTACCTACTGTATGATAATCATTGACCAAATGCACCGAAGGACGGATCATTCCACTGGCATTCACGTCAGCTATGGTCCAGCGAATTTGTGTATCAGGCTGGGCTTTTATATTTCCTTTCGGGAAATCCCATAAATAATCGGAAATCTGTTCTTTATACACACCGGTAGCAGCATAAAACAATGCATTTATTCCGAATCCTTTATAATTAATCCCTAATGTCAGTCCATAGGTAGTCAAGGGATAATTCAGATTAGCAACAGGGGCCATGTCTTTTTCATTAATCACCCCGTCTCCATTGTAATCAAGGTAAATCAAATCTCCCGGAATCAATTTGTTTTGTGAACCATTCGTGATGCCGCTTTGCGTATAATTAAAAATATCATCTATTGACCCGAAATTACCCGAAACCAGATACTTATTCACGTATCCGATCGGTTTGCCGGCAGCCTTCAAATAATCATCCAAACGATTGGGATCATCTTTAAAAACAACACGGTTTTCACTGGTAGAGAAATTAAACTTGGCAAAGTAGGAGAAATTCTTCCCTACCTTGTCATTCCAACCTAACTCTAATTCCAATCCATGATTCTTGGTTTTACCAATATTTACCGAAGGAAGTCCGGTACCCATCCATGGAGCAGAAGAATTGCGGGACATCAAGATTCCGGTACGGTCTTCTTTGAATAAATCAATCGAAGCCAACAATTTTCTAAATAATGTCATTTCAATACCTAAATTCTGTTTCACCGCTGTTTCCCAAGTAGCGTCATGGTAAGCCAAGCTACCTTCTGTATACAAAGGACCGAAAGATACATTTTGATTCTTACCAAAAGTAACATTGCCACCCGATTCAAAAAGCTGAATATAATTAAAACGGGGAGCTCCCTTATCACTACCGACTTCTCCGTAAGAATAACGGACCTTCAAATTAGTCAGCCAGCTTTCCTGCATCTTCTTCAGAAAAGGTTCTTCAGAAAT
>ENA-OQJF01000210-OQJF01000210.1-human-gut-metagenome-genome-assembly--contig:-NODE-210-length-15682-cov-3.053423_pt1 | contig 15682 bp, 13 predicted proteins | sample MGYA00242595_ERZ504761 | MGnify/ENA primary metagenome ERZ504761 (study PRJEB26092, sample SAMD00036367) | human gut metagenome | host: Homo sapiens | study: EMG produced TPA metagenomics assembly of...
GAAGAAAATAAAACATCATCTTTGATGTGAGCAAATATAAGTGCTTATCTTCATTTCTCCAAATTTTTTAGTGCGTTTTTTTGGCTGTTGTTTTCATTTTAACACGTTTTAAACTAATATTCGTATATAAAGCCACTGTCCTATATACTTAGGAATGCACCCCGTTGATGAAGTATCGCTGTTAAATTGATTCCCGGTATTGTAATGGCACTTTCAGAAAGCGTTTCATCAGGGATGGACGAACCCGTCGGAACGAAAACTGTTGCCGGAATGCAGAAAAAACGGTATCCACCGCATGAAAGTGGCAGATACCGTTGGCAGATTGACTATGTAGTCTGAATCTTTGCGTATATCCTAATTCTTGCGCCCATATCGGCAGATAAGCAATGAACTTAATACCAGGAGTGCAAGGGCAATCATCCATGTGTAAATCTTCCGTTCCTTTTCCAAATGTTCGATGTCTGCCGCTTGTTGTTTGGAGCAAGTTGTCAGTATATTAATCTGGGATTGTTGTACCTTGCAAATATCCATAAGTTCAGCATTAATTCGTTGTTGTGTTTCCAGCGAAGTTTGGATGTTCTTGAAGTTACGGTTGGTCGTATATGCGTCGCGGATATATCCGGGTGTGCTTACCTGTAACAACGGAACCTGTATGCTGTCCGGAAGGTATGCCAGTTCTGCATTATTGCGCCGCTCTGTTGTGAAGCTGTTGAACAGGAGTATGCCGACGAGTGTGCCACTGATCAGAAAGGCTATTAATGCTATGATGGCAAACATTGTGTTTGACGATTTCGCAACAGGTTGTTGGTACTCTCGTTCAAGCCATGGATGATGGTTCATCGTGTGAGGCGGTATGGATGTTCCATATTCCACAGTCCGGACTTCGGCATTTTCTTCAGTCTCTTTTTTCTCAAGAGCCTTGCGTCTTGATATATCCATAAATTCGCGCTTGGCAATCTGGTATTTATCTGCTTGATAAATTACAAGGTCGTTTTTTACCAGCCAGTCAAGAACGTCCTTGACACTCCGCTCTGATACCTTGAGGTTGCTGATGCTCCAAAATATCTCTGCACAAGATACCCATATTGGCTTCTGGAGGCACTTCTGATACAAGATTTCAAGTATCTCTGCCTGTAGTTGTTCTCTTGTTGGTTCCATTTATTTACAGTATTAATGTTTCGGAATAAAATAATATTCTTGCCGGCGATGAATACAGGTCTGAAAAGGTTACGTTGATACATATCTTCCAGTCTCTTCATCTTTGAAATCAGGGCTGTATAGCCACTATTAAAGTCCGTCAGCTCAACCTTTCTTTTCTTTAGTTTCTTCACCTTTGTTGAATTTAAAAGGCTGTCATTGGCCATGACTCCCGTCTTATAATAGAAGATTTGAGCCAAATATGGATTTTTGGGCAATACTTTTCGATAGAAACTTCTGTTTATGCTTTTCTTTTGCCGGTTAAATTGCTTGCGAAGCACTCTTAGCTCCTTTTTCCCTATGTTATCTGAGAACTCCGGGAGCAGTCCCCTGTAGCTTTGCAGCAGTCCCATCACTTCCTTGTCATCGAGTAGATATCCATATTCGTACCCGTTCATTATACTGTCCGCTACGGAGGCCTTTATATAGTAGGTGTCATTCACGCTGTTTCTATCTATATCGTCAAGGCTCATACTGTCAGGATTTTCCGTATGATGGAATATATGTGTCAGTTCGGATGTGGGACGGCTTCTTAGGACACCTATATTTCGTTCATAATCTTTAAGCGAGTGCAACAGTAGGCTGTCCGTCTCGAAAGATTGCCATAATACGGAATCCAAGGCTGTTTCTAAAGCGTTGCTTTCCAGCCTGTTTCTACCTTTAGGAAATAAGATTCCTCCTACCGTAAGGCTGTTGTATGGAGCATCGTATAGGTATAAGTTGGCATCCGTTGCTTCTATGTTCTTGAACTGCTCCGTCTTTACCAGTCTGTTGTCTGCGATATAATTGGATATATGGTCTATGTATTTCGTAGAATGGCTGTCCAGAATGGATTTGGCCTGCAATAGGAAGTCCTGATAAGAAGTGTCTGATGCTCTGTCTATCTGGGCAAACAGAAGCCTTGCCGGTTGGGTTGCCAGCCACGAGAGTTGTTGCTCGTGCAAGGATAAATTTTGCTTTGACCCTAAAATGACAAATACATTGTTGCTGAAACGGCTTTCGTTATCATAACAGGAGATTTGTTTGATAGCCCCGCCAAAACCGTAAAACGATGATTGTTCCTCTTGCTCGTTTTTCCGTTTGGAAGAAATGGATTGTTTGATATAGTCGAGCCAGGCTGAAAAGTCCTTGGTTGGGGCCAAATGTCTGTTTTCTCCGTTGGAGGATATGCAAGTTGCTGAGAAAGTGTAGTCATATTCGGGCTTCATTTTCAGCTTTAGGTTCTGTAGCACATTGATATATGGGGATAGATAAGGTAGGTCGGCATCATTGAACAGTACATGTATGTTCACGTTTTTGGTTTCCGCTTCCATCTTTCGGACATCGGAAACCATGATGTCTCCGCCTTTGATATTGATGATCTTATTCCAGTTCTTGTCCCAGACGGACAGAGGATAGTTCAGCCGGATATTCCCATTCGTTATAGGCCCTGCCGGGTTTCCATCCAGGTTGAACAACATCGTACCCTGAATATTCGCATTATGTAATGCCAACGTATCGGGATACATTAGGTTGACAGCACACAACAAAGAATCACGGTATAGTGAATAATCAATATGATACACCTCATTTTGGCCGACTTCTGCAAGAAGGTCAGCGGGAACCCACCCTAAAAAGCGTTTGGTACTGTCTGATAATGCGGGAACATTGGAAATCAATGCGGATTTGCCGCTCTTGTCTAACTTGTATAGGTAAACAACCTCTCCGCTGACAACTACCGCATCCGTTGTTGTTTTCAAAAACGGCTCTCCGTATATTTTCAGGGTATCTCCATTGAAGAATTGATGGATATCGAACAGCTTGTTAATGCTGTTTATGCCTATACGGTACCTTATCGGCTGGTTGTTGCGGGGATTGATACGGGCATGGTCGTACATCAGTACATTTTCCGATGGTATCCATCCGGCATAATTGACTTTACGGGGTTCCTTAAAGTGTCTCTTGCTGTTATATAGGAAACCTATTATCGACTTGGGCTTGCCTGTAATGTCTGGGTCAGCCTGAACGAGCTTGTAGGTTCCGTTCTTTTCACCTACTATGTAATAGGGTGTGCCAATCCCGTGTGAAGACCGCTTACGCTGGAAATACGGGTCTTCATAACTTTGATTTCCAGTCCTGTCCGAATAGACAATTCTGTTTGTCTTGCTTTTCTTTGTTTTGACAGGAGTTTCTGTTAATTCCGGATAATTGAATATATCCCTATCCATTATTTGTATTCTGTCGCGGATGGACACTTGAGCAGATACGTTGCACGCAAGAGTAATCATCACGGCCACAGAAAACAGATTTCGTATGAGATTCAGTTGTTTCATTTTTCAATATAACTTTGTGTCACATGGATGGACTTGACGCAATTCAAATCGTCAATCTTCACATCATCAATACTCACACGCTTTTTCCTGTTGCTTTCAAGAAAATGCAGTCCTTGGCAATAGCCGTTGAAGTCATTGTATTTTTCATCATTGATGATGACCACTACCTGATCTGCATCAATGCAAAAATATTTGTTACGGATATAATTCGTATGTTCGTAATAGACCGACTTTTGTGAGACTTTGGCGTCAGCTATGGCTTGCAAGTGTTTTTTAATATCATTCTGTACCAGTACCAACGAATCTACCGTGACCAGTTCCTCTGCTTTTTCAAAGCGTGGGAGAATGGTTATACGGTGCTTCACCGGATATTTCGTCGTATTGGTTTGTAATGAGATGGTGTATTCTCCCGGAATATCATACGAATACACGACTTGCTGCTCGTATGCGTCCACAGTACCGCTTTCTCCAAATTCCCATAGCCATGTGTCCATACCATAGCCTTCTGCCGAAAAGACCAGCTCTTCGCCTTGATACCCCTCTGACACTCCATTTATACGGGGTATGGAATCAATGGCCTCATGCTCCAGCCCTGAGATAACTTTGATATACTTGTTTACGGAGTGTTTTCCGTCTATTTTCAAAGTAATAAGATATTTGCCGGCCTTACGGTAAGTGTATGACACATCCGTATTTCTCATCAGTGTATCACCGTTTCCCATTTCCCATATGAGCCGTTTGCCTTTAATCGCTGCCGTATCGTTGACTAATAGCTCCAACCGCTCATTGACCTCATAATGAAAATTATCATTGGTGTCATACACATAAAAGTCAATATTGGCAAGGTGCGACTTCGAAGGCAGGAACAAAAACAAAAGGATACCTGCCATGGCAACCAGTCCCAATATGATGATTGTTATAGTTTTCTTATTATCCATCGCGAATGTTTTATAAATTGGCTTTACATTCTTCCAAATCCCGTTCAATCAGTGCATTGTTATGTACCAGACTGTTCAATTCCTCTTTTATGTCGAATTGACATTTAAGCATTCTGGAGGACAACACGCCGAAAAGGAATTTCGTATTCATATTGTTTTCCTTGTATATATGCTGCAATTGGTAAATCCCATCCTTCACCTCGTCCATCTTTTGTACTTGATGAATGTTGAAGTCCAGAGAGTCAATCTCATTCCAGATGTTCTGCGCCTGCCGCATATGTGTATGCTGGATTTCAAAAATACGTTCGGAATGGTTGATTTCGTTTATCAACTCCGAACTATCCTCTGTCGGTACGTTGAGTATATACCGGCAAAGTATGATATAAATTGCGGCTACTGAGAAAATCAGCAGCAGGAGGAAACGGATGTTTCCCCATAGCATTTCGTCTTTTGTCATGGCTTCGTCAGTTTATTCTTGGTTAATTCCTGATATTTGATTCTACACTTTTCAAGTTGCTCCATGTTGCTTTCACGCTTTTTGCTTTCGCGGTCAAGGTCATCCATTGATGATTGGATGACACGGATCTGTTCAAGCATGGCTTTATACACTTCGTACTTGCTTTTATCGGCCTGCATCGCAATGTCATTTTCCATCAATAACCGTTTTTTGGTTATCAGTTTTTGCATATGCTTGTGTTCAGTCGAATTTCGTCGCTTGGTCTTCAGATTGTTCAAGTCTCGGAACAATTCTTCTATCTGGAAGTTAAGTTCTGCCTGTTTCTTGAACACATTGTCATATTCGGCCTTCTTGCTTTCAAGAAGGGATATTCCCTTTTGTGCAGTCACAATCGTTACGACACCTCCGGTTGTGGTAACAATCAGTGCGATAGCGAATACCAAAGTAAATCGGAGTTTCGCTTTCAAACGAGCTTTTTTGTTTCTGCTTCCATACTTGCTATGATTTAATCGCTCAACCTATAAACGACCATGACCGTTTCTTTTGAGCTTCTATTGTTTCGTGACTTTCGTCTCCTACTATAATATTCTCACGAACCATTCCGATGTATTCCAGTTCACTCATTTTGTGGAACATATTGCTGAGCAGTGTCACAAATGCCCCTGCCGTCTGCAATGACTGGTTTATATTGGTATGGTCATACATAAGCTTGGTTAGGCTCTCTATCTTCGTGATAAATTCAGAGGGTGTGACATTGGTCCACTCATAGAAATATTGGAGCAATTGTTCTCTTTCCGTTTCGGAAAGACTTTGAAGAGCGGAGTTCAGACCGTTTGCAAGCTCATTCACGGCCTGCACAAGATATATCGGCGGTTGCTCTAAGGCAATTTGCTCGATAAAGAAGATTCTTGAGTTGTAAAAGGCAGAGAAAGCTTTACACAACTCAAATGTGTTGTTGGCAAGCGTATCTCTACGCTTATCGGCAACATTCCTGCTGTAAATGAGTTTTACGTCTTCTTTTATAGACTGTAGGGTACGTGCCAATTGGGAAATAAATGTTTTAATCCCATCGTGGCAAGCGGAATGTTGTACCGGCGGAATATATTGATGGTTGATTTTATAGGTATTCCCTTGTCTGCATACCTCTGCTACCAGCAAAAAATTCTGGCTGTAGAAAGATTTGTTGACTTGGTTCTTGGGGACGATATGGAGTTTTATGCTCGGCAACACATACGGGTGATGTAAGGGCACCTCTTCCGGGTCCGGTTCACCGACAGGTATCAAGTGATACGGATCTACGGATATTAGTACCATATACTCACTGTCTTCGGCTTGCAGGCCGGATTCTGAAATGGTTGCACTGGGTTTCTCATCCCCGTATAAACCATCGTAATAAACGATGGGCAGACCGCCTTTGGTGATTGCGTTGCAGCTTTTCAAGACGGAACACAGAGAGTGGACATGGTATCACCTGAAATACTCAATTTCAAGATTGTCACCTATCCCTTCAAGAACCTCTTCCAAGTCCATAGTTATAACTGGTCAGGCTCCTTCCTGCTTTCGCGGTTGAGAGCTTCCGTTTGGCTATACTGGTTTGCAAAGAAATGCTGGCTGGTCAGCTTCAGTCCATTGACCCAGTTTACAGGCAAATATGTTAGTGTTTTCATATATTATGATGTTTTTGTTTCTACTTGTACTCGCCGGATATATATCGTTTGGTTATTCTTAATCTTATTGCCCTCACTGGTCAGAGTGGGGTCAAGTATTCTTATGAACAACGGGAAGTTAAACCATTTTGAGGTATAGAACATCCATCCGATTTGCATATCTTCCTTCTCTGTTTCAATCTTGTTTTGAGGGAAACGCCTGTTTTGGTCTTCGATAACCCAATTGAACCAGTTTCCGAGAGATATTTCATTGGGCAGTCGAACAACCAGCGAAGCGTATGTCGGGTCTTTTATATTCCGTTTAATCTTGACTTTGACCGTTTCGGAAACCGAAGTTGTCTATATTGTCCCAATATTTCCGGTCAAAGGTCCCATAGCTCAATTCCCATGGGGTGTATATCGGATGCGGGATGTCCAGGAACAGGGTTCTGCTGTACATTATCAGATACGGGATTGCGAACCACAGGATATTTGTTGTGTTCCATAGCGAATAAGGCAGCTTGCTTATCAGTTCAAACAGCAGATAGTAGCACCATCCGCCCAAAGCGCATATCGTGATTAGAGTAAGAATGACCGCTGTTCGGGAACTGCCAATACCGATTGCTCCGAACAAATCGGAGGTTGACAGTTTGCAGAACAATGCCCCAAGGAGGATATAGGACAGTATCGTGAATGTCAAGCCTCCCCAGACGTATCGTTTTTTAGGAAACCGAACAGGCTGGGTAAAGCAACGGCAATGGAAGCCAGAAGAATGAATATGATTAATTTCTTCAGGCTAAGTTTGCTCTTGATCGTTTTTATTCCGGTCAAGACAAATATCATCACGGCTACAAATAATGGAGCCAATAAATAACGTGCAAAGAAATATAGCAATATCTTCATATTATTAGATTTTTCATAAGTTCATATTATATCCTAATCGGTTTTCTCCGAGTATAAAATCCGTTTCTCCACGTACCAGATAATCAACTTCGATATTTCTTGTTGAAAGGATGAAAAATTCAAGTATCCGGCGGACATTGGATAGATGCGTTTTTACCTCCTCATAGTCATCTGTCGGAGTATCAAGGATGATTGTCGCCGTCAAATCATCGGTTTCACTTATCATTAGACCATTAAGGCCTAATGTCTGTCCGATACATCCGGAACCGACGGAAAGGTAAACCGTTTCATCAATCTCATGGACTTTCAGTCGCAGTTTCACCTTCAATCCCAAAACGATAAGGAACAGTTGCTCGATAGCAGGCAGGTTCTCTTTATACCGTTCAGCATTGCAGAGGAATAGGAACAGCTTATATTTCTGATGGGAAGTAATGGATAGTTCGACATTTTCCATTACTTCAATCATCTTGATGAAGTTTTTCTTGGAGTCCGGGTCTGAAAAGAAATTCAGATGGCGGTTATTGATACGGACCTTTTCTTTGAAAAATTCAGTATCAAAGGGTGCAAAGAATTGAATCAACTCTTTATCCTGTTTTTCATTGGCTCGGATGGCTTCAACTATCTCCTTGTTGCTCATGCCCGGTGTGCTAAGCACCAAGGGATGAAATAGTAATTCCGGCAATTGATGGTAGATGCTGTTTCTTGCCAGATTCAGCAATATATATTCTTTGTCGGCATTTGTCGTCGCAATATGCTGTTCCGAAACGCTTAATACATCTCTGGATTTCACACGACTGTTCATACCATGGCAATTAACCATAGTATGGTCCAACAGCCGCCGGTCAAGAATAAATTGAAGTTCATCATAAAAGATTTCTGCGACGAAATTTATTGCCTGACTTCGTTGGATACTTTCCAAGGGTTTCTTTTGCGCTAACATTGTTCCCATATCAGTTCACCGTTTCGATAGTTTATGACGATGTTGTCACCCGGCCTGATTTGCTCAGAGACAATCAGACGAGATACGGACTTCTTGATATAAGTTCTTATGACTCCAGCTATCGGACGTGCGCCGTATTTGGGAGAATACCCTTTGTTTGCCAGATGTTGCAATGCTTCATCCGACAAATTCAACTGGATGTTTTTCTGTTTCATCAGTTGTTCTTGCAATCTTCCAAAATGGAGGTTGAATATCTGTTTGGCGACATTTTCATCTATTGGCGCAAACGGAACCACCTCGGTGAGACGCCCCAAAAATTCAGGTCGGAAATATTGTGCCATAACCTCGATGAGCTTTCCGGAATCAGGAGTATGTCCGGATTGTATTTGTTCCACAATCCACTGGCTTCCGATATTGGAGGTGAAAATGATTATGGAATTTGAGAAATCTCCTTCCCGGCCCAGTTTATCATGTATTTTGCCTTCATCCATCATTTGCAGGAAAACATCATAAACGCTGCTATGGGCTTTCTCAATCTCATCGAACAACACTACCGAATAAGGTTTCTGCCTGATTTGAGTGACCAGCAGACCGCCCTCCTCATACCCTACATATCCCGGAGGTGCACCATACAGCAATGCAGCCGAATGTTCTTCCTTGAACTCGGACATGTCAAATCTGATCATGGCTGATTCGTCATCAAACAGTAACTCGGCCAGTGATTTTGTGAGTTCTGTTTTTCCCGTTCCGGTAGGACCAAGGAAGAAGAATGAACCTATAGGTTTCTTGGGGTCACTCAGTCCGCTGCGTGATTCTATAATGGCATCTGATAAAGTTGTAATAGCCTGGTTCTGTCCTTTGACCCGTTCTTGCAATTTGCTCTCGATGCTCAAAAGTCGGTCCTTCTCGCGGGCTTGTATTTTTCCGATAGGTATATTGGTGCACTCCGCTACAATCGCTTCTATTTCCGAAGAGCGTATCTCTTCAATGGACTGGTCGGATAGCATCTTTAGCTCTTTGATGATGCCCGACAAACGTCCTGCTTTTATCGTAATGTCATCTTCTTTGTCCCACACATAGTTGTCAGACAGTTTGGTGGTCAATACGACACTGATTTTGCTGAATACAGAGCGGTACAGCAAGTAAAGCGGTCCTTCAGATATTTTTTCGTCGAGACCCCTTATTTTCTCAAAATCCGTTTCCAAATCAGATATACTGGCTCGTGCGTTCTTATTGCATAGCCGGACGGCAGCGGCGGTTCGGTCAAGCAGGTCGATGGCGGCAGATGGCAGGCTTCGCTCCTTAAAATATCGTTTGGAGAGTGCGATTGAGTCTTTAATACACGCATCTGAGATTCTTAGCTCGTAATAGTTTTCAATCCTTTTTTTATGAATTGTATGGCACTTTCCAGTGTAGTCGTATCCAGTTCTCCAATCTTTATGATATCAAGACGCCCTTCTATCGGATGCTTTTCGATGTTCTTCCGGTAAGAGTCGTTCGTGAGTGTGAGAACAAGATTCGCGGCTCCCTCGCTGATTTGCGCACTTAATATGTTGACGAGCATGGATGCCTTGCCTGATGCGCTGTTCTCCAAAAGGACCTGTAAATCATCAATCACCAGTACAGCTTGTTCCAATTGGTTGAGCTTGTGCATCAGATTGACAACTTTTTGTGCTATCTCCGTTTCAGACGAGGTTGATGCGAGCAATTTTGCCGTATTGAGTCCGACAATAGATATTTGCTTTAACATCTCGTCTTCATTCTCACAAATATCTTTGACAAAGGCGTTGATGATGGAACTCTTTCCGATACCGGATTCACCGACAATCAGTATTCCCTTGTTCTCTGAGCGTTCGAGGCATTCTAAAATAGTACGGACCTCTTTTTCCCTACCTACGACGAAGCCACCGGCATTGATGGTTTCTTGGTTTTTCAGGTTGTCGGCATAAGGAACGCTTGCTGTTATCTGCATTTCCTCTCCCTGGTAAGAATACAACGGGGTAAGGGCATTGTAGTGGGACAATATGTCATTTTCCGAAATATCCAGCATCTCTATCTGCTGATGCGAATATACGACACCTTCACGTAATATAGCGGTAAACACACAGATGGAGTCTATGGAATCCGCTCCTAATTTAATTTTAGACCGTTCGGACTCATCCAAGACTTTCGACAGTTCTTCGTCAGGTTCTACTTCTTCTGTGGAAGTGCCACTGGACCTATACATTTCGCGGTGGGTGTCAAACCATTCCATTATGTAGCCGACATCCTTCTGCATCGAGGATAAAATTTCTTTTAGGCCCGTGTTTTCTGCAAACATGGCCATGACAAGATGTGACACGCCGAACGTGTTATGCTTGTCTTGAAGTGCCATTCCTCTTGCTATCTTAAGGGCAGACACCAAACTTGGACTATAATTGCTATCATTCATACGAATTTGATTTTATAGTTTGAATTACATACAGAGCGTTCAGTCAAATCTTTTTCAAAATAATGAGCCAATTCTTCCAGATTGGGAATTTCATCTTTATCAAATTGTCCAAGTTTTATCTTGACCTCTGTCACTCTGATTAATCCTTTTTTGCTGTCAGGAGATATAGCCACGCCATTACCGACTTCGACTGATTCAACATATTTTCCCAGCTTGTGCAACAGGTAGCTTTTGATGTCTTCTTTAGATATAATCCGTTCCCGGGCCAACAGACCGTACCTTAAACTATTTATAAGTTCCTGTTCGCCATCATGCGTTGTTCCTCCTTGCATACAAGTGCGCAACATGATGCCCGAAGCGTCATATTTTTCTATGTTGAATTGTTGTATCAGTGTGCGTTCGTTGAAACCGTTCGCCAGAGATCCGGAAGTTACCCAATATTTTATCTCCGCATTGGTTGCATCTTTTTGGGGGACACTTAAAACAAAGGCCTTTATTTTGTTATCTCCTTTTAGTGTGGCCTCCAATCCTTTCTCTATATCATTTATCTTGTTGAACAACTCTTTGAGCTGCGTCGAAAGTGCATCCGGATTCATTGAAGCGAAAGCACTCCCGTCTTCTTTCATTAATTGTAATACTTTTGAAATTAATGAGCGGGCACTGTCCGAATCAAATCGTTCAAGGTCGCCAAAATACAAGCTGAATATACCTGTTGGATTTTCTTCATATTGGTTCAGCCGGTTTACATATTCCCGGCCTTTGTTATCTTGGAACGAGCGTATGTTCAAGAATTGTGTACGGCTCGGACATTTCAGGGGGATAATCCGTCCGGTGGAACGGAAATTATGCTGTTTGTAAACGATTTGTCTGTTTACAACCGGAAATGTGTTCAAATATACCTCCAGATTTTCAAGACTTTCTTTCGTGAATATTTCCGGAAAGGCTATCTTGACCCAAAAGAGACTCTCAGAGTCATCAGGGACCTCACAGTCGGACGCATAACCGGGAAACATTTCTCGGTAGGTATGTTTCTCTTTGGAAGCGTCTCTTATACTCACATTAAAATATAGGTCACTATAAAAATTGCGGATTTCATCAAAGTAGTGTGCATTACTATATGGATCTTCAACATGAAGGCCTGTTTTTGCATTCAGCAGGTTTCCAGTGCAGTCATAGAAAAAAGCCATATTCATAAACGGAAGCAGCCCCATGTCGGAAGGCTTGATGCAAAACATTACAGAGTCCATTTTTTGCAGGACTTCTTTAGACACATCCATCCCGACCCAGACGCAATAATCCGCTATCCGGTTTTTAGGGTCAAGGAAGCGTGTTGGAGTGCTAAAGCTATCGGTTGAATGCCTTATGCTATCGTTATATGCGATTGCTCTGACTTTTGCGTCAACCAGTTTATAGGAAAACAAAGGGGTTATAAAGACTTGAATATCCCCTTTGCCAAATATGTTCTTCTCTGCATAAAAATGATCTTCGGCATCAAGCTCGCAACATTCCCCATGATTAGGGGTAATAGTCATAAGCGCATGGGCCGGCTTTGGCAGCGACCATTTGTTTCCTATGAGTATTCTGGACAGACGGTGAAGTATCCGTGAGTCGGACTGCTCTATTTCTTGATGCAGTTTGTTGGACTCATGGGCAAAAACTTCAAGCAGCAAATCTATCACGGGGTCCATATCGCGTATATCGGATACACCCCAGAACTCCATAGCCTGCTTTAATATTCGTTCCTTTATTGCAATTTGTTTCTTGTCTGCCATAGTTCGATTATTGTGATAAAGGGCTTATATATAATGAGGTATTAAAACTGAATTTCTCGTTGGTTCTATCCATTGTTCCGGTCACGGTTATTTGTGCCTTTCTTCGGATATGAGATACCTTATCTATATTTTCTTCTTCTATTTCCAAAAGGGTGACATTCACATCTACATTCCGTAGCCTCTTTTCATATTTCTCTATCGTTTTTATTAAGGAGTTCTTTACTCCTTCCTCCCAATCGCTGATTTTCACAAGTTGGTTGAACTCAAGGTCCCATATCATGGAACCAAAGTCTTCTCGCCCGATAACTTCCCCATGATGAGAAAGAATCAGTAGCATGATGTGTTGGGCTATCGATTCCTGATAGGAACACCTTTGCAATTTCTTGGCGACAGCCGATTGCAATTGTAATGGCATTTTCAGGTAAGTCATACTATTCTTCTCTTTATTCTATTTCGCAAATATACTATTTTCCTCATTAGATGCCAATAAAATACCCCTAAAAATTTGACGGTTTCAGAAATAATTCATATATTGCGCACGGTCATAAAACCAAGAGAGAGCTATAAAAAGTATGATATTAAAAAGTAAATGCTATGGCAATCTACAATTATGGAATTGGAGGCAACGAAGTAAAAGTCGATGCGAACGAATCCATCGCGGAAATCCCCTCCAACCGAACTTTGATAGTTCAAAAACTGACAGATGAAGCTCCTGCGGCTCCGGAAAGTGTGTATGGTTTGGAAACCATTGAAGATGTGTTCCAACGTTTTGAACCGACAGTTGACTTACGCCACGTGGATGCGGAAGGTAATGAAATCAAGGAAATCATGACATTCACCGGACTCGGAGACTTCGGGGCCAAGAAGATTAAAGAGAAAAGTGATTTCTTGAGTAAACTTGACATTGAGAAAGAGCAGGGTGTCCGAATAACTCGCCAGCTTACTTCCAACCGCGCTTTACAGAAAGCACTTGAAATCCCGGAAGTCAAAAATGCCATTATGGACGTGATTGAATCATCAATCGAGGAAATTCTGGCAAATCAAAAGAAAGTAGAACTTTAATCTTTTACTAAGATGAAGCAGGAAACTCAACAACAGACAGCCAGTACGACAACCTCACAGAAAGTCGTATCACAACAGGCGCAAAAGTCATCTGCATCGGCAATAGACAAGCTCAAAGAATTTGGTGGCTTCGCTTTTCTTGAAAATATCATAGATGGATATTCCAATCTTAATCCGGCACGAAAGGCCCGTCGCAACATCTTCCTCACGGATGAACAGTGGGAAAATGAACGTAAGGCCTTGGTGAATCGCTTAAGCGTATGGCTCAAACTCCTGCGTGAGAATGACACTGCCGAACAAATGCGGGACAAGGCCAAGGAAACCGCAGAAAATGCCGAGAATCTTCTTAATCATAACTTGAAGAATGCTCTTGCCAGAACACGGGAACTCGAAAGCGCATACCGTACTATCGCGTTCTTTTACAAGAACACGGAAAGTGATAAGGTGAAGAATGTCACCATTGTCAATGCGACTATGGAGCAGCTTCAGGATTTGGACAATACCATTTTTGCTGACCACATCAGCAATGAACTCAAACAGAATTTTGACCGTCTTGACCTGCGTCGCAACTACTCGTTGCTTGTCGTTCCCGGATATATAGGCTCAAATGCCATTTTGGACAAGTGGTCCAAGATTGCATACGAGAACAAGGCTTTTCTTGTTACAGACTTCCAAGACCTTGAAACTCCGGATGATGTAGTAGATATATTCTTCAATGCCAATCATACGGGTGGAGATGTATTCAAATCGAATACTATAATGACCTGTAACTGGTTACTTGGTCGTCAAAGAGAGGAAAGCGTTGGAGAAGAAGAAAACCTTTATATCCCGCCATCTTCTTCACTTGCCGGAAAAATATACAATACCTTAATGTCTCAGGTAGTAGCCGGTAAGAAATTTGGTGGACTTAATGAAGTAGAAAGTGTACGCTTCGACCTTCGCAAGAGTGAGATTTCAGAGCTTGAACGTATGGGTCTTGTGCCGATGGTGAACGAGTACAGTAAGGTTATGGCTTTCTCTGCCAAGACATTATTTAATGGAGATAATCTTGGCTTGCAGACCTACTCCGTAGTTCGTGTATTCGACTATATAACGAAGGTACTGATTGACTTCCTGAACCGTCGGGCATTTGAAAATTGGACTACTCGCACGGAAGCAGATCTACGTGGTCAGGTTGTGAAATTCCTCGATAGTGTAATGGGCCCGAACAAGCTCATCGAACGCTTCAAGGTTATGAAGATTGAACAAGACCCGAATCAGAAAGACCGTGTGCTTCTTGATATCCACATCACACCGTATTTCCCGGCAAAGAGCTTCGTGATACAGCTTGCCGGTCATAAAGGCGATAATCCGGAAGATGCTATTTGGGAAAGCGAATATCATCAAGAATAGTATTGAATAATTTTAAATTTACAGATGGGCATAGTTATGCCCATCTGTAAATCATTTATCAGGGTCATGTTTTGCTGAAATTATATGTCTTATTATTGAAATCTTTACTTATATGAAACTCCGAGATGTGGATATTATTATTTCTGGTACAAAAACTGGGGATACCTATTATGCAAAATCTTATCCATGCAGTGATATGGATAAGAATAGCAAAATAGAGCTCTATGGAGTCCCTGTATATTATGTCTATATCAAAGGTACTGATGATAAAGGTCAAAGTGTAAAATATACATGGAAAGCATTACGCTTCATGCCGTATTATAACCCACCAAATTTTAGTTCTTATAAAACAATTGGATGGGTTAATAGTGGCTTGCATAAGCTCAATAGGCAGCCTGCGCCAGAATATAAAAAAGCCTATGAGGTACATAATACATATTCTCAACATAATGGTGCAATAGTTCTAAAAGGAACTTTTTACATTCACGCTGGTCCTGAAGATCTTACTCATATTGGATGGGGAGCAGCAGGGTGCGTTGAAATAATAGGAAGTTTTAGTGAGTTTAAAGATCAAGTAAAAGAATTATCGGGGTCAACTCAAGTTGATGCGGATAGTGCAATTTCTGAATTTA
>ENA-OQJF01000211-OQJF01000211.1-human-gut-metagenome-genome-assembly--contig:-NODE-211-length-15676-cov-2.647952_pt1 | contig 15676 bp, 20 predicted proteins | sample MGYA00242595_ERZ504761 | MGnify/ENA primary metagenome ERZ504761 (study PRJEB26092, sample SAMD00036367) | human gut metagenome | host: Homo sapiens | study: EMG produced TPA metagenomics assembly of...
GATTATCCAACAAAGAAGGTTCTAATACAAGAGTAGAATTTAAAGATCTGGATCTTTCTAATCTTGATTTAATGATTGAAAAAGAAAAGAATGCGGCACCAGTACAAGTTCTAATGCGAGCATCCGCCTATATTTCACTTACATCAAAGGCTTCTTTTATAAATATGCACAAAGCTATTTTAAATAAAGCTGTTTATGTGCATGAAATGATAGACATTTCTGAAACCGGTTATTCATATAAAAAAGCACAAAAAGACACAGAGCTTCCGGAAAATAATTTAACGGAAGCAGCTTAGTAAGAAAGGAGAATGTATGGTTAGTTCATTTCAGTTTAGCAATCCTTCCCTTTTAAAACTCTCTTTTGCATTAAATAATGGATTCGAAACAGAAGATGCTTCCCAAATAAATATATCTCTGGAATCACATGTGGAAACACAACCTGGACCGGAAGAAAATTCAGCCGTGGTTGTTTTGAATCTTCTGATCGGAAAAAAAGACGACTCCTCTCCATTTTTTATTGAGGCTGAAGAAGCTGCATTGTTTCGGTGGAATCCAGAGAAGGTTGATGCAGAACATAGTGAGAAATTATTAAAACAAAATGCACCGGCATTATTGTTATCCTATTTGCGCCCAACAATTTCCTTAATTACATCTGCATCACCTTATGCTGCTTATGATATCCCTTTTATGAACTTTACAGAATAGTTAATAGGTGCGGGAAATTTTTGAATTTGCCATTCTGCTTATTTCGAAAATTTTTCGCACCTGTTTCCTGATTATGTTATTATTCTACTGTAACACTCTTTGCCAAATTCCTCGGCTTATCCACATCCAGTCCTTTCGCCACAGAAACATAATATCCCATCAACTGCAACGGAATCACTGCCAGACTTCCAACGAAATGTTCATCCACCTTTGGTACATACAACGTAAGCGCTTAATTCTTGGGTAACTATACACCTGCTGTTTTGCAGCTCATAATGAATGATAGTAAATAACTTTTACTCCACTCCGCTGATAGGATGAGTTGACCACATTGGGGTCAGACCGTGCGTCCAGCTAAGGGTATATAGTCCGGTGGGTGGAAGCCCCATCAAATAAGCTGCTAACCACAGCATTTGAAGCGAGTCTTGAGTCTGCCGCGGTAACGCTGCAGGCGTAAACGGTAGAATACGAAACTTTTTCTGTAAAATAATGTTTATAAGGTTCTTCTATGATACAATAAATATCATTAGGAGGGCCTTTTATTATGTAAGCGCAAAATATTGCTACGTTACTCATGAATTACGCTTGCACCAAAATGATAGATGCAAGCGTTTTACTCTATTTTAGTTTTGACAGTTCGTTTTCGCAGTCTCGCTCCATGGGGCAAGCTGTTCCAACTGTTCATCTGACATTTTATCGTCTGGCCGCTGTGATAAGAGATATGTCAGATATTTATAGGTATTCAGATCATTCGCTTTTGCCATCTCGACCATTGTATACACAATAGCACTGGAGGCAGCTCCTTTCGGACTGGCACTGAACAGCCAGTTCTTCCGGCCGACAGTGAATGGCCTGATTGCATTCTCGCTAAGATTATTGGACAAACTGCAATGACCGTCTTCCAGATAAGTCATCAGGGTGCCTTTCCGATTTTGGGCATAGTTTACCGCTTTCGCCAAACGGGTTCCTTTGTTTGGGCGCTGTTGATCCAGCCAATTCCAGAATGCCTCCAGTATTGGCTTCTCCTTTTCAAGACGAAATTGTTTTCTCTGCTCCGCAGTGTGATTTTTTGCTTTTGAGTACCGCTCACAATCAAACAGCTTGGAACAGAACTGTACTCCCTGCACTGCCGGAAGGCTGTAATCATACTCTTTCCCTTTCGGTATGGCATCTGTGAAGTAACGTCTCACATGTGCCCAGCAAGAGCAGCGTTTGATGTCCGGCAGATTATTATAACCCTGGTATCCATCCGTCTCCAGATATCCGCTGAACCCCTGTAGGAAAGATGCTGCATGGAACTTTGCCCTTGTCTCTGTGTAATGGTAGAGCAGGATCGGCGGAAGTCCATCTTCTCCACTGCGGAAGAGCCACATCCAGGAATCCGTTTCAGGATTACGCTCCGGCTCATTCAGTACCTGAACCCGGGTTTCATCTGCCATCAGATATTTACGCATCCGTAACTGACGGTGAAAATAATCATAAACATGACGGAGATAATTCTCGGCACAGTAAATGATCCAGTTAGCAAGCGTAGCCCGGCTTAATGGGACACCCAGTTGCTTCCAGTCCTCTTCCCGCCTGTTTAACGGCAGACCATTCTGGTACTTCTGGTGCATTGCCCATCCGACAACGGATTCCGATGCATAACTTTCCGGGATCAATGCTTCCTGAACAGGGGCTTTGACAAATGTCTGATCATCCGGATGTTCCTCTGATATGGCACACTCCGGGCATTTATAGGTTTCACGATAGATATTTACTACTTTTCCCTTGGCCGGGGTAAAACGAAATTCATGGCGGACGAATTCTTTCCCAATACATTCCATCTGCGTTCCGCAGGTTGGACAGTTTCGCTCCTCCTCCGGAAGAGAAATGATCTCGTCGCAGGAAGGAACATTTTTAAAGAGATCAGCATGTGTCCGTCTTGCTTTTCTCTTATGTTCCGGAACAGTGATGTCATCAGAAAGTTCCTGTTCCCATGTCGGATCTGCTTCCAATGTTTTTTTGTAAAGACTGGATCAGTTCTGTCTGTGTGGAAATCGTCTTATTCAGTTGGTTGATCATGTCCTTGTACGCAAGGATTTTTGAATCTTTTGAATTGCCAGCCATATGTTTTCTGCTCCTTTTTCACTGCTCTTATTATACCATAAAAAGTAATGAAAAAGAAGCAGAAAACCCAGCATTTACAAGGGATTTCAGACATGATACAGGGTGAGAAGCCCCTCCGTTTCTGTTGGTTGGCATAGATGTTTTACGCGATCATTCCGTAGGTTTGAATGCCTTGGGTTGTTCGATTTCAAGCCCGGACATGAGCCAGTCGAATTGCTGCCAGGTCAATTGTTTTACTTCCAGCTGATTTCTGGGCCAGCGAAACCTGCCCTGAACTTCCATACGTTTATACAGCAGCACAAATCCGTCAGATTTCCAGAGCAAAGCTTTGATCCTGTCACAACGTTTTCCACAGAAAAGATACAGGGCACTTCGCCTTGGATCCATATGGAGTTGATCCTCTACAATAGCACACAGCCCGTCAATGGATTTCCGCATATCCGTTCTGCCTGTTACGATATAGATTTCATCGGCGGCTGTGATATCCCCTAACATTCCAGCTCCTTCACAATTCGAAGCGTTTGAGCCAGAAGCTGAGGATCTGTTCCATTTGGTATTGTTAGATGAAAGCTGCCTACAGACAGCTTCATTGACTCTGCTACGGAAAAGTTATTCCTTTCCGTAGCTGCCGGAATTACATTTAATGGCTGTTCATAAGGAATCGGGTCAGTATCATGAAACTCCACTCTGACAACTTCCTGGCTTTCTGGTGCGCGATAGGTGCGTCCAGTTGACGCCGGCAAATCCACACAACCTTTCTGACGCAGTCTTTTTACCCAGTTGTAAAAAGTTCCTGGCTTGATATCATGTTCCACACACCATTGATGATCTGTCAATCCACTTTGACGGCATTCCATGATGAGACGGTATTGTTCTTCGGCAGGTATTCTTTTGCTTCTCATGAGCACACCTCCATAACTTGAATAGAGTAAAATACTCGCACCTATCATTTCTAGCAAGAAAAGATGAAGTAAAATGCTTGCATTCTCTATTGATTATTATGGGATATTTTTTAGGGCAACACAATCCGTCGAATTATTTTGCACTTACGATACATAGCCTTGTAGAGTTAAAAAATCAGCTCATTTCAGCAAGGCAGATATACGGATTGTATTGACGAGCTTATTTTTAAGGTCATAAATGCACCGACCAAGAGAATGAAAATTGAATATGTCTAAGGCAAATTTACAAAGCCGCCTATTTCTTATTGATTTTAAGAGTAGGCGGCTTTTTTGCGTTCTCTGGTACTGTTTACATAGCCACCTTGACAAAGTGGCTAAATCTATGTGAAAGGAGGACGCATCTATGTCAAATTGCAAAGTGATTGCTCTGACTAACCAGAAAGGCGGTAGTCGGAAAAACAACCACAGCGGTCAATCTGGGCGTAAGTCTGGTGCAACAGGGTAAAAAAGTCCTGCTGATTGATGCCGATGCACAGGCAAATCTCACGATGGCTCTGGGTTATAACAGACCAGACGATATTCCCATAACGCTCTCTACTGTGATGCAGAACATCATAGACGATAAAACGCTTGATGTTTCACAGGGTATTATCCACCACAGAGAGGGCGTTGACCTACTTCCGTCAAACATTGAGCTGTCGGGCTTTGAGGTAAGGCTAATCAATGCAATGAGCCGTGAGAGTGTGCTGAAAACCTATGTCAATGAGGTTAAAAAGAATTACGATTATGTGCTTATTGATTGTATGCCGAGCTTAGGTATGATAACCATCAATGCTCTGGCGACGGCTGACAGCGTGATTATCCCTACACAGCCCCACTATCTCTCGGCTAAAGGTCTGGAGACTTTTACTTCGTTCCGTATCAATGGTCAAGCGGCAAATCAACCCCAAGCTGCGGATAGACGGTATCTTAATGACTATGGTAATGCCCCGTACCAACATTTCTAAGGAAATTACGGCAACGGTCAAAGGTGCATACGGTAAGAAAATCAAGGTATTTGATACCGAGATACCTCATTCTATCTGTGCGGTGGAAGCTACCGCAGAAGGCAAAAGTATCTTTGCCTACGACAAAAGCGGCAAGGTTGCCGCAGCCTATGAGCAGTTCGGAAAGGAGGTGGCAGAGATTGGCGAGAAGCAGAGAAACCAAAATCGAGCTGACCGCATACGATGACCTTTTTCAGACGGACGAAAGCCGTGAGGAAGCAAAGCTAAGCAAGATACGGGATATTCCCATATCGGAGATTGACGAGTTTCCAGACCACCCGTTCAAGGTTTTAATGGACGAAGATATGGAGCAGCTTGTCGAGAGTATCAAGCGAAACGGTGTAATGACCCCTGCGACAGTTCGCTTAAAAGAGGACGGACGGTATGAGCTTATCAGCGGTCACAGGCGAAAAAAGGCTTGTGAACTTGCGGGGGTTGAAACGCTGAAATGCGAGGTTAAAGAGCTTACCCGGTAAGCGTCCAATAAGAGGGTGTATCGAAATTTCTGGCTGTTGCATGTAAACTATTGATTAGAGTTTTGGGAGTTGACTCTAAAAACTCTAAATCTAATCTAAGGAGCAGGCTTATGGATCTTTCTTCTTTGACTCCAGACAAACAGGTGAAACTTCAATACTGGCTGGATGTAATACGGCAATGCAGGGCCTCCGGACTGACAAATCAGATCTGGTGTGAACAACACGATATCTCTTTGAAAAGTTATTATTACTGGCTTTCCAAAATTCGAAAGCTTGCCCTGGAAGAACTGCCCCGCAAGAAAAACGGCATCCACATGTGTACAGACCAACAGTCAACTGCTTTAACGGAATCCCCGGCTGAGTTTGCGGAGCTTTCACTTCCGGACAGAAACATTTCCCGTTCCACTCCTGCAGCCATACTTCATATCGGATCCATAACAGTGGAACTTTATGAAGGCACATCTGCCCAGATGCTGGAAAACATTCTGAAAGCCGTGCAGTCATGTTAGGAGATCTTTCCCATGTGGAGAAAATCTATATCCGATGCGGCTACACCGATATGAGGAAGCAGCTCAATGGCTTGCTGGATATCATCCAGTACAACTTCAAACTGGATCCTTACAGCAATTCCTTATTCCTGTTCTGTGGAAAGAGGGCTGACCGGATCAAAGCAGTCCATTACGAGGGAGACGGTTTCTGCCTTTTATACAAACGGTACGAAAACGGACGTCTCCAATGGCCGCGGACCGGCGAAGAAGCAAAACAGATTTCTGATCAGCAGCTGCGCTGGCTTCTGGAAGGTTTGAACCCGGAGCAGCCAAAGGCGGTTCAGAAATGGCTCCCGCATAAGTCTGAAAATACTGAAAATCCTTAGAAATGCTGGGAAATCTGACGATTCTATGGTATAATAATCCTATCGAAACGAAAGGGTTTTCAGGTTATGTCAGCTACGGAACAGGAGTATAAAAATCATATCAAAGAACTGGAACAGCAGGTCCGGCTCCTGAAAGAGCAGGTTGATTTCCTGACCCGTAAACTTTATGGAACAAAATCCGAGAAGACATCTACTCTCGAAATCGAGGGGCAGGTGTCTCTTTTTAATGAAATCGAAACCTGTGCGGATCCTGATGCACACGAACCGGAGCTTGTTGAGATAGAGAAGCACCTACGTAAAAGGAAGTACACCGGTCAGCGGGAAGAACTGGTAAAAAATCTCCCTCACAGCAAAGTACTCCATACCATAGATGAAAGGGAACAGATATGCGATAACTGCGGGAGTACGATGGTGAAAGTAGGGGAAGAATTCGTCCGCACGGAAGTACAGTTTATCCCTGCAAAACTCAAGGTGATTGACCATTACCGGGAAACGTATGAATGCAGGTCGTGCCGGAAAAACGGAACTCCTTATATGGAGAAGGCTCCGGTGCCATATCCTCCCGTCCTGCATTCTCTGGCATCTGCATCTACCATCACCTGGCTCATCCACCAGAAGTTTGAATTAAGCATCCCGCTGTACAGACAGGAAAAAGAATGGGAGGCTTTGGGATTACGTTTAAGCAGAGCGACTATGTCAAACTGGCTTCTGGTTGTCTATCGGGACTGGCTTGTACACATCGTCCACCGTCTGAAGCTGGAACTTCTGAAACAGAGATACCTTCATATCGATGAAACACATGTACAGGTGCTGAAAGAACCGGGACGGAAAAATACGTCCGATTCCTATATGTGGGTTTACTGCAGCATCAGAGATGCTGTAAATCCCATCCGCTACTTCGAGTACCAGCCGGGACGAAGCGGGAAATATCCGGAAGCGTTTCTGAGGGAATATGAAGGTTATATCCATACAGACGCTTACTCCGGATACAATGCAGTTTCAGGAGTAAAAAGATGTCTTTGCTATACGCATCTGCGCCGGGCTTTCGTGGATGCGCTCCCAAAAGACATCCATAATTCGGAAGCATCAAAACCTGCGGAAGCAATCCTCCGTCTGAATCAACTCTTTAACATAGAGTCAGAGTTGGAGGCGCTCCCTCCTGATCAGAAGAAAAAAGAACGTCTTATCCGCGAGAAACCGCTTCTCGAGGCTTTTTGGTCATGGGCAGAAAAAAGTGCCATCGGAGAGCTGCCGAAATCCAAACTTTCAAAAGCTTTTCATTACGCCTTAAATAACCGTGAAGGTTTTTGGAATTATCTGGAAGACGGGAATTGTTCCATCAGTAATTCGCTTGCGGAAAACTGTATCCGTCCCTTTGTGATCGGCAGAAAGAACTGGCTGTTCTCCGGCAGTCCGAAAGGGGCGGAAGCCAGTGCAGGAATCTATACACTGGTAGAGACAGCGAAAGCGAATGGGCTTGCCCCGATGAAATATATAAAATATATCCTGTCCGACATGCCGGGGAGTGCTTTTCTTGAACATCCTGAATATCTGGATGATTATCTGCCTTGGAATCCTCTTGTAAAAGAATTCTGTCGATAACCGTTGACCTTTTAGTATAAAAGGCTAACGGTTATTTTTCTATACACTGTTTTATTTGACGCTTACTTTTTAACCAGTTAAGAGCAACATAGCCACATAATCTAAATTTTAAAAATGCAATAAAAATGCAATGAGTGACACGACTACTTGCTATACTTCCATCGGCTTCTTCTTGATACCAACACTATGAAAAGTCCGATTACAATTAAATATACTTTGAAAGGAAGATCACCATGAATTACAAATTAGAACTCAAACAAATCGTGGAATTTCCACGCTGTCGCATTTACCGTGACTTCATACAAACTTTAATCACTACCAAGAGCATCCGAACTACCGGGGGCTCTTTTCTTTTTTATTATCTGGTATTATGCTCCTATGCAAATTACCGCACATCCTACCGCCGGATGGAACACATTACCTATACCATTGGTCCAGGAGAGTGGATCTGCACAGTCACAGATCTTCAGGAATGGTTTCGCTGCCGTTTCCAACATCAAGCGTTGTCCATCCTTCGATTTTTTTGAAGAGCAGAATTACATTACCTACTCTCTTCTCGGACAAAACCGCCTGGTCAAATTACAAAATATCAGACTGGTACCAAAGACAATACCGTATTGGAATACAACTATCCCTAGTAAAAAAGATACGTAGGGTTTTTCCTTTTCCCGATTGCCAAAGTTCACGAACTAATTGGCATTAGGAAAATGCTACGGAAATGGATGTTATTCTGGATCTGTGGATTCATGCAGTTTACAACGATTCCTCTGTCCTGGGATCTGATTCCGGTCCATTGTCTATTACCGGGATAATACCGGAAATCCCCTTACCAGCTTTAATGAACTGGGTAGAAAGGTGGAGTCTGTCAAAGGCATCGGTATCACGACTCTTGAAGAAACTGGAGGAAAAGAATACATTACACTTATCTCATTTACAGGAAAACACGGAAAGCGTAATTTATCTCAACAATTACCTGTCCGTGATGTTTAATATCAGCGACGTTATGATTGACAAGGAGGAGATCGCTATGAAGATGCAATTACCAATCCATGTACCTGAAGAAATCACTATTGAGGATTCTGCTTCTGTTAGCGTTTCAGAAACTGTCACAGACTCACAAATCACCGTTACAAAAAATGATTCCTGCGTTCCAGATTCACACATGAAATTTATCGTGCAAAAAGTCGCAGAACTATTGGATTCACAAGGGATTCCATGTTGCCACTGCTCCAAAACCCGCTATATATTATCTCCATTATCAGCCTGCAAAGATATATTTAATACATTTACTCTAAATATTATCTGTCCCTACGGAAATGCCGCTTATCGGTTTGAGTTGTCCGTAAGTCCAGGGGATGAGTCTGCCCAAAAGATGCCTGCCGTGGCAGAGCCTTCTGCACTGAAAGGGGGGGAATAGACATGGCAAACCGCAATACACAGGGATTTCCTTCACCCGAAGAAGATCCACGTTTTCACGACACCTATCAGTTTTTACGCAGATACCGGGATGCAACCTACAGCCTGAAGGTAGTCGTACACCAGATGGAGCACCAGTTTAAGCTCCAATACGACAATGACATCGACAAATTTCTGGACTCCATCTATGCTGCCGGGCTGATCTTACCGGAAGCGACATCGAACAACGGGCAAAAGTAATTGCCAGAAGCAACCAGATGCTGAAGCTTTTGGAATCATCCATCGATCTCCTCCGGAACAATCACAAGCATGGGGAACAGTATTACTGGATTCTCTACTACGCTTTTCTCTCTCCACAGGAAATAGAAAAATACAGATGAGATATTGGATAAGCTGGCTCACCACATCACCAATATTTCCTACCGCACCTATTACCGGAAACGCAGGGCTGCGATTGAAGCACTCAGTACCATCCTTTGGGGATTTACTGCAAAAGAGACATTGGATACGCTCAACAAGTTCTTTCCAGAGTAATACATATCGCCTATCTCCTCGGCTTTTCGTAATATCATAAAAATGTTATACTAAAAAATGCAAAATATATATTGACTCTCACGGAACGTCATAGCGTACAGTTATCTTATCAGGAACAGGAGGTCAGCAACTATGAGGACAGTCAAAGAAATATCAGAACTTACAGGTATCAGCGTTCGCACGCTTCACTATTACGATGAAATCGGGCTTTTAAAACCAACACAAAAAAGTGATGCGGGATACCGGCTTTATGACGATAGGGCATTGGAAATATTACAGCAGATTCTGTTTTTCCGTGAGTTTGACATTCCTTTGAAAGAAATCAAAGCTGTTCTGGAGAATCCTGCTCTTGAAAGGAACCAGATCTTGCAAATGCAGAGAAAAATGTTGGTAGCAAAGAAAGAACGTATGGAACATCTGATTGCCAGCATTGATGATATCCTGAAAGGAGAGAATAAAATGGATTTTGCGATTTTTAGTAAAACGGAAGTTGAAGAAATGTTCCAAACTATGTTTGAACATATGCCTGACAATATGAAAGAACTTGCTGTAAAAGAGTTTGGAAGCATTGAAGAATGGAAAAAGCATTATATTAAGACAGTTTCATCAGAAGAAATGCAGAAAGGCTATGCTAAAGTTGTTGAGTGGTATGGAGGAAAAGAGCAATTCCTGTCTGTTGCCAACAATCCTATTAGCAAAGAGGCTGCAGAAAGTTACAACCAACAATTTGACAATCTTTTATACAAATTAGCAGCTAAAAAAGTATGTTCACCAGATTCTTCTGAAGTAAGAGAACTTGTTTCCGAATACGGTTTTCTTATGAAACAACTTTCACAGATAAAGAAAGAACACGGTCTGATGGTTGCACAGGCTCAATATTACCGTAATGAAAAAATCAAACCTATGATAGATGAAAAATACGGCAATGGTACAGCCGAATTCTTCGCACAAGCTTTCGAAGCATTTTATAAAGACAAGTAATCATTAGAACTACACAAAAGCACAACAATACACCATGCAGGGAATCAAAATGGTTTCCTGCTTTTTTTATGCCAACCAGTGAAAATGGCACAGAAATGACCTGCTTCTGCGATTGAAGCGTAAAATTACCCATGCTACAATAGGTATTGCTTATAGTTTTCCTTATTTCCAGCACCCATAGATGGTGCTTTTTTTGTACCTGTAAATTCAATCGCTGACAGCAGGTTCTATGTACTTTGTACGTACACTATACTTACAATACCAAACGTATCCTGTACGTACAGCCATATGTATAAAGTTTCCTATTATATATAGAAGGGAGTCAATCATGAAAACAAGGAACGAAATCTATCAAGGAGAGGGAGCCAAGCTCTTACGGTTCATTACCACTTACCATACTCTGAGGTATGACCAGGTTTTACAACTTTTCTCCCGACATGAGCAGTCTATCAAGTCATTGATTACCAGCCTCATCAAACAAGGGCGCATCATTTACGATAAAGAGCATGACCTTCTTTGTGACAGCCAGCAGTCTGCTGAGAATCCTGACTATGCTATAATTACATGCTTCTGGGTACTGCTGGATTTTAAGAAAGGTGTTGTATACCACACCAGTGGCGAATTTCCAATCAAGCTCAATTTCTTTTCGCAAGATGAACAATACGAAATCATCTATATCGGTGAAGAACAGGAGGCTCTGATCAATCATGTGATGGAAAGTATCCCATCACATGGTTCCAAACGCCTGATTGTCTTAGAATCCGAAAGCCAGGCTGCCAAAATCACCATTGATGATGTAGCCGCTTACTGCCTTGTAAATGAATCCGGTGCTGTCAGTTACTACATGAGAAAGTAGGTTATTATGACGCAAAATACACCAACCATTTACCAGCGGCTTGAAAAACTGGAAGGGGAGCTGCAAAAACTGACGAATACCGTTTACGCTCTGAAGGTCACTGATATCCAGAATTATGATAAAAATTTTGAGGAACTGAGCGTCAGTGCTGCTCTTCGGGCGGAGCGGATTGCCTGCCAGATGCGTAACCTTGTCTGTCCGGCTCTCTCCCCAAATCAAGCAGCTTATCTTCCCAAAGCGGCAGATGCACAGGGAATGCGGATTGCAGAACAGCAGGGGATTCTCACCATTACGCTTCCCGGACTGCTTCCGAAACGAAGAGTCCACACAAACACTGCATTTCTCCATGAACCGCTTAATTATATGCTTCGGGAGTATGTAAAACAAAATGCCCTGCCCCTCTATCGTGACTGCGTGATATGTTTCAGTCAAATATATGACAGGGAACTTCCTCAAAGACGTATCCGGGATTATGACAATCTGGAGTTTAAACAGATTCTGGATACACTTTGTACTTATGTTCTGACAGATGACAGCGGCTTTTTCTGTGATTCCTACTACACGACACAGCTTGGCTTAAAGGACTGTACACTGGTATCGGTTATGGAAAAAGCTGACTTTCCGAAATGGCTGCAGAACCAGAAAAATCATCACGAAAGCATGTCGGAAAATCTCCTGACTTCTCAGGCAGAAATCCGACATCGGTAAGAACCACCGCAGGGAACTTTGTTTCTTGCTTTTTTATCTCCAAACCACCGGAGATTTACCCAAGTATAGGCTTGCATGGGTAAGAACTGAATTGAGGTGATGCTTATTTGATAAGACCTGACACTACGAAATACCGCTTACTGGAAATGATAGGGATGTGCGGGGAATTTCCCGCAGACCAGCTAAACAGACTCATCCCAAGTGCCTCCTATGCGGAAAAACTCATTACGGATTTGAAGGCGGAACACCTCATCCGTACCCACTACCGGGATGCTCTCAGAGGCTACCGTCTTACAAAAGCTGCGAAAGAGATGCTGTTATCTGTCTCGCCGCTACGCTTCCAGTGCTATCTGACCGGCAATACCGAGACGAACCTCATCCGAAGTGAAGTATCCCGACGTATCCGCTTACATCAGAAAGCCGAAACGTATCTGACACTCCTTCATGCCGGGATTCCCTTTTATCCGGATGTAAAACCTGACATCTTCTGTAATCACCGCGAAGCTGGTTCCATCGGTATGCGAAGCCTTCCTCTTTTTTACGCTTCCAGAGAAATTAAGGAATTGGGCCCGGAGACCACGAAGATTAGGAACTCCCGCAGCATGGGCATCCTGATGGCACCGCAATGTGTCTATGTCCTTTATAACACGGGAAACGGAGTCCTGAAATGGGAATATCGAACGGAAGTCCGCTTAAACGCCTTCCTGCAGCATTACCTGCAAGGCTACCCTTACAACGGACATCCACAGATCCGGGCAATCATGACCGGAACCGACATGGAAATGGCTTTCCGGCTGTTTACCAGTACCGGAGGCTACAAAAGAGCCTGTTTATGCTGGACACCTCCTTCGAGCATTTCCATTACCTTCCAATACTCCGGAAGGGGAAGTGCTTTTAAAACTGCTGGTTCACCCTGAGATCATGGAAAAGCTGGACAACCTCCTGCTGTCCGATCTGGGCTGCCGCAGCGATTCAATTCCACTGGAACATGATGCCACGGATGCTTCCGGGAACCCCATCCTTCTTGCTTATGATTTTGACATGCAGCGAATCAACCGGTTCAATACCGGCTTAAATGTATACGGCAGATCCGGGAACCTGATCTGTTTCGATTTTCAGATTCCGGTCCTGAAAAAATACTTAACTGCCACAATCCATTTCTCCAGTATTGACCTTTGCAAATTCAAAAGGGGGTTTTTACATGAACCGTAAATGGTGGAAGCTCATTTATATGCTTCCGATCACCTTCTGCACCCTCTATGCAGGAGGCTATGTTGCTCAATTTATCCGCAACTATCAGACCTGGGAATCTGCCGGCAATTTTGCCGGAAACGGAACTGCCCCGCAGATCCCCTCCCCGCACCCGCTCGCCTGTCTGGATGCCCTGACTGCTTTCCCGTACAATCTGTATGGGATTTTTCTATGTCTGGCAGCTTTTGGACTCCTGACCTTCCTTCTCATGCGTATGGGATTTGACCGAAACGGGGAAATAACAGACCGGGGCCGGAACCTGAATTATTCCACAAAGGGAACCTATGGGACTTCCGGTTTTATGACTTTGGAGGAAATGCATCAGGTACTGGAGCTTACGAATGATGTCAAGAAACACAAGGGAACCATTCTTGGAAAACTGAACGGAAAAGCCGTTTGTCTCCCGAAGGATACCCGCATGAACCGGAATATTGCCGTTTACGGTGCCAGCGGTTCCATGAAAAGCCGGGCCTTTGCACGCAACATGATCTTCCAGTGTGTTGCCCGCGGGGAAAGCCTCATCATCACCGATCCAAAATCGGAATTGTACGAAAGTACAGCCACTTACCTTGAGAATGCCGGATATATCGTGAAATCCTTTAATCTTGTAAACCCGGAAAACTCGGATAGTTGGAATTGTCTGGGTGAAATTGGCGGACAGGAAACCATGGCACAGGTATTTGCTGATGTCATCATCCAGATACCGGTTCTGCCAAAGGCGATCACTTCTGGGACAATGCCCGAGATGAACTTATTAAAAGACTCTGATTCTCTATGTGGATCAGGGATTCCCACCGGAGGCAAAGAATATCGGACAGGTATACAAACTCCTGACCATGAGTTCGGAAAAAGAACTGAACAGCCTCTTTGACCTGCTTCCGGTCTCCCATCCGGCAAAAGTCCCCTACTGCATCTATAAGCAGGCAAGTGACACGGTACGTTCCGGCGTCATCATCGGACTCGGTTCCAGACTTCAGGTATTCCAGAACAAGCTGATCCGCCAGATCACTTCCTATGATGAGATCAACCTGACGCTGCCGGGAAAAGAAAAATGTGCATACTTCTGCATCACTTCGGATCAAGACAGCACTTTTGATTTTCTTTCTTCCCTGTTTATGACCTTCGTATTTATCAAACTGGTCCGTTATGCAGACACCTATGGGGAAGATGGAAAACTGCCGGTTCCGGTACATATCCTGGCTGATGAGCTGGCGAATACGGGAGCAATCCTATCGCTCAACAAAAAGATTTCCGTGATCCGAAGTCGAAACCTCAGTATTTCCTGCATTTTCCAAAACCTGCCTCAGATGCAGAACCGGTATCCCTTAAACCAATGGCAGGAAATCATCGGGAACTGCGACACTCAGCTATTTTTAGGCTGTACGGATGAGGTAACTGCTACATTTATCTCTAACCGCTCCGGTGATGTGACCGTTGGTGTCAGCAGCGAAGCCAAACAATTAAATAGCTGGAGGGTATCCGATTATACACCGGAATACCGCCAGACCAGATCCATCGGGAAACGAAAGCTCTTAACTCCGGATGAGATCCTGCGGCTCCCGCTGGATACTGCACTGATTATCCTGCGTGGTCAGAAGGTACTGCAGGTAGAAAAATACGATTACACCCTGCACCCGGATGCCCAAAAACTCATTCCCCGGAAGGCTTCCGAACATATTCCGGAATGGAGAAAAGGAGCATGTAGTGAAGAATATACGTACACTCCAACTATTCCTGCTTCCCACCCAAAAAAAACCGCTTCTTATGGAAAGCAGAAAAAGAAAAAAGCTGAACCGCACTTTGACCAGCAAAGCGTTTATCAGGAACCTGGCTATCACGATTTCCCGGATGACTTCTCAGCAGATAACTATTCGGATCACACAGACATGGTTCCTTTAGATAAAGATTCTATCATGTCATAATTTGAAAGGAGACACTATGATGCCAAACGAAACAACCAACACACCTATTTAACTCTGATTCCGATGCAAGCTGGAAACAGCCAGTCCATTTCAGACCTTACCTGGCATGAGATCCAGAATGCCTACCCGTACCCGCCCGGATCTTAACCGGAATAGCTTGGTCGGTATACGAAGAAAACAGAAAACGGCAGCCTCATTGCCGTGGTTTACTACAAGGATTTCCGTACTAGTCATCCCCTAAGTAACTGAGATGATGGATCCATCTCATGCAGGATGAAGCACACGATTATGGGG
>ENA-OQJF01000213-OQJF01000213.1-human-gut-metagenome-genome-assembly--contig:-NODE-213-length-15590-cov-2.991852_pt1 | contig 15590 bp, 20 predicted proteins | sample MGYA00242595_ERZ504761 | MGnify/ENA primary metagenome ERZ504761 (study PRJEB26092, sample SAMD00036367) | human gut metagenome | host: Homo sapiens | study: EMG produced TPA metagenomics assembly of...
AAAGAAGCGGTGCGTACGGGACTCGAACCCGTGACCCCATGCGTGACAGGCATGTATTCTAACCAACTGAACTAACGCACCAGAATTTCATTTTGTTAATCTGTATCTCTCTCGATTGCGGGTGCAAAGGTAGTTGTTTTTTGTAAATCTGCAAGCGTTTTGAGAAAAGTTTTTTTCAAGAAAAAACGAGAAGAACGTTTAGTGCCTCATTTTGAGTACTTTTGTAATGAAAAAAAATATTGTTTTTCTTCTCTCAGGATAATGACGCTATCCGGTTGTCATAGTGACGCCATTATAATGAGATAGTGACGTTATCCGAAGACAATAGCGTCACTATCCTGAAGTTTGTCATCCTCTTCATAGAAAATAGTTCCCGATTTCTTTCTATCTGTAAGAAATCACCGTTTTTATATCAACTTTCTGCTTGAATAATTCGTAATTTTGCAATAAATCGTTATTTTTGCGAACTCAAAACGAGAATGTTGTAATTTGAAAAATGATAAAAAACATTTTAGGATGATGAAAACAGCCAAACTGTTGCTACACTGCCCTGACAAACCAGGCATATTGGCAGAAGTAACAGACTTTATAACGGTGAATAAAGGTAATATTATCTATCTGGATCAGTATGTAGACCATGTAGAGAATATCTTTTTATGCGTATTGAATGGGAATTGAAAGATTTTCTGGTGCCTCAGGAAAAGATTGAGGATTATTTTGCCACTTTGTATGCACAGAAATATGAGATGAATTTCCGTCTCTATTTCTCCGATACAAAACCGCGTATGGCTATCTTTGTTTCAAAGATGTCCCATTGCTTGTTCGACTTGTTGGCGCGTTACACCGCTGGTGAGTGGAATGTGGAGATACCTCTTATAATAAGCAACCACCCCGATTTGCAACATGTAGCCGAACGTTTCGGTATCCCTTTCTATCTGTTCCCTATTACTAAAGAGACAAAAGAAGAACAGGAGCGTAAGGAAATGGAACTGCTTGCCAAACATAAAATTACATTTATCGTACTGGCACGCTATATGCAAGTGATTTCCGAACAGATGATTAATGCTTATCCGAATAAGATAATCAATATTCATCATTCTTTCCTTCCTGCGTTCGTCGGTGCGAAACCATATCACGCCGCCTTCCAGAGAGGTGTGAAGATTATTGGTGCAACAAGCCATTACGTAACGACAGAGTTGGATGCAGGTCCGATTATCGAACAGGATGTAGTGCGTATCACTCATAAAGATTCTATTGAAGATCTTGTAAACAAAGGAAAGGACTTGGAGAAAATCGTTCTCTCGCGTGCGGTACAGAAGCACATTGAACGTAAAGTTTTGGCCTATAAAAATAAAACAGTAATATTTAGCTGATGAAAGTAGCAGTCGTAAAATACAATGCCGGCAATATCCGTTCTGTGGATTATGCATTGAAACGGTTGGGGGTGGAAGCAGTGATTACTGCCGATAAAGAAGAACTCCAGTCGGCCGATAAAGTAATTTTCCCCGGAGTAGGAGAGGCGGAAACTACCATGAACCACTTGAAAGCGACAGGATTGGACGAACTGATAAAGAACCTGCGTCAGCCTGTGCTCGGAATTTGTCTCGGTATGCAGTTGATGTGCCGTTATTCTGAAGAAGGAGAAGTGGATTGCCTGAATATTTTTGATGTGGATGTGAAACGTTTTGTTCCGCAAAGGCACGAAGATAAGGTGCCGCACATGGGGTGGAATACAATCGGCAAAACGAATAGCAAACTCTTTGAAGGATTTACCGAAGAAGAATTTGTCTACTTCGTGCATAGCTTTTATGTGCCGACTTGCAACTTTACTGCCGCTACGACTGATTATATTCATCCGTTTAGTGCTGCCTTGCATAAAGATAACTTTTATGCCACCCAGTTTCATCCGGAGAAAAGCGGTAAGACGGGAGAGAAGATTCTGACGAACTTTCTGAATCTATAATAAACTATGTCACCGTTTATAATAAACTCCACCATATTTATAATAAACTCGTTCATCGTTTATAATAAACATTTTGAGGGGATAAAAAGCGGTGTTGAACAGATTGGAAAGAGGTAGTAATAAGAGAACTGTAAATTGTCAAATAGCAAATAAATAATAGATGATAGAAATTATTCCAGCCATTGATATTATTGACGGAAAGTGTGTACGCCTTTCCCAGGGAGATTATGACAGTAAGAAAGTATATAACGAAAATCCGGTGGAAGTTGCCAAGGAATTTGAAGCGAACGGTGTTCGCAGACTTCATGTGGTGGACTTGGACGGAGCTGCTTCTCACCATGTAATCAATCATCGAGTATTGGAACAAATCGCTACCCGTACTTCCTTAATAATAGATTTTGGCGGCGGAGTAAAGAGTGATGAAGATTTGAAAATAGCTTTCGAAAGCGGTGCGCAAATGGTGACGGGCGGCAGTATTGCCGTGAAAGACCCCGAACTGTTCTGTCATTGGCTGGAAGTGTATGGAAGTGAGAAAATCATATTGGGAGCGGACGTAAAGGAACATAAGATAGCCGTAAACGGTTGGAAAGACGAAAGCGCCTGTGAACTTTTCCCGTTCCTCGAAGACTATATAAATAAAGGTGTCCGGAAAGTGATCTGCACGGACATCAGTTGCGACGGGATGCTGAAAGGACCCTCTATTGACTTGTACAAAGAAATGCTGGAAAAATTCCCCGATCTCTATCTAATGGCCAGCGGCGGGGTAAGTAATGTCGATGACATTATTGCTTTGAACGAAGCCGGAGTGCCCGGAGTAATCTTTGGAAAAGCTCTTTATGAAGGACATCTCACCCTGCAAGACTTGAGAATCTTTTTGGATTGAGACTTTTGAAAGTCTGATTTTGAATTGTCAAACAGTAAATAAAAATAGGATTGTGTTAGCAAAAAGAATAGTACCTTGTCTGGACATCAAAGACGGACAAACCGTGAAAGGAACGAATTTTGTAAATTTGCGCCAGGCCGGTGATCCGGTGGAATTGGGACGTGCTTATAGTGAACAGGGAGCTGATGAACTTGTTTTCCTGGATATTACTGCCAGCCATGAGGGGCGTAAGACTTTTACGGAATTGGTAAAACGGATTGCTGCCAATATCAATATTCCGTTTACCGTAGGCGGTGGAATCAATGAATTGAGTGATGTGGACCGTCTGTTGAATGCCGGCGCCGATAAGATTTCTATCAATTCGTCTGCTATCCGCAACCCGCAGTTGATTGACGAGATTGCCAAGAATTTCGGTTCGCAGGTTTGTGTGTTGGCAGTAGACGCCAAGCAAACGGAAAAAGGCTGGAAATGCTACCTGAATGGTGGACGTATTGAAACTGACAAGGATCTGTTTGACTGGACAAAAGAAGCACAGGAACGTGGGGCCGGAGAAATCCTTTTTACGAGCATGAATCATGACGGAGTAAAGACCGGATATGCGAACGAGGCACTTGCCGCTTTGGCTGGACAACTTTCGGTTCCTGTGATTGCTTCGGGAGGTGCAGGCTGCAAAGAGCACTTCCGTGACGTTTTTTTGCAAGGAAAAGCAGATGCGGCACTGGCTGCCAGTGTTTTTCACTTCGGAGAAATAAAAATTCCCGAATTAAAATCGTATCTTTGCGGCGAAGGAATTACCATTAGGTAATTGTTGCGTTGCAAAAACAGGTTTTTAGGCTGCGGCGAAGGATTTGTCATAGGATAATTGCACATAATTAGCGAATAAGTAAATTAAGAACTTAAAATAAAATGGAATTGGATTTCGATAAGATGAACGGACTCGTTCCGGCTATCATACAGGACAACGAAACACGTAAAGTCCTGATGCTGGGCTTCATGAATAAAGAGGCTTATGATAAAACGGTAGAAACCGGAAAAGTAACTTTTTTCAGCCGAACAAAGAACCGTCTTTGGACGAAAGGCGAAGAGAGCGGCAATTTCCTTCACGTCGTTTCTATCAAGGCCGATTGTGACAATGATACGTTATTGATACAGGTGAATCCGGTAGGTCCGGTTTGCCACACAGGTACGGATACTTGTTGGGGTGAAAAGAATGAAGAACCGGTCATGTTTCTGAAAGTATTGCAGGATTTTATTGACAAACGTCATGAAGAAATGCCGGAAGGTTCTTATACGACCAGTCTGTTCGAATCCGGAATCAATAAGATAGCACAGAAAGTGGGCGAAGAAGCAGTAGAAACTGTCATTGAAGCAACAAACGGCACCAATGAGCGTTTGATTTACGAAGGAGCCGATTTGATTTATCACATGATTGTATTATTAACTTCAAAAGGTTACCGCATCGAAGACCTTGCACGCGAATTGCAGGAAAGACATAGCAGTACATGGAAGAAGCATTAATTCAATATAAGAACGTAGAAATACATCAGCAGGAACTCTGTGTGCTAAGTGGTGTAAATCTGGAACTGCACAAAGGAGAGTTCGTCTATCTGATAGGAAAAGTAGGCTCCGGAAAAACAAGTCTGCTCAAGACCTTGTATGGCGAACTGGACGTAATTGACGGTGATGCGGAAGTGCTGGGCTATAATATGCGCTCTATCAAACGTAAGCATATCCCGCAGCTACGCCGGAAGTTAGGCATTGTGTTTCAGGATTTTCAACTGTTGACAGACCGTACCGTGTACAATAATCTGGAGTTTGTACTTCGTGCCACCGGCTGGAAGAATAAACAAGAGATAAAAGAACGTATTGAGGAAGTGCTTGATTTAGTGGGGATGTCCAATAAAGGCTATAAAATCCCTAACGAGCTTTCCGGCGGCGAACAGCAGCGTATCGTAATCGCACGTGCCGTACTTAATTCTCCGGCTATCATTCTGGCGGATGAACCGACCGGAAACCTGGATGTAGAGACAGGTAAGTCCATTGTAGAATTGTTGCACAACATTTGTGAAACCGGTTCGTCCGTAGTGATGACGACGCACAATCTGCAATTACTGAAAGAATATCCCGGCAGGGTATACCGTTGTGCCGAACATCATATCACCGATGTGACCGACGAATATATGCCCCGACAGAGAACAATAGAAATAGATTTAAATATAGATAACTAAAACAGTAACGAAAATGAAAGTTTTAAAGTTTGGAGGAACTTCCGTAGGTTCTGCTCAGCGCATGAAGGAAGTAGCCAAATTGATTACCGATGGTGAACAGAAGATTGTTGTCCTTTCAGCTATGTCAGGTACGACAAACACATTGGTGGAAATTTCGGACTATCTGTATAAGAAGAATCCGGAGGGTGCCAACGAGATTATCAATAAGCTGGAGGCTAAATATAAACAGCACGTTGATGAACTGTACGCAACTCAGGAGTATAAACAGAAAGGTCTGGAAGTCATCAAGTCTCACTTCGACTACATCCGCTCCTACACTAAAGACCTTTTCACTTTGTTCGAAGAGAAAGTGGTTTTGGCACAGGGAGAGCTTATCTCTACGGCTATGGTGAACTTCTATCTGCAGGAATGTGGTGTGAAGTCAGTATTGCTTCCGGCTTTGGAATTCATGCGTACTGACAAGAACGCAGAACCGGACCCTGTATATATTAAGGAGAAACTGCAGGCACAGCTCGAACTTTATCCGGATATGGATATTTATATCACACAAGGTTTCATCTGCCGCAACGCTTATGGCGAGATCGATAACCTGCAACGTGGTGGCAGCGATTACACAGCTTCCCTGATTGGTGCAGCCGTGAATGCTTCCGAAATCCAGATATGGACAGATATTGACGGAATGCACAACAACGACCCGCGCATTGTCGACAAGACTGCCCCGGTTCGCCAGTTGCATTTTGAAGAAGCAGCCGAGTTGGCTTACTTCGGTGCAAAAATTCTGCACCCGACCTGCATTCAGCCTGCTAAATATGCCAATATCCCTGTACGTCTGTTGAATACAATGGATCCGCATGCTCCGGGGACATTAATTTCTAATGACACAGAGAAAGGGAAAATCAAAGCTGTAGCTGCAAAAGATAACATTACGGCCATTAAAATCAAGTCAAGCCGTATGTTGCTTGCTCATGGTTTCCTGCGCAAAGTATTCGAAATCTTTGAAAGTTACCAGACTTCGATCGATATGATTTGTACTTCGGAAGTCGGTGTGTCTGTCACGATAGATAACACGAAACACCTGAACGAGATTCTGGATGACTTGAAGAAATACGGTACAGTGACCGTCGACAAAGAAATGTGTATCATCTGCGTCGTGGGCGACCTGGAGTGGGAGAACGTCGGTTTCGAAGCAAAAGCGCTTGACGCCATGCGTGACATACCGGTACGAATGATTTCATTCGGAGGAAGTAACTACAACATTTCTTTCCTCATTCGGGAATGTGACAAGAAGACAGCATTACAGTCGCTGAGCGATATGCTTTTCAACAACAAATAATTCCACAAATTATATTGAGCGCTTTTACCAAACTGATAAAAGCGCTCTTTTTTAACTAACTAAACAAGTTTTTTGAGTTATGAAAGGAATATTTCCAATCGATAAGTTCCGTACTTTGCAGACACCTTTCTATTATTACGATACGAAAGTGCTGCGTGATACATTGTCGGCTATCAACCAGGAGGTTGCCAAATATCCTAACTATTCCGTACACTATGCAGTAAAAGCAAACGCCAATCCGAAAGTGCTTACCATTATCCGTGAAAGCGGTATGGGAGCAGATTGTGTGAGTGGTGGAGAAATCCGTGCTGCTATCCGTGCCGGATTTCCTGCAAGCAAAATTGTCTTTGCGGGAGTAGGCAAAGCCGATTGGGAGATTAACCTCGGACTGGAATACGGAATCTTCTGTTTCAATGTAGAATCTATTCCTGAACTGGAAGTGATAAACGAACTTGCTGCTGCTCAAAATAAGATAGCCAATGTGGCTTTCCGTATCAATCCCGATGTCGGTGCGCATACTCATGCCAATATTACGACCGGCCTGGCCGAGAACAAATTTGGAATCAGTATGCAGGATATGGATAAAGTGATAGATGTGGCAGTAGAATGAAGCATGTCAAATTCATCGGACTTCACTTTCACATCGGTTCTCAGATTCTGGATATGGGTGACTTTATTGCCCTTTGCAACCGTGTCAACGAATTGCAGGATAAGCTGGAAGCCCGTCGCATTCTGGTGGAACACATCAATGTAGGCGGTGGCTTGGGCATTGATTACGGACATCCCAACCGTCAGGCAATTCCCAACTTTAAGGATTATTTTTCAACCTATGCCGGACCAACTGAAACTGCGTCCTTATCAGACTCTGCATTTTGAGTTGGGGCGTGCAGTCGTTGGCCAATGCGGTTCATTGATCTCCAAAGTGTTATATGTGAAACAGGGAGCGAAAAAGAAATTCGCTATCCTTGATGCAGGCATGACGGACTTGATCCGCCCCGCTTTATATCAGGCATACCACAAAATGGAAAACATCACTTCTGAAGAACCGGTAGAATCTTATGATGTAGTAGGGCCTATCTGCGAATCGTCGGATGTTTTCGGAAAAGCGATCGATCTGAACAAGGTGAAGCGAGGCGACTTGATAGCTCTTCGCTCAGCAGGTGCCTACGGTGAGATTATGGCTTCCGGCTACAACTGTCGTGAGTTGCCGAAAGGATATACTTCTGACGAGTTGGTGTAAATAAAATGTGAATGTAGTTTAAAAATACAGGGGAGTCGGAACAATTTTAACTGAAATCTTGTTATTTTTGTAATGAGTTCAATAAGAAACTACATTAACAACTTAATAAAAAGATACGATTATGATTTCAGAAAAATTACAAAAGGCAATCAATGAACAGATCACAGCAGAAATGTGGTCGTCTAACCTGTATTTGGCAATGTCTTTCTTCTTTGAGAAAGAAGGTTTCAGCGGTTTTGCACATTGGATGAAGAAACAGTCTCAGGAAGAAATGGGACATGCTTATGCAATGGCTGATTATATTATCAAGCGTGGTGGAACTGCAATGGTCGACAAGATTGATGTCGTTCCTAACGGCTGGGGTACTCCGTTGGAAGTGTTTGAACACGTTTACAAACACGAATGCCATGTATCTGCATTGGTAGACAAACTGGTTGACGTGGCTGCCGCTGAGAAGGACAAAGCAACTCAGGACTTCTTGTGGGGATTCGTTCGCGAACAGGTAGAAGAAGAAGCTACTGCACAGGGAATCGTTGATAAGATCAAGAAAGCCGGTGACACCGGTATCTTCTTTGTTGACTCACAGTTGGGACAACGTTGATAATAGTCTGAAAATATATTTATAATATATAGGAAGCTGTTTGGATTTATTTCCGGACAGCTTCTTTTTCATTTCATGTGTAATAGTGTGCGGATTTGCAGATGAATAATCTATTTTTTGTGTCCTTTTTCCATTGCCCCGAGATAGATCTCCAGCGAACGGGTAGAAATCTGTATCTCGCGGAAAGATACGCCCAGAGATGCGATCAGCAGAATCAAAGCCAGTCCGAAGACATAAGCGGATAATAATTGTAGTCCGATATAAATCAGAAACATACTCACTACGCAGAAAAACAGGCTTGCAATGCCCAGCCCTTGCATGGTACGTGTCAGGTTCAGTCGTTTCCGCAAGTTTTCAATCTGTGCCACGGTGATGTCCGAAGGGTTTTCCATATAGCGGTCTCGCAGCTGGCGTACAAGTTGTGCATACGATAAGAAACGATTGGTGTAAGCCAATAATATCAGTGAAACTGCGGAGAAAAGCAGAGCAGGGGTGGTGAGAGTAAGTTCTTCCATATATAAATTAAAAATCTTCCATTGTTATTGTCGATAATCAAATCCTTATGATTACAATAATAACAATGGAAGAAAAGAAAATGTTTTTTATTTCAGTACACCGAGTTCTTTACCTACTTTGATAAAGGCAGCGATACACTTGTCGAGATGTTCCTTCTCGTGTCCGGCAGAGATTTGTACACGGATACGTGCCTGGTCTTTCGGAACTACCGGATAATAGAATCCGGTTACGTAGATACCTTCCTCCTGCATACGTGCGGCATAAATCTGTGACAACTTCGCGTCATACAGCATGACAGCGCAAATAGCACTTTGTGTCGGTTTGATATCGAATCCGGCAGCAGTCATCTTGTCGCGGAAGTAATTTACATTCTCCACGAGTTTGTCATGCAGCGCATTGCTTTCTTTCAGTATCTTGAATACTTCCAGGCTTGCACCGATAATGCCCGGAGCCAATGAGTTGGAGAACAGATACGGGCGGCTGCGTTGGCGCAGTAAGTCAATAATCTCCTTACGTCCGGTAGTAAATCCTCCTAAAGCACCTCCGAAAGCTTTACCCAGCGTACCGGTGTAAATATCCACACGACCATGAGTTTTGTAGAGTTCGCTTACGCCGTGTCCGGTAGCGCCTACCACGCCGGCAGAGTGTGATTCGTCTACCATAACCAGTGCATCATATTTCTCGGCAAGGTCACAAATCTGATCCATAGGAGCTACGTTGCCGTCCATAGAGAACACGCCGTCTGTGACGATAATGCGGAAACGTTGAGCTTGTGCCTCTTGCAGGCATTTCTCCAGCTCGTTCATGTCAGCATTGGCGTAACGATAGCGTTTAGCTTTGCAAAGACGTACACCGTCGATAATAGAAGCATGGTTCAGAGAATCCGAGATAATGGCATCCTGATCCGAGAAAAGCGGTTCGAACACACCACCGTTTGCATCGAAGCAGGCAGCATATAGAATCGTGTCTTCTGTTTGGAAATAGTCGGAAATAGCAGCTTCCAGTTCTTTGTGTATATCTTGTGTTCCACAAATGAAACGAACGGAGGACATACCATATCCGCGTCGGTTCATCATTTCCTGGGAAGCTTTGATCAATCGGGGGTGATTGGACAGTCCCAGGTAGTTGTTAGCGCAGAAGTTCAGCACTTCTTTACCTTTTACAGTGATGGCAGCTTGCTGCGCACTTTCAATTAGTCGTTCTTCTTTATAAAGACCGGCTTCTTTAATTTCAGCCAATGTTTGGCTGAGAAAATCTTTCATTTTACCGTACATAGTGTTTGAGTAATTAAGTTCGATTACAAAGGACACAATTTTTATTGGAATAACCATATCTTTTTGATTAAAATCTGAAAAAAAAGTGCTTACTTTGCGCACTATTTAGCTTAATAATTTAAGTACGAAGAAAAAATGAAACACATTTTGATTATTGGAGCCACCGGACAGATCGGCTCCGAGTTAACGATGGAGCTACGTAAACGCTATGGTAACACAAACGTGGTAGCTGGTTATATCCCGGGTGCAGAACCTAAGGGAGAGTTGAAAGAATCAGGACCGGCGGCTATTGTCGACGTGACCAATGGGGAAATGATTGCGTCTGTGGTGAAAGAATACCACATTGACACAGTGTATAATCTGGCTGCCTTGCTATCAGTGGTAGCCGAATCGAAGCCGAAGCTGGCTTGGAAGATTGGTATTGATGGGCTATGGAATGTATTGGAAGTAGCGCGCGAACAGGGATGTGCCGTGTTTACACCCAGTTCAATCGGTTCTTTTGGTGCAAGTACACCTCATACGAAGACGCCGCAGGACACCATTCAGCGTCCGCGTACCATGTATGGAGTTACTAAAGTGACAACCGAGTTGTTGAGCGACTACTATTTTAATAAATATGGTGTCGACACTCGTGCAGTCCGTTTCCCGGGCATTATCTCGAACGTAACCCCTCCGGGTGGAGGAACAACCGATTACGCTGTCGACATTTATTATTCGGCTGTAAAAGGTGAAAATTTAGTGTGTCCTATCAAAGAAGGCACTTTAATGGATATGATGTATATGCCGGATGCGCTGAATGCAGCGATTACGCTTATGGAAGCTGATCCGACAAAATTGATACACCGCAATGCTTTCAATATCGCCTCTATGAGTTTCGATCCGGAGACGATCTATCAAGCTATCAAAAAGCATGTGCCGGAGTTTCAGATGATTTACGATGTAGACCCGTTGAAACAACGCATTGCCGATAGTTGGCCCGACAGCCTGGACGACACCTGTGCTCGTGAAGAGTGGGGTGGAAGCCGGCTTATGACCTGGAAAGCATGACGGTGGATATGCTTGAAAAGCTTAGAGAGAAATTAAAATAATGAAAAAACTAATTGCAGGGGTCATATTACTCGGTTTACTGGGTGCTTGTAGCAATAAAAAAGCTAAGATTGACCCCTTCGCATCTATTACTCAAGAGGTGGATTCTATTCGGCACAAAGCCGATTCAATCCACCTGGATGAATTGCCGGAAGATCCGCAGCCTATACAGGCTGACGAATCTTTCGACGATTTCATCTATAATTTTGCTTCCGATGATGTGTTGCAACGTCAGCGTGTGAAATTTCCGTTGCCCTACTACAACGGAGATAAAAAGGCGAATATCGAGGAACGTAACTGGAAGCACGACAACCTGTTTACCAAACAGCATTATTATACGCTCCTGTTTGATAAAGAGGAAGACATGGACTTGGTAGGAGATACCTCTCTCACTTCCGTGCAAGTGGAGTGGATATTCGTGAAGACACGGATGATGAAGAAATATTACTTTGAGCGTATCAAGGGAGCGTGGATTCTGGAGGCTATCAATCTGCGTCCTATCGAACGGGATGAAAACGAGGACTTTGTGGAGTTCTTCGGCCATTTCGCTACCGACAGCCTTTTCCAGAGCCAGCGTGTGTGTGAGCCATTGGCTTTTGTTACTACCGATCCGGACGATGATTTCTCTGTGCTGGAGACTACTCTCGATTTGAACCAGTGGTTTGCCTTCAAGCCGGCATTGCCTGCCGAACGCCTTTCGAATATCAATTACGGGCAACGGAATGATGACGGATCGCCAACTAAAATCCTGGCACTGAAAGGAATCGGAAACGGGTTTTCGAATATTCTTTATTTTCGCCGGAAAGCAGGCGAATGGGAGCTATATAAATTTGAAGATGTAAGCATCTGATGATAGCGAATATAACAGTCTGCATTTATCGACATATAACGAATAGAATAACTATATAACTTTAAACGATGTATTCTCTTTTACCCTACAATACCTTCGGCATTGACGTCAGTGCCAACCGTTTCATTGAATATGCTTCGGTGGAAGAACTGAAGACGTTGATTGAGCAAGGTGCCGTTACGACACCTTTTTTTGCATATTGGCGGCGGCAGCAACCTGTTATTTACCAAAGACTATGAAAGGAGTGGTGTTGCACTCCCGTATCGAAGGAATCGAAGTGGCGGAGGAAGACGAACGCTCTGTTTCCGTGCGTGTAGGCGCAGGTGTGGTGTGGGATGATTTTGTGGCATATTGTGTAGAACACGGGTGGTATGGAGCTGAAAACCTTTCACTCATTCCCGGCGAGGTAGGTGCAAGCGCTGTGCAGAATATCGGAGCCTACGGCGTGGAAGTAAAGGACTTGATAACAACCGTGGAAACGGTGAACATTCAGGGGCGGGAACGCGTTTATTCTGTTGAAGAATGTGGCTATGCCTATCGCAACAGTATCTTCAAACGTCCTGAGAACAAATCCGTTTTTGTGACTCATGTCTGCTTCCGGCTTAGTAAAGAGGAACATTATATGCTCGATTACGGAACGATTCGTCAGGAACTTGAAAAATATCCTGCGCTGACTTTGCCTGTCGTCCGGAAAATCATTATTGACATTCGTGAGGCTAAGTTGCCCGACCCGAAAGTAATGGGAAATGCCGGTAGTTTCTTTATGAACCCGATTGTGCCGAGGGAGAAGCTGGAAGCTTTACAGCAGGAATATCCGGGAATGCCCTACTACGAACTGCCGGAAGGACGGGTGAAGATTCCCGCCGGTTGGATGATCGATCAGTGCGGGTGGAAAGGGAAAGCCTTAGGTCCGGCGGCTGTACACGATAAGCAAGCCTTGGTGCTGGTGAATTGCGGTGGAGCGAAAGGTAGTGATATAATTGCGCTTTCGGATGCGGTGCGGGCTTCTGTCCGTGAGAAGTTCGGCATAGATATACATCCGGAAGTAAATTTCGTCTGAAAGAAATGAAAATAAGAATACTTGGAAGTGGAACGTCGACGGGAGTCCCTCAGATTGGCTGTATGTGTCCGGTCTGTACTTCTGCCGACCCGAAAGATAACCGGTTGCGCACGTCTGCTATTGTAGAGACAGGCGATGCACGGATACTGATTGACTGCGGTCCCGATTTTCGGACGCAGGTCTTACGCCTGCCTTTTGAAAGGATAGACGGTGTGCTGATTACTCACGAACATTATGACCATGTGGGCGGGCTGGATGATTTGCGTCCGTTCTGCCGTTTCGGTTCTGTGCCTATCTATGCGGAACAATACGTGTCGGACGCTTTGCGCTTGCGTATGCCCTACTGTTTTGTAGATCATCGCTACCCGGGTGTTCCCGATATTCCTTTGCAGGAAATATCGGTCGGGCAGAAATTCTTTATAAATACTACGGAGGTCATACCTTTGCGTGTGATGCACGGGCGGCTGCCGATTCTGGGTTACCGCATCGGACAGCTCGGCTACATCACCGATATGCTGACTATGCCCGAAGAATCGTATGAACAATTAGCCGGAATAGATGTTTTGATAGTGAATGCACTACGGATAGCCCCGCATCCCACACATCAGGATTTGGAGGAGGCGTTGGCGGTTGCGCAGCGCATTCGGGCGAAGAAAACATACTTTATACACATGAGTCATGATATGGGCTTGCATGCAGAGGTGGAACGGAAACTCCCGGAGAATATTCACCTGGCATACGACGGATTGGAAATCCTTCTTTGATTTCCGGTGAAATATTTAGCAAAAGTTTTGTTTTCTTTGTAGAAATTATTATTTTTGCACTTAGCCGATAAACAGCGAATATTATGAAACTTCGTACGATAGTGAAAATAGCGATCACTTCTTCTGTTGTACTTTTGTGCGCAGGTTTCGCTTTGTACTCTTTTTTCAGGCTGTCGGCCGCCGAAGGAAAAAAGGATTTCAATCTCTACGAATTGGTTCCGCCCTCTGCTTCGGCAGTTTTTGTCACTGATGACATACTGGAATTTGTGGCGGAAGTAGACGATCTGGCTTGTAGTAAAAATCAGCAATATCTTCATGTATCCAAACTGTTTTCGTATCTGAAACAGTATCTTTATACCCTTCAGGAAGAAGCGCCTCACGGATTGAGCCGGCAAATGAATCAAATGTTGATTAGTTTTCATGAGCCGGACAATATTCATAACCAGGTGCTATATTGCAGATTGGGGGAGGGCGACCGGCAACTGATTGACCGTTTCGTGCAGAAGTATGTCTCATCTCTTTATCCACCGAAAACTTTCAAATATAAGGGAGAGGATATAACGATTTATCCTATGGCGGACGGGGATTTTCTGGCATGCTACCTGACATCCGATTTTATGGCTTTGAGTTATCAGAAGAAGTTGATAGAAACCGTTATTGATGCTCACAAGACCGGAAAATCATTGGCGGACGATCCTACCTTTGCAGAAGCGGCCGCCCCGAAGAAAAGTCCGGCGGTTGCCACTGTTTATGCCCATTTGGAAGGTATGATGGGCTGGACGGAGTTTGATATGAAGCTGCGGGATGATTTCATTTATTTTACGGGTGTCTGTCACGAAACGGATACTTGCTTCACGTTTATGAATGTGCTTCGTCAGCAGGAATCAGTGGAAGGATTTCCGGGTGAGGCATTGCCTTCCACCGCTTTCTATTTCACTAAACAGGGAGTCACGGACTGGGCATCTCTGCTTTCTTATGGAGATATGCAGGAGACGGGCGTTCGTACCAGTGACGTGCGGAATAGGAATCGGGAGTTGTCTCATTATCTAATGGAGAATGCCGGGCAGGAACTGGTTGCCTGTCTTTTCCAGCGTGAAGATACGTTGCGGGAAGCGGCGGCGGTTCTGAGCCTGTCGGTGTCGGACGTGACGGAAGCGGAACGGATGCTGCGCTCTCTTATCAACACCGTTTCTGCCGAAGAACGGGGAAAAACACCCCTGATAACTTTTTGTTATACTGCCAATAAAGCTTACCCCGTCTATCGCCTGCCTCAAACAACGTTGTTTACGCAACTAACTGGTTTTGCCGAACCGACATCGCATACATACGCCACATTTTATGAAGGGCGTTTGCTGTTGGCGCCCGATGAAAATAGTCTGTCCCGTTACATACGCCAGTTGGATAAAGGCGAGGTGCTCAATGGAGCGATAGCATACCGGACAGGAATGGATAACTTGTCCGATTCCTACCATTTCATGTTAATGGCAGACTTCGATCATCTGTTTCATCAGGCAGCAAAGCAAATTCATTTCGTGCCGGATTTCTTCCTGCGCAACTCCGAATTTTTTCGTAATTTTATACTCTTTGCCCAGTTTACTTGTGCTGACGGAGTGGTATATCCCAATATTGTTTTGCGGTATAAATCGGAGTAAAATCCATTCGGAAAATTCATCTGAAAGGCTGTTCTTCTATACGGAAAAAGGACGTTCTCGAACAGGAATATCCTGACTGGAAGAGTGGAAAAAACTATGGAAAAACAACGGAAAACCTAGCAAAAAACAAATAAAAAAAT
>ENA-OQJF01000216-OQJF01000216.1-human-gut-metagenome-genome-assembly--contig:-NODE-216-length-15482-cov-2.934093_pt1 | contig 15482 bp, 17 predicted proteins | sample MGYA00242595_ERZ504761 | MGnify/ENA primary metagenome ERZ504761 (study PRJEB26092, sample SAMD00036367) | human gut metagenome | host: Homo sapiens | study: EMG produced TPA metagenomics assembly of...
CCGATGGTACTGCGTAACAGTGGGAGAGTAGGTAGCCGCCGTTTTTTATGAAGCCCCTTCAGTAGAAATACCGGAGGGGCTTCATCTGTTTATAAACTTTGCAGGATGATTACTATGAAAAAAATAAAAGAGAGGGCTTCTGTTTGTGAAACGAGGGTGGACGTGCGGCAATTACCTATCACTCCATAATTCTGATTGTTCATAACGCTTGTTTTTATTTAGTTTTCAATAAGTCTCTGAAAAAGCTGAAAGCGGAAGTCAGGCGGTTTCTGACATAGCTTTTCGTTGTGTCGGTGTTTTTTTGCTTTCTCAGCATGGATTGCAGGAAAGGAAGTACATCAGATTGTGCGGGCAGATTGTAGTTGGCTGCTTTTGATACGTTGCCTATCTTAATGGTGACCGCTTTGGCCGGAAGAGCTTGGAACATATCTTCGTCCGTTGTGTCATCTCCCATTGCCATAACGAAATCATAACGTCTGTTAACCAGCAAACGCTCTACTTCCGAGCCTTTGTTGCAATCCGGTGATTTGACTTCAACCACTTTGTTCCCTTGTAGAATTTGCAGTTTTTGCCGAGTACAGATCGAAACCAGTGCATTGACGAGTTGCTGTGCTCTCAGTGTGCCGAGCCATGCGTCGCTTTCTCGGTAATGCCATGCTAATGCTGTCTCCTTTATTTCCAGATGTGAACGGGGAGTTCTGTCTACAAACATTTGCAGGATAGAAAGAAGTCCTGTCCCCCATTCTGTCTTCTTAATCTTTTTGTGCCAAACCCCGTTTTCTTTATAGAATGCTCCGTGTTCGGCAGCCATAGATACGGGAAGGAGGCCAAACCACTTTTCCAGAATAAAGTGATCCCGCCCGCTATTGATGACTATATGATTGGCGGGATCACTGGCTAATTGTTGTAGAATAGAAATAAGTTCAGGTGTAGGTTTGGCATCTTCGGGACGTGGCTTGAGTGCTGTCAGTGTACCGTCGTAATCCAGCAATATCAGGCGTTGTTTTGCCTGATTGTACTTGAGCTTGATTTGGGCGATAGTGGTGGGCACGATACGTTTTTTCCGTAGCGTATCATTTTGGATACACGTCGTATTCAGTCCGTTGATGAAGTCGGCAGCCCATTTATTGACAGTTTGTACGGATAAAATGGCTTGCATTCGTTGTAAACGTGCCCTTTGATCTTCTTCGGGCATTTCAAGTGCCTGGCAGATGGCGTGCTCTATCTGTTCCGTATCGTTCGGGTTGATTTGGATAGCATCTGTTAATTCTACGGCGGCACCTGCCATTTCGCTGAGGATAAGCACACCCGGGTGATCGCATTTGGCGGCTACATATTCTTTGGCTACCAGGTTCATGCCGTCACGTAGCGGGGTGATCAAAGCAATGTCGGCAACATAATACATGGCGGTCAGTTCTTCCAGCGAGAAGCCATGGTAGAAGTAGCAGACAGGGGTCCAGTCCATTGTGGAGTAGTGTCCGTTAATGGAACCTATCTCTTCATCGATTTTTGTTTTTTAATTTCTGCATAACTGCCTACATGGTCGCGTGAGGGGACAATGACCATTGCCAGAGTCACTTTGCCATGATATTCGGGATGACGTTCGAAGAAAAGTGGAGAAGCCATGTAGGGCGGTGCAATATTCCTTTACTATAATCCAGCCTGTCTACCGACAGGACTAACTTGTGTTTGCCGAAAAGTTTTCGGGTGCGGTCAATAGCTTGGTGTACCTTTTCGTTTTCCGAGGCTTTATGGTAAAGCTCATAGTTAATCCCCATTGGTAGTGCGTCTACTCTCACTACACGATTACCGGTTTGTAGTTCATCCAGATTGAAGTCAAGATGAAGGACACGTTCTACGGTGCTAACGAAGTGGCGCATATAGTCATGAGTATGAAAGGCGATAAAGTCTGCACCCAGTAAGCCTTTCAGTATTTCGGCACGTTCCGGCAGGATACGGAAAAGCTCGTAGGACGGGAACGGGATATGGTGGAAATAGCCAATGCAGAGTTCCGGATATATTTTTCGCAACATACCGGGAAGTAACATCAGTTGATAGTCTTGTATCCACACCTTGTCTCCGGGACGTATCAGCCGGCAAATTTCATCGCAGAAAAGTTGGTTGACCTGCTGATAGGAGTGCCAAAAACATTTTTTATATAAGGTATAGGCGTAAAAATAGTGGCATAAAGGCCAGAGGGTACTATTGCTATATCCTTCGTAATAGTTCTGAATCTGTTTTTCCGATAAGAAGACCGGGTGAAAATTCATTTCCTGTAACTTCTCATTCATTTCTTGACGGTCTTTTTCGTTGTCTGTACATACGCCGGGCCACCCTATCCAATGTTTCTCATAAGAAGTTTGGAGAGAATCCAAACCTGTTGCCAGCCCGCCTTCACTGCGTGAAAAGACGAATGTTCCATTTGAACCGGCTGCTTTGACAGGTAATCTGTTTGATATAATATAAAGTTTCATATCTGTTTATAGGCAAAGCGTATACCAATTATTGTATAAGAGTGGTTAGCCGCTTGTTTTCAGTAGGTTATAAAAAGCTTCTTATATATTCTACCTTCCCAAAATGGAAATAACCTTCCAATTTGAAAAATCCTTTGTTTTTTCTCTTTCAGAAATTGCCGAAAAGTACTAACCTTTTCAAAATAGAATGCCTTTTTCAAAATGGAAGGGTTTCTTGTAAGGATAGATAATCTGTGAGATGTTTATAACTTTCTGGATATTAGTATGTTATGTGCTTTCTTGCTTTTGTGGCACGCATTTGGCATAAAGACTGGCAAGTAAAACTAATAATAATCACTTAAAAGAAAAACATGGAAATTACATTATCATTTATTTTCTGCCTGTTAAGCGGCTTCGCCTGTTTCTGGTTATTCTGGAAATGTGTAGACTGGTTTGAGAATATTTAAAAAAAGGAGGAGAATTGATTATGTACACAGTATTATTTGTATTAGGTATTGCGATCTTCGGTTATTTGATGTATGTACTCGTCAAACCCGAGAAGTTTTAAAGTAACACACACAGTTTAAGGTAAAAAGTATATGAATACAGAAATTTTAGGCGTGGTTGTTCAGATTGCTTTGATGGTGATTCTGGCTTATCCATTGGGAAAATACATTGCCAAGGTCTATAAAGGAGAAAAGACCTGGTCAGATTTTATGGCTCCTGTCGAAAGAGTTATCTATAAAGTTTGTGGAATCAATCCTGACGAAGAGATGAACTGGAAACAATTCCTGAAAGCATTATTGATATTGAATGCTTTTTGGTTTTTCTGGGGAATGGTGCTTTTGGTTTCACAAGGTTGGCTGCCTTTAAATCCGGACGGTAACGGTCCGCAGACTCCTGATCAGGCGTTCAATACGTGTATTAGTTTCATGGTTAACTGTAACTTACAGCATTATAGCGGCGAGAGCGGATTGACTTATTTTACACAATTGTTCGTCATCATGCTTTTCCAGTTTATTACTGCTGCAACGGGTATGGCTGCTATGGCAGGTATCATGAAAAGTATTGCTGCAAAAACAACAAAAACAATTGGTAACTTTTGGCAATTCCTTGTAGTTAGCTGCACACGTATCTTATTGCCTCTTTCTCTGGTTGTAGGTTTTATCCTGATTCTCCAAGGGACTCCGATGGGATTTGACGGCAAGATGAAAGTCACGACTCTTGAAGGTCAGGAGCAGATGGTTTCCCAAGGTCCTACGGCTGCGATTGTTCCAATTAAACAATTGGGTACAAATGGTGGTGGTTATTTTGGTGTAAACTCCTCTCATCCGTTGGAAAACCCGACTTATCTTACCAATATGGCGGAATGCTGGTCCATCCTGATTATCCCGATGGCAATGGTGTTTGTCACTGGGATTTTATACCCGCAGGAAGAAATTGGGATATAGCATATTCGGAGTCATGCTTTTTGCTTATCTGGTAGGCGTCTGCATTAATGTCAGCCAGGAAATGGGGGGGAATCCGCGTATCGATGAATTGGGCATTGCGCAGGATAATGGTGCAATGGAAGGCAAAGAAGTCCGTTTGGGAGCTGGTGCAACAGCTCTTTGGAGTATTACGACTACGGTGACTTCCAATGGTTCTGTCAATGGTATGCATGACTCCACTATGCCTTTGTCCGGTATGATGGAAATGCTGAATATGCAGATTAATACTTGGTTTGGTGGTGTCGGTGTGGGATGGATGAACTACTATACATTCATTATTATAGCAGTATTTATCAGTGGTCTGATGGTAGGACGTACACCGGAGTTCTTAGGTAAAAAAGTGGAAGCCCGTGAAATGAAAATCGCTACGATTGTAGCCTTGCTTCATCCGTTTGTAATTTTGGTATTTACAGCCATCTCCAGTTATATTTATGCGCATTATCCTGAATTTGTGGAAAGTGAAGGCGGTTGGTTGAATAATCCCGGATTCCACGGTCTGAGTGAGCAGCTTTATGAATACACTTCTTCGGCTGCCAATAACGGTTCTGGTTTCGAGGGTTTGGGTGATAATACTTATTTCTGGAACTGGACATGTGGTATTGTATTGATTCTTAGTCGTTTCATTCCTATTGTGGGACAAGTTGCCATTGCCGGTTTGCTTGCGCAGAAGAAGTTTATTCCGGAAAGTGCCGGAACATTAAAAACCGATACGTTGACGTTTGGGTAATGACATTTGCCGTTATCTTCATTGTTGCCGCCTTGTCGTTCTTCCCGGTACATGCATTGAGTACGATTGCTGAACATTTAAGTTTGTAATAGATATGAAAGATAATAAATCAGCTTCTTTGTTTCAAAAGGAGCAAGTGATAGAAAGTTTGAAACAGTCATTCGTGAAACTGAATCCGCGGATGATGATAAAGAATCCGATTATGTTTACAGTAGAAGTGGCTACGGCGGTGATGTTCTTCGTGACGCTCTACTCTATTGTAAACGCTTCACAGGGGTCGTTTGGCTACAATATCGCTGTGTTTGTCATTCTGTTTGTAACATTGCTGTTTGCCAATTTTGCCGAAGCTATCGCCGAAGCGCGTGGTAAGGCACAAGCCGACAGTTTGCGTAAGACTCGTGAAGAAACACCGGCAAAAAAAGTAGAAGGTAATAAAATTATTACCGTAAGTTCTTCGCAATTGAAGAAAGGGGATGTATTTGTTTGTGAGGCCGGAGATGTGATTCCGTCGGATGGTGAGATTATTGAAGGACTGGCTTCTATCGATGAGAGTGCGATCACCGGTGAGTCTGCTCCGGTAATCCGTGAGGCTGGCGGAGATAAGAGTTCGGTTACGGGAGGAACGAAAGTATTATCCGATCGTATAAAAGTAATGGTGACTACTCAGCCGGGAGAAAGTTTTCTCGACAAGATGATTGCGCTTGTAGAAGGTGCATCACGTCAGAAAACCCCGAATGAGATAGCGTTGACTATTTTGTTGGCAGGTTTTACGCTCGTTTTCGTCATTGTGTGTGTTACCTTGAAACCATTTGCCGATTATAGTAATACGGTCATCACCATTGCTTCACTTATCTCTTTGTTTGTCTGCCTGATTCCGACAACGATCGGCGGGCTTCTCTCGGCAATCGGTATTGCCGGTATGGACCGTGCACTTCGTGCGAATGTGATTACAAAATCCGGAAAAGCAGTAGAGACTGCCGGTGATATTGATACGTTGCTGTTGGACAAGACTGGTACAATTACGATCGGTAATCGTAAGGCCACTCACTTCCACACGGCACCGGGCGTTGATTTGCACCGTTTTGTAGAAAACTGTCTGTTGTCTTCCCTGTCCGATGAAACTCCGGAAGGAAAGTCAATAGTGGAGTTGGGACGTGAATCGGGTATCCGTATGCGTAACCTGAATACGGCTGGGGCACGCATGATTAAGTTTACTGCTGAGACAAAATGTTCCGGTGTCGATTTGGCTGACGGAACACAGATCCGTAAGGGGCATTTGATGCTATCCGTAAGATGGTAGAGAGTGCCGGAAATAAATTCCCGAAAGAGGTGGAAGAGATAATTTCTACTATATCAAGTAATGGCGGTACACCGTTGGTGGTATGTGTCAATCGGAAAGTAGTAGGCGTTATTGAATTGCAGGATATTATCAAACCGGGTATTCAGGAGCGTTTCGAACGTTTGCGCAAAATGGGTGTGAAGACGGTTATGGTGACCGGTGACAACCCGTTGACAGCAAAATATATTGCTGAAAAAGCTGGAGTAGATGATTTTATTGCTGAAGCTAGGCCGGAAGATAAAATGGAATATATCAAGAAGGAGCAGCAGGCCGGGAAATTGGTTGCAATGATGGGAGACGGAACGAATGATGCTCCTGCGTTGGCACAGGCAAATGTAGGGGTAGCGATGAATAGCGGTACACAAGCAGCGAAGGAAGCCGGTAATATGGTGGATTTGGACAACGACCCGACAAAGCTGATTGAAATTGTGGAAATAGGCAAGCAACTGCTGATGACTCGTGGCACATTGACTACCTTCTCTATTGCTAATGACGTGGCCAAGTATTTCGCTATCGTTCCGGCTTTGTTTATGGTAGCTATTCCCGAATTGGCCGCGCTGAACATTATGAATCTGCATAGTCCTGAAAGCGCTATCCTTTCGGCAGTAATCTTCAACGCGATTATTATTCCGATTTTGATTCCGCTGGCTTTGCGTGGCGTACAATACAAGCCGATTGGCGCAAGTGCCTTACTCCGCCGCAATTTGTTGATTTATGGTGTGGGCGGTGTGGTTGTTCCTTTTGTCGGTATTAAATTGATTGATTTATTAGTAGGTTTATTCTTTTAATTAAAAAACAATAGCAATGAAAACTTTATTGAAGTCTTTAAAAATAACACTTGCTTTTTGTGTCTTTTTCTCCGTGTTCTATATCCTTATCTTGTGGCTGTTTGCACAGGTTGCAGGTCCTAACAAGGGAAATGCCGAAGTAGTCACACTAAACGGAAAAGTAGTGGGAGCGGCGAATGTCGGTCAGATGTTTACAAAGGATATTTACTTCTGGGGACGCCCTTCCTGTGCGGGCGACGGATATGATGCGACAAGTTCAGCCGGTAGCAACAAAGGACCTACGAATCAGGAATACTTGGACGAAGTAAAAGCGCGTATCGATACGTTCCTCGTTCATCATCCTTATTTGAGTCGTAAAGAGGTACCGGCGGAAATGGTGACGGCAAGTGGTTCAGGACTCGACCCGAATATCACTCCCCAATGTGCGTATGTACAGGTGAAAAGAGTTGCACAGGCTCGTGGATTGAGGGAGGAACAGGTGAAGTCAATAGTTGACGAGAGTATAGAAAAACCGTTATTGGGATTTTTGGGGACAGAAAAAGTGAATGTGTTGAAATTAAACATAGCGTTGGAAGAAAAAAGTGGTAAGTAAGTGAGAATCTGGATTAGATAATAAAAGTATGAAAAGTTTTTTTAGCAAAAAGAGTATTTGAGAACAATGGCTGTGGCAGCCGTATGTATGTTGGGAGCAACTAGTGTGAAGGCACAGGAGTTTACCATACAAGGTGATTTTGTAAGTTCGTATGTATGGCGTGGTATCTATCAGGGTGGCGCAGCCTCCTTCCAGCCGACTTTAGGATTCAGCGCGGGCAATTTTTCTCTTACTGCATGGGGATCAACTAGTTTGAGTGAAAGTAATAAAGAAATAGACCTGACTGCAGCTTATAAGTTTGGTGAAACAGGACCGGCGCTTTCTGTTGCGACTCTTTGGTGGGATGGACAGGGGGCCGGTAACTATTTCCATTTCAAGAGTGGAGATACAGGACATCATTTTGAAGCGGGATTAGCTTATACGCTTCCTGTTGAAAAATTCCCCTTGTCCATTGCGTGGTATACAATGTTTGCGGGTGCCGACAGAAAGATAAATGATAAAGGCGAAGATAAACAGGCGTATTCTTCGTATGTGGAGTTGAATTATCCGTTTAGCGTGAAAGGAGTTGATTTGAATGCTACTTGTGGCATGGTTCCTTATGAAACTCCGCAGTATAATGTGAATGGTTTTGCAGTAACGAACTTTGCTTTGAAAGCAACGAAAGCGCTGAATTTTAATGAGAGATTTTCATTACCTATATTTGTACAGGCTATATGGAATCCACGTATGGAGGACGCCCATTTAGTATTTGGCGTAACTTTAAAACCATAAATTAAATTAACTCATGAATTATTAGTGTGTGAACCCGTGATGATCGTGATGATTGTCACGGGTTAGAATGTTTTAAAAAACAGATAAAGATGGATGATAGAGAACAAAGTGTACAGCATTTCTTGGATCTGATTAAGAGATCCCACCGGGGTAAGTTTAAAATCTATATCGGTATGATAGCCGGTGTGGGAAAGTCTTATCGTATGCTTCAGGAAGCACATGAACTGCTGGAGAATGGAGTGGACGTGCAAATCGGCTATGTTGAAACTCACGGACGTGTCGAAACCGAGGCGATGCTGCAAGGGCTCCCTGTCATTTCGCGGCGTAAGATTTTCTATAAGGGAAAAGAACTGGAAGAGATGGACCTAGATACAATTATCCGTATTCATCCGGAAATTGTCATTGTGGACGAGTTGGCACACACGAATGTGGAGGGCAGTCTGAACGAAAAGCGTTGGCAGGATGTAATGGCTTTGCTGGACGAGGGAATCAATGTGATTTCGGCAATTAATATTCAACACATTGAGAGTGTGAACGAAGAAGTACAGGAGATTACAGGTATCGAAGTGAAAGAACGGGTACCCGACAGTGTTCTTCAGGAAGCGGATGAAGTGGTGAATATTGACTTGACGGCAGAGGAGTTGATTGCCCGTTTGAAAGCCGGAAAGATATATCGTCCGGAAAAGATTCAGACAGCATTGGACAATTTCTTTCGAACTGAGAATATTCTGCAATTGCGCGAGTTGGCTTTGAAGGAAGTTGCATTGAGGGTGGAGAAGAAGGTGGAGAATGAGGTTGTAATGGGAGTGGCTGTCGGATTAAGACATGAAAAGTTTATGGCTTGTATCAGCAGTCACGAGAAAACACCGCGGAGAATTATCAGGAAGGCGGCAAAGTTGGCAACCCGGTACAATACTACTTTTATCGCCCTGTATGTTCAGACACCGAAAGAGAGCATGGATAGAATTGGTCTGGCGAGACAGCGTTATCTGCTGAATCATTTTAAACTGGTGACAGAGTTGGGAGGGGAGGTCGTTCAGGTACAGTCTAGAGATATTCTGGGGAGCATTGTGGAGATTTGTAAAGAGAAGCAGATATCCACTGTATGTATGGGTAGCCCTGACCTGAAATTGCCGTATGCTATCTGTTCCATACTGGGATATCGAAAGTTTTTGAATAATTTGTCACGAGCTAATGTAGATTTGATTATACTTGCATAATATTAATCGTATGAACGTTATGAATATTAAAACGAAACTGATTCTTGGTATTGGAATGTTGGCCGGAATGATTATTCTGCTGGTAACTCTTTCGGTTGTAAATCTTCAAATTCTAACGGCAACGGAACCGGATAGCCCTGCTGCTATGCCCGGACTGGAACGTGCGTTACTATGGATTTCCATTACCGGCAGCATCTGTATCCTGACCGGACTTGTGTTGCTTTATTGGCTTCCCCGGAGCATTAGTAAACCGATAAAAGAACTGAAAGAGGGGATCTTGAAATAGCCGATCATAATTACGAAAAGCGCTTGAATATGGATAAGAATGAGGAATTTCGCGAAGTTGCCGATAGCTTTAATCGAATGGCGGAACGGTTGACCGAATATCGTGCCAGCACTCTTTCGGATATTCTCTCCGCCAAGAAATTTATCGAAGCGATTGTGAACAGCATAGATGATCCGGTGATCGGTTTAAATATGGACCGGCAGATTCTGTTTATTAATGAGGAGGCATTGAATGTGCTGAATTTGAAGCGTGAAAATGTGATTCGTAAAGTCAGCGGAAGAACTTGCTTTGAAGAATGATCTGCTCCGTCGGTTGATTCGTGAACTGGTGACACCAGGCGAACAAAAGGAACCTTTGAAAATATATGCTGATAATAAAGAAAGCTATTTCAAAGCGTCCTACGTTCCTATCATTAATACAGAAGCGGAAAAAGATGAACCTCGTAAACTGGGAGATGTCATTTTGCTGAAAAATTATTACGGAATTTAAGGAACTGGACTCTGCCAAGACTACATTTATCTCTACTATTTCTCATGAGTTGAAAACTCCGATTGCTGCTATTATGATGAGTCTTCAACTGTTGGAGGATAAGCGTGTCGGTGCATTGAATGATGAACAGGAGCAACTTTCAAAGAGCATCAAGGAAAATAGTGAACGCTTGCTTGGTATCACCGGAGAATTGCTCAATATGACTCAGGTGGAAGCCGGAAAACTGCAATTAATGCCCAAGATCACCAAACCGATTGAACTGATAGAGTATGCTATCAAGGCCAATCAAGTACAAGCCGATAAGTTTAATATTCAGATAGAAGTGGAATATCCGGAGGAAAAGATCGGTAAACTCTTTGTCGATAGTGAAAAGATTGCTTGGGTATTGACTAACTTATTGAGTAATGCTATCCGTTATTTCCAAAGAAAACGGTACGTGTAGTGATTGGTGCCAAGCAAGAAGATAATATCATTGAGTTGTATGTTCAGGATTTTGGTAAAGGGATTGATCCTCGTTATCACAAAAGTATCTTTGACCGTTATTTCCGTGTACCCGGAACGAAAGTGCAAGGTAGCGGGCTGGGGCTGTCTATTTCGAGAGATTTTGTGGAAGCTCATGGCGGTACGCTGACGGTGGAAAGTGAATTAGGCAAAGGAAGCCGGTTTGTGATACGGCTGAAGGCATAAAGCAAAGTGTCTTGTTTTTGTCTTTTAAAATATTTATATTTGCGGATAAGTTGAAACTAAAGAAACTATTGACAATAACATAATAAAAAAAACAGAATCAGATGAAACAGGACATGATTGTTATCCTTGACTTGGGTAGTCATGAGAATACGGTATTGGCTACGTGCCATCCGTGCATTAGGAGTTTACAGTGAGATTTATCCTCACGACATCACAGTGGAAGAATTGAAAGCATTACCTAACGTGAAGGGTATTATTATCAATGGCGGCCCGAACAATGTCATTGATGGTGTGGCTATTGATGTAAATCCGGCTATCTATGCAATGGGGATTCCCGTTATGGCTGTCGGCCATGACAAAGCGGCTTGCGAAGTGAAGCTAGCTGAATTCACAGATGATATTGAAGCTATTAAGAATGCTGTGAAGGCTTTCGTATTCGATACTTGCAAAGCTGAAGCTAACTGGAATATGACGAATTTCGTCAATGATCAGATAGAATTAATCAAACGTCAAGTAGGCGATAAGAAGGTATTATTGGCTCTGTCCGGCGGAGTTGATAGTTCTGTTGTTGCTGCTTTGCTTCTGAAAGCAATCGGTGATAATCTGGTGTGTGTACATGTGAATCATGGTTTGATGCGTAAAGGGGAGTCTGAGGATGTCGTTGAAGTATTCAGCAACCAGTTGAAGGCAAACCTTATTTATCTTGATGTGACCGACCGTTTTCTGGATAAACTGGCAGGTGTGGAAGATCCGGAACAAAAACGTAAGATTATCGGTAGCGAGTTTATCCGTGTATTTGAAGAAGAAGCACGCAAGTTGGACGGTATCGACTTCTTAGGCCAGGGTACTATTTATCCGGATATTGTGGAAAGCGGAACGAAGACGGCTAAAATGGTGAAATCTCATCATAACGTAGGTGGGTTGCCCGAAGATCTCAAATTCCAACTTGTAGAGCCTTTGCGTCAACTGTTCAAGGATGAAGTTCGTGCCTGTGGTCTGGAGCTGGGATTACCTTATGAAATGGTTTACCGTCAGCCTTTCCCCGGTCCCGGTTTGGGTGTACGCTGCCTGGGTGCTATTACACGTGACCGTCTGGAAGCCGTGCGTGAATCCGACGCTATCTTGCGCGAGGAATTCCAGATTGCCGGATTGGATAAAAAAGTATGGCAATATTTCACGGTAGTGCCCGATTTCAAATCTGTTGGTGTACGTGATAATGCCCGTTCTTTCGATTGGCCGGTTATCATTCGCGCTGTCAATACAGTAGACGCCATGACTGCTACTATTGAACCGATTGACTGGCCTGTTCTGATGAAAATCACGGACCGTATTCTGAAAGAAGTGAAGAATGTGAATCGTGTTTGCTATGATATGTCGCCTAAACCCAATGCGACCATAGAATGGGAATAAAAGAATGAAATAAAATCCTCCTCGAAGGTTGGTATTGAAAACTTTCGGGGAGGATTTGTTGTATGAGGTTTGATATTAGTAAACCGCTTTTTTATTATTGCTTTTCATAAGCGCCTTTATCAATACAAGCTCCAACTTTCCTAGGGTTATGATTAAAGTCCAGTTCATTCTCTGCGGGTGTATAGGCGGGATCACCTGTATCTATACACGGAGATGTGGATTGTAACTGAAAATCGAATACTTCTGTATCAATGAATAAAGGATTACTGAAAGCCGAAGCTAAATCACAGCCTGTGTTCTGTTTATATTGTTCGAAAGTTGAAAATATGCTACCCTTCCAGTAAAACTTAACATCGGGAGAACTGGAATAATAATGATTAAAATTCATATCGAGATTGAGGTGACTATCATCTACATATAATAGATTTGAGTTTGCGTGAGTTGAATAAAATATATTGTTTTTAATCGTAGTATTTTCCGTGCTGTATATGGCTATTTCTCCCAATCTGTCTTTCGCATTTTCAAAGGTTGTGTTATTAACAACTTGGCAGTTTTTTATGATTCTGCCTTCAGGGGACCAGCCCATTAGTCCGATTCCAAACCCTTCATTGTGATAACAGATGTTATTTCTGATTATATTATTAGTTACAAAATTGTTTGCCCTTTCACACCCTACGGTAATACCATAAACATTGTTGTGCGAAATGTTTTTCTCAACAAGGATATTTGAACTTCCATCCAAATAAATACCTGCACCTCCCTCAACAGGACTTTTGCAGTATGAAACATGATTCTCAGAGATGACTCCGTTTCTGGCGAAATCTGTGGCAGGATTTTTCGAAATACCCCAATGCCCTGACGCATCTATACCGATGTTTCCTGTATTAGTCACTACGTTCTTAGTAATCAGAAAACCATCTACGTTTCCTGTTACTGAAATGGCTTCTGTCCAACCTGTCCGACAGTCTTTTACTGTGTTTTCTCTTATTATAATGTCGTGAATGGCTTTTGAGTCCAGATAGCCGGCTACTGTTATTCCTCCGGCATATACATTTGGCGGATAAACTGTTGCGGTGGCATTTGCATATAAGTTTCTGATTGTATTCGATTCTATCTCAATATGATGAGAAGCCTCGTCGGATGTAGTGGATATTTTTATTCCCACAGAATATGATCCCAAGCAATCGGCGAAGGTTAACCCTTTTACCTTTATATAACTCACGCCATTGAGATTCATTAGTTCTCTGGGTTTATTGTTGCCGCTTATAATAACTTCCTCGTCATTATAATTTTTGATTACGATGTATTTGTCAGCAGTTCCGGATACAGTTACTTTTATTTCTTCATAGTATGTTCCCCCCATAATATTTACTACACATCCCGGGGTAACTGTGGTGACAGCTTTTTGAATGGTACGCCAGGGTGATGTAAGTGTTCCGGGATTCTCATCATTACCGGTTGTGGAAACATAATACTCACTCTTTTCTACGGATGAAGCAGGAGGAACAGGAGGGTTTATCGGTTCTTCTCCGATAGATGACGAACTGCAAGAAAATAAAATAATCATCATACCCAAATTGGTCAATGATCTGAAAAGTCTTGTTTTTATATTTAATAATTTTGTTGTCATGATGTTCAAATAAGAATGATTTATAATAGGTTAATATCCACAGAGGCACTTTTCAAATTCTCGGATTCCACAATTAGACGTAGTTTTCCTTTTGCTCCTTGATGAGCCTTTATAACAACTAACATGAATCCGTTAAAAGTTTCGCGCTCTGTCGCTGAAAAAGAGATGAGTGAAGTTGGATCACCATTATCCGTTGCTACAATCTTACCTTCACCTTCTAATTTGCATTTAATCTTATGATTGGCCGTTGGTACAACACTTCCTGTTTTGTCACGGATGGAGACTGTGATAAAAGCCAGTTCATTGTCAGCTACTTTTATCTTGTCTTTATAGGCGGAGACTTGTAACAAAGCCGGTTCTCCTGTGGTTCTTACGCTTTCTGTTGCCCAGAGTTTGCCATTTTTGTAGGCAATGGCCTTTAATTCTCCAGGAGTGTATATAACATTTTCCCATTTGAATCTATATTGATACTGTTCTTTCTTTTTCCTACCCAAAGATTCACCATTCAGAAAGAGTTCAACTTCATCGCCCGAAGAATACACAAACACAGGAGTTATTTTACCTATCCTATCCGGAAAATTCCAATGGGGGAGAATATGTGCCATAGGCTCATCGGGCATCCAATGTGCTTTATACAAGTAATAACGATCTTTTGGAAAACCCGCTAGATCGACAATACCAAAATAGCTGCTACGAGAGGAAGGACGCTCTTTTTCTATTCTCTTTAGTTCCTCTTTTGCTTTAGCCAGTTCTTCTTCACTGAGCGCGGCATGGTTGAGTAAGACGCTCATATCGCTATTGAAAGGAGTCGGTTCGCCTAGATAGTCAAATCCCGTCCAGACAAATTCACCACAAATAGCCGGATATTTGTCTAATGCAGTAAATTCGGCATCGGCAAGAGATGCCCAACCAGGGGCTTTCAAGTCATATGAAGTAACTTGATAACCTTTTGGAAAATAAACTCCGCGTGAACTTATTGTTGAACTGGATTCACTGGCAAAGCCTGATAAGTGTTCATGCCCCGGATAGTTGAGAAATGTTTCATAAAAATCAGGACCGCCATAAACCCCCGAAGGATAGTTCATGCCATGGACATCTACTTGGAGTTCTGTACCATTGATAGCACTTTTACTGGGATATGAGGCACCGAAAGTGACGGGGCGAGTTGAGTCGTAAAGCCGCACAATATCCCTGAGATATGCTACTACTCCTTTTTCGGGATGATACTGTTCTTCTACTTCATTTCCCAAACTCCACATAATGACGGAAGGATGATTTCTGTCTCTGCAAAACAAGTGCTTCAATGTCCTTTTTATGCCATTCGGAATAATGAACAGCGTAGTCATTTTCGTTTTTACCACTAGCCCAACAGTCAAATACTTCATCGAGAATAAGTATTCCCATTTTGTCAGCAAGTTCTAACAACTCGGGTGCGGGTGGGTTGTGAGAGGTACGTATAGCATTAGTGCCAAAACTCTTCAATATGTTGATTTGGCGTTCTATGGCACTCTTGTTGATTGCTGTACCTAATGCACCTAAATCATGATGCATACATACTCCCTTCAATTGAACTCTTTTCCCATTTAATAGGAATCCATTG
>ENA-OQJF01000217-OQJF01000217.1-human-gut-metagenome-genome-assembly--contig:-NODE-217-length-15458-cov-3.589329_pt1 | contig 15458 bp, 15 predicted proteins | sample MGYA00242595_ERZ504761 | MGnify/ENA primary metagenome ERZ504761 (study PRJEB26092, sample SAMD00036367) | human gut metagenome | host: Homo sapiens | study: EMG produced TPA metagenomics assembly of...
CTTTCTATTGTGCTGTTTTTATATATAGATGACAGCAACAAATAAAAACTACGGGTTTATACTTGATTATTTTTTATATATTCCTACATTTGCCAAGCGTATACGGGAGCAATGTATATTTAAACCCTAAAGTCTATCTAAAATATGTAAAATGAAATGAATCCGGAAGGTTTACTAAATAAGATCATCACCGGTGATGAAAATGCTTTGCGGCAATTGTTTGAACAATATTCGCAAAGATTGTATCATGTGGCTTATTACTATTTACAAGCAAAGGAACCGGCTGAGGAGGCTGTGCTGGATGTATTTACGACTGTTTGGAAGAAAAGGGAATCTTTAGGGCATATCAAAACTATTGAGCAATACTTATATACATCTACCAAAAATCAGGCACTTCATTATCTTCGCCGAAATTACTCTCCTGATAAAACGTAATGTTTCTTTATATGAAGTGGAGTTAATACCTGAAAGTAATGATCCTGAAAGTCTTATGGAAGATAATGAATATGAGTTGCTTATTCAGGAAGCTATAAATTCATTACCTCCTAAATGTAAAGAAGTATTTAGGCTAGTACTGTCGGATAAGTTAAAAAACAGAGAGATAGCAGAATTATTATCCATAAGTGAAAGTACGGTGAATGAACACATCGCTTTGGCATATAAACGTATTACTTTGTATGTAAAGAAGCGATATAAATAGTACTTTATATATTTTCCTACTTAAACTGGCCCGATAAAATTTATAGAACCATGTTACATTGTATTTGACGCTAGCGCAAACCGGAGCTGAAAAAGAAAAAGGCACCCAGAAGTGGAAGCCTCCCAAATGCCTTATTCTTATCAAGTAGCGGGACCCGGGATTGAACCGGGGACCTCATGATTATGAATCATGCGCTCTAACCAGCTGAGCTATCCCGCCATCGTTTCTCGATTGCGGGTGCAAAGATAGATGTTTTTCTATAAACTCCAAAACAAATCACAACTTTTTTGTGTTTTTTCTTTAAGAAGGTTTTTAATTTTCTCTATAAACAGGGAGTTTGAGACTTGAAAATGAAAGAATAATTAAATAAAGTGTAGGATTTATGCCATGTATTTAGAAAAAAGTATTTATCTTGGCACACGTAAAAACAATTCGAAATTGCTATGAAAAAGGAAAAAATTCATTTGGAGTATTTGCTGAATGCGACATCTAAAAATATTCTTTGGGCAGCCATTAGTACACCTACCGGGTTGGAGGACTGGTTTGCAGACAAAGTGATATCCGATGATAAGATTGTAGAGTTTCATTGGGGAAAGACTGAGCAGAGAAAGGCTGAAATTACGGCGATACGTTCTTTCTCTTTTATCCGCTTCCGTTGGGAGGATGACGAGAACGAGCGCGATTATTTTGAAATTAAGATGACTTATAATGAGTTGACAAGTGACTACGTATTAGAAATCACTGATTTTGCGGAGCCGGATGAAGTGGATGATATGAAAGAATTGTGGGAGTCGCAAGTGGCTAAATTAAGAAGAACTTGTGGTTTTTAGTTAACTTTCAACTAAAAATTTTCGATGCTCCTTTTTTTGTTGCTAATTTTGTCGTCTTAAATGCACGAACCTATTAAGATGCTACGCATAAAGAAATTAGATATATTCATCGTAAAGAGCTTCATGATGCTCTTTGTGGGCACATTCTTCATTTGTCTGTTCATTTTTATGATGCAGTTCCTGTGGAGATATGTGGACGAATTGGTCGGAAAGGGATTGGAGATGAGCGTAATGGCTCAGTTCTTCTTTTATTCCGCATTGACATTGGTGCCAGTATCGTTGCCGTTGGCGGTGCTACTGGCTTCTTTGATTACTTTCGGTAACTTCGGCGAACGATACGAGTTACTCGCAATGAAGGCTGCGGGTATTTCCCTGCTCAAAATTATGCGTCCGCTTGTCTTTTTTGTCTGTGGTTTGGTGGGCATTTCTTTCTATTTTCAGAATGTGGTAGGTCCCATTGCCCAAGCCAAACTGGGAACCCTGATTCTTTCTATGAAACAAAAATCTCCGGAATTGGATATTCCGGAAGGAGTTTTCTATTCCGAAATTCCCGATTATAATCTGAAAATTGCCAAGAAAAACCGGAAAACGGGTATGTTGTATGATGTGCTTATCTATGATCTGAAAGAAGGGTTTGAGAAAGCACGTGTTATTTATGCAGATTCCGGACGTCTGGAAATGACTGCGGACAAACAGCATCTTTGGTTGCATCTATATAGCGGAGACTTATTCGAGAATTTGAAAGCACAGAGTATGAAATCTCAGAATGTGCCTTACCGCCGTGAGTCGTTCAGGGAGAAGCACACGATTATTGAGTTTGACTCCGATTTTAATATGGTTGACGGTGATATCATGGGGCGGCAATCCAGTGCTAAGGATATGGCGCAATTGCAAAGTTCCATTGACTCTATGAAAGTACTAGGAGATAGTATCGGAAGACAGTATTATAAGGAAGTGGCCGAAGGAAATTTCCGTGCGTCTTACGGATTGACAAAAGAAGACACCGCCAAAATAGAAAAGGCGGATATTCAGGAATACAATGTGGATAGTCTTTATGAAGTGTCGCCTTTAATGCAAAAACAAAAGGTGATATCTTCCGCTGTTAGCCGTGCGGAAAACATGGCTAGCGATTTGACTTTCAAGAGCTATACGATGGAGACTAATGACTACGCTATCCGGAAACATAAGACGGAGTGGCATAAGAAGATAACGATTTCCCTTTCTTGTCTGTTGTTCTTCTTTATCGGGGCTCCGTTGGGAGGTATTATCCGTAAGGGAGGCTTGGGAATGCCTGTCATTGTATCGGTATTGGTATTTATCATCTATTATATCATTGACAATACGGGATATAAAATGGCACGTGACGGTAAATGGATCGTGTGGATGGGGATGTGGACAAGTAGTGCCGTGCTTGCTCCATTAGGCATCTTTCTGACTTATAAATCCAATAAGGATTCTGTGGTGTTGAATGCCGATGCGTATATTAACTGGTTTAAAAAGGTTTGGGAATCCGCAGTGTACGTCATCTATTTAAGAAAGAAGTTATTATAAATGATCCTGATTATGAGCGTATCCCTAGTGATTTGGAATCGCTCACAGCAGAGTGTAGGGCATATATTACCAAAAATCGTTTGACAAAAGCACCGAATTACTTCAAATTGTGGATGTCTACTGAGAAGGATGATGAGGTAATGGCTATCAATGAAAAACTGGAGGTATTGGTGGAAGAAATGTCTAACACTAAGTCGGCCACTTTGATAGGAGCATTAAACAATTATCCGGTCATTCCCGTTTCTGCTCATATACGTCCGTTCCATATCTATTGGCTGAATTTGGTAGCCGGGATTATTTTTCCTGTCGGGCTATTTTTCTATTTCCGTATCTGGGCATTCCGCATTCGTCTGGATAAAGACATGGAACGGATTATAAAAAACAATGAACAAGTTCAATTCATCATACAGAAAATTAATAAATAAGAGTGTTATGGAAGAAATTAAAATGGATAGAATAGAAGATGCGATTGCTGACTTCAAAGAAGGCAAGTTTGTTATAGTAGTAGATGATGAAGACCGCGAAAATGAGGGTGACCTGATTATTGCCGCTAGAAAAATAACTCCCGAGAAAGTTAACTTTATGTTGAAACACGCACGTGGAGTACTTTGCGCACCTGTCACAGTATCCCGTTGCAAGGAACTGGATTTGCCGCATCAGGTGAGCGACAATACTTCTGTATTGGGAACTCCTTTTACGGTTACGATTGATAAGTTGGAAGGCTGTTCAACGGGAGTGTCTGCTGCTGACCGTGCCGCTACGATTCAGGCATTGGCTGATCCTGCTTCTACACCGGCCACTTTCGGACGTCCCGGACATATCAATCCGTTGTACGCACAGGAAAAAGGAGTACTTCGCCGTGCCGGACATACAGAGGCAACGGTTGACATGGCACGTTTGGCCGGCCTTTATCCGGCAGGTGCTCTAATGGAAATCATGAGCGATGACGGCACAATGGCCCGTCTTCCCGAACTTCGCGCAATGGCGGACGAACACGGATTGAAACTGATTTCTATTCACGACCTGATAGTCTACCGTCTGAAGCAGGAATCAATTGTAGAAAAAGGGGTAGAAGTAAATATGCCTACCGAACACGGAGCGTTCCGTCTGATCCCTTTCCGTCAGAAATCGAACGGATTGGAACACATGGCTATATTTAAAGGTACATGGAATGAAGATGAACCGATCTTGGTGCGTGTCCATTCGTCCTGTGCTACCGGAGATATTCTCGGTTCACAGCGCTGTGATTGTGGTGAGCAGTTGCATAAAGCAATGGAGATGATTGAAAAAGAAGGAAAAGGTGTCGTTGTTTATCTGAACCAGGAAGGTCGTGGTATCGGTTTAATGGAAAAGATGAAAGCTTATAAACTTCAAGAAGACGGCATGGATACCGTTGACGCTAATATTTGCTTGGGACACCTTGCTGATGAGCGCGATTATGGAGTAGGTGCGCAGATTCTTCGCGAACTGGGGGTACATAAGATGAGACTTTTGACAAATAATCCGGTGAAACGTGTAGGGCTGGAAGCCTATGGATTGGAAATAGTAGAAAATGTACCTGTTGAAACAGTTCCTAACCCGTATAATGAACGATACTTGAGAACAAAGAAAGAAAGAATGGGGCATACATTACATTTTAATAAGTAAATTGCCATTTCGTTTTCATATATCAAATATAATCGCTTATTTTGCAGCGAATTTCACTCAACAACAATAAAATAGATACAAAATGAATCAATTATCAGATCGTTTGAACAGCTTGTCGCCCTCGGCGACGCTTGCCATGTCGCAAAAGAGCAATGAGCTTAAGGCACAAGGCGTTGATGTTATTAACTTAAGTGTAGGAGAACCGGATTTCAATACTCCTGACCACATCAAGGAAGCTGCTAAAAAAGCCGTTGATGATAACTTTTCTCGTTATTCTCCGGTACCGGGTTATCCGGCTTTGCGCAATGCTATTGTTGAGAAACTGAAAAAAGAGAACGGTCTGGAATATACAGCTGCTCAGATTTCATGTGCGAATGGTGCAAAACAATCAGTTTGTAACGCAATCCTCGTACTGGTTAATCCGGGTGACGAAGTAATTGTGCCGGCTCCTTATTGGGTGAGTTATCCTGAAATGGTGAAACTGGCGGAAGGTACTCCCGTGATTGTTTCTGCCGGCATCGAACAGGATTTCAAAATTACACCGGAACAATTGGAAGCTGCTATTACTCCGAAGACAAAGGCATTGATTCTTTGCTCTCCGTCGAATCCGACAGGGTCTGTATATAGTAAGGAAGAATTGGCAGGACTGGCTGCTGTATTGGCAAAACATCCTCAGGTGATAGTGCTTGCTGACGAGATTTACGAACATATCAATTATATCGGTGCACACCAGAGCATTGCACAGTTCCCGGAAATGAAGGAACGTACAGTGATTGTGAACGGTGTATCCAAGGCTTATGCCATGACAGGCTGGAGAATAGGTTTCATCGCCGGTCCGGAATGGATTGTAAAAGCTTGCAATAAGTTGCAGGGACAATACACTTCAGGTCCTTGTTCCGTATCTCAAAAAGCAGCTGAGGCAGCCTATACAGGTACGCAGGAACCGGTGAAAGAAATGCAGAAAGCTTTCGAACGTCGTCGTGACCTGATTGTGAAGTTGGCTAAGGAAGTTCCGGGATTTGAAGTGAACGTGCCGCAAGGTGCTTTTTACCTGTTCCCGAAATGTAGCTACTTCTTTGGAAAGAGCAACGGTAAACGTAAGATTGAAAATTCGGACGACTTGGCAATGTACTTGCTTGAAGATGCTCACGTGGCTTGTGTAGGCGGTACTTCATTCGGTGCTCCTGAATGTATCCGTATGAGCTATGCTACAAGTGACGAAAACATTGTAGAAGCTATTCGCCGTATTAAAGAAGCGTTGGCTAAGTTGAAATAAGACTCATAGCTTAAAAAGATAAGGGCGCGATTTGCATTATGTAATTCGCGCCCTGTTTATTTAATTATTTCGTAAATCATCCGGTGCCGGAAAATAAAAAAGGCCGCCTTCCGTGGAAAGCAGCCTATACTTTTTGTAGATTGTATTATTCAGCCGGGTGAATTGCTTCAGACGGACAAACATCTGCACAAGTACCACAGTCAGTACATACATCCGGGTTGATAGAATAGATATCACCTTCAGAGATAGCTTCTACCGGACACTCGTCGATACAAGTTCCGCAAGCAATACAATCGTCACTAATTACGTAAGCCATTTTTCTAAGATTTAAATTATTAGTACTAATTTCTCCGGCAAAAATAAGGCTTTTATTGATTAGTTGTTATGCTTCTATGATTAAATTGACTTAATTTGTACGTCTTCTAAATAAGCAACATCCCTAATATCTGCTATATTTTTCGTATTTTTGCAGCCAAATTACTAATATATAGCGATTATGCCTTTAAATTTACCCGACAAACTCCCTGCGATAGAGCTATTGAAGGAAGAAAATATTTTCGTGATTGACACTTCCCGTGCTACGCAACAGGACATCCGTCCGTTGAGGATTGTAGTTCTGAACCTGATGCCGTTGAAGATTACGACAGAAACAGACTTGGTGCGGCTGCTTTCGAATACACCTCTTCAGGTAGAGATCTCCTTTATGAAGATCAAGAGCCATACCTCCAAGAATACGCCGATAGAGCACATGAAAACGTTCTATACCGATTTCGACCAGATGCGTCACGAGAAGTACGATGGTATGATTATTACCGGTGCTCCTGTGGAACAGATGGATTTCGAGGAGGTGACTTATTGGGATGAGATTACCGAAATCTTTGATTGGGCACGTACGCACATCACATCCACCTTATATATATGTTGGGCTGCGCAAGCCGGATTGTATCATCATTACGGTGTGCCCAAATATCCGTTGGAGAAGAAGATGTTCGGTATTTTCGTAGCACCGGGTACTACAACCTTCCATTCTATCTTCCGTGGTTTCGTACGATTGTCTTCTATGTGCCGCATAGCCGTCATACAGAGGTGAGGAGAGAAGATATTCTGAAAGTTCCGGAGCTGACTTTGCTTTCCGAATCGAAAGATGCAGGCGTATATATGGTAATGGCTCGCGGCGGACGTGAATTTTTCGTGACCGGACATTCGGAGTATTCTCCGCTGACACTGGATACCGAATACCGTCGTGATCGGGATAAAGGCTTGCCAATAGAAATACCTCGTAATTATTACGTAGACGATGATCCCGATAAAGGCCCCTTGGTACGTTGGCGTGCTCATGCCAACTTGTTGTTCTCCAACTGGCTGAACTATTTTGTTTATCAGGAAACGCCTTACAACATTAATGATATTGAATGATAAAGCAGCGTAAGATAGAACTTCTGGCTCCCGCAAAAAACTTGGAGTGCGGAATTGAAGCCATAAATCATGGGGCGGACGCCGTATATATCGGTGCACCCAAATTCGGTGCCCGTGCAGCGGCTGTAAACTCTTTGGAAGATATTGAAGCACTGGTAAAACATGCCCATTTGTATAATGCCCGCATTTATGTTACTGTCAATACGATTCTGAAAGAAGAAGAATTGCAGGAGACGGAAGAGATGATTCATGCTTTGTACCGGATAGGTGTGGATGCATTGATTGTGCAGGATATGGGGATTACGCAGTTGAATCTTCCGCCGATACCGCTTCATGCCAGTACGCAAATGGATAATCGCACGCCGGAGAAGGTTAAGTTTTTGAAGGAGGCCGGTTTCCGTCAGGTGGTTCTGGCTCGGGAATTATCGTTGCGTGAGATAAAAAAGATACATGATACTTGCCCGGAAGTTCCTTTGGAAGTATTTGTACATGGGGCTCTTTGTGTCAGTTATAGCGGGCAGTGCTATGTCAGCCAGGCTTGTTTCGGGCGTAGCGCCAACCGGGGAGAGTGTGCGCAGTTTTGCCGTTTGCCTTTCAGTCTGGTAGATTCGGATGGGAAAGTGATGGTCAAGGATAAACACCTGCTCTCATTAAAAGACTTGAACCAGAGTGATGAGTTAGAACAGTTGTTGGATGCGGGAGCTTCCTCATTTAAGATAGAAGGCCGGTTGAAAGATGTATCTTACGTGAAGAACGTCACGGCTACTTATCGGCAGAAACTGGATGCTATCTTTGCCCGTCGTCAGGAATATGTACGGGCCTCTTCAGGGACTTGCCGCTTTGACTTCCGGCCGCAACTCGACAAGAGTTTCAGTCGGGGATTTACCCATTATTTTCTGCATGGCCGTGATAAGGAAATCTTCTCTTTCGATACACCGAAATCTTTGGGAGAAGAAATGGGCACGATGAAAGAGGCACGTGGAAACTATTTGACTGTTGCCGGATTGAAATCATTCAATAACGGCGACGGTGTCTGCTATATTGACGAGCAAGGGCGTTTGCAGGGCTTCCGTATCAATCGTGTCGACGGCAACAAGCTCTATCCGCAGGAAATGCCGCAAATCAAGCCGCGCACCAGACTTTACCGTAACTTTGACCAGGAATTTGAACGTATACTTTCCCGTAAGTCGGCCGAAAGAAAGCTGTCCGTAAGTATATTACTGGCCGATAATAACTTCGGCTTTTCTCTGACACTGACAGATGAAGATGATAATAGTGTGACACTTTCTCTTCCCCGTGAAAAGGAACTGGCACGGACGCCGCAAACGGATCATTTGAGGACTCAGCTTGCCAAACTGGGCAATACGCCTTTCGAAGCGGAGAAGATAGAAATCTCCTTTGCAGATAACTGGTTCCTGCCGTCTTCCGTATTGGCAGATTTCCGTCGTCAGGCAGTGGAAAAACTGATAGCTGCCCGCCGGATTAATTATCATCAGGAACGCGCTGTATGGAAACCGACCAACCATGCTTTTCCGCAAACCGCATTGACGTATTTGGGAAATGTGATGAATACCCGTGCCGCCTCTTTTTATCAGGAACATGGCGTACAACAGATTGCCGGGGCTTATGAAAAAGAACGGGTGGAAGATGCGGTACTGATGTTCTGCAAACATTGTTTGCGGTATAGTATGGGTTGGTGTCCCATTCATCAACGCGTGCGGTCGCCTTATAGAGAACCCTATTTCCTGGTGTCGAATGACGGAAAGCGGTTCCGTCTTGAGTTCGATTGCAAGAATTGTCAAATGAAAGTAAAAGCAGCGCAATGAGAATGAACCACCGCAGAATGATTCGTTACAGACGACACAGAGGATATGGAGCTTCTGCCCTTTCTTTTGTAACTGCCTGTTGGAATGGCTTGTGGAAGGAGACACTTTTCTCTGTATCCTCCGTGTCCTCTGTGGTGAGTTTGCTGTTGTGCTTGTTTTTTCTTTCGTCCTGCCATTATGCCCGCCCCAATCTTTCTTCCGAAGAAATGCCGCAAAAAACGAAGGACTCTTTGAATTACCTTTATGAACGGCACTATACATGGAATACGAATCTGGAGTTAACGGCAGATTCCATTTTGTTGGAGTGCCTGCCTATCAAGGATACGTACATAAATCTTTATCGGGGAGATCGTGTGGTAGTGGCCGAGTTTGCCGTACATCCTGCCGATAGTGTAGATAGCGTTTGGGTGAAGCTGGCACATACGCAGGATGAACAGGGGTGGATACGCGAAGTGGAGTTGAAACGATCTTTTGTCCCTACGGATAGTATTTCTCAGGCCATTCATTTGTTTAGTGATACGCACGCCTCCTATTTCGTGGTTATCTTTGCACTTTTTGTCGGTGTCTATCTACTTCGTGCCTTCCGTCGGAAGCAGTTGCAAATGGTGTATTTCAATGATATTGACAGTGTTTATCCGTTATTCCTGTGTCTGCTAATGGCCTTCAGTGCAACGGTTTATGAATCAATGCAGGTGTTTGTGCCGGACACATGGGAGCATTTCTATTTCAATCCTACTTTGTCGCCTTTTAAAGTTCCTTTTATTCTTTCAGTCTTTTTGTTGAGTATCTGGCTGTTCGTGATAGTCTCTCTGGCAGTGCTTGACGATTTATTCCGGCAGTTGACCCCCGCAGCGGCAATCTTTTATCTGCTGGGACTGATGTCCTGTTGTATATTCTGCTATTTCTTCTTTATTTTAATGGCGCATATATACATAGGTTATTTATTCCTCATCCTTTTTATTCTTGTTTTTGTAAAGAAAGTATATTGGAATAGTCGTTATAAATATTGTTGCGGGCATTGCGGGGAGAAGTTGAAAGAAAAAGGTGTCTGCCCCCATTGCGGAGCAATCAACGAATAATTCTATTGCTGACTTATCGTATTCTTTTAAATAACTTTTTTAAGTGATGAAAATCAGAGCTACCGAACTAAAAGATCTTCCTAGAGTCATGGAGATATATGATTATTCCCGTGCCTTTATGCGTACAAACGGAAATGTAACTCAATGGATTGGCGGCTATCCGTCCGAAGCGTTGATTCGTCAGGAATAGAAGACGGCCATAGCTTTGTCTGTATGGACGGTCAGGGGGAAATCTTGGGAACTTTTTGTTTTATTTTAGGTGAAGATCCTACCTACCAGCATATTTATGAAGGGAACTGGCTCAATGACGAACCGTATGGCGTGATCCACCGTTTAGCAACAAACGGTAAACGGAAAGGAGTATCAGATGCCTGCCTGAACTGGTGTTTTGAACAATGGGGCAATATTCGTGTCGATACACATCAGGACAATAAAGTGATGCAGCATATTCTGACAAAATACGGCTTTCAGCGCTGCGGCATTATTTATGTGAAGAACGGAACAGAACGTATTGCTTATCAGAAAAAACTTATTAAACAGTTATAATAGACATAAGTCTATGGATGAGAAAATGTTTCCAAACGTTGAAACTCGGTTTTCAAGGCTGGAAACTGGAGTTTCTCTATAGGGAAACTAGAGTTTCTGCGTATGGAAACTAAAGTTTCTAAGCGTTGAAACTGAAGTTTCTAACTATGGAAACGCCAAGAAACTTATGGCTTTGTACTTCTTAGTGAGTAGGAATAACTTTCCGTAGCTATGCCGACAGCCACATAATATCTGTTGCGGGTGGTAGATCGATGCTATACTTTTCAGCTTTATGGTACAGCTTCTCGGGCAGATATTTTAGCTCATTTTGAATACAAAAAAGAATCGATAGAGTACAAAAAGTATTTTATCCTTCTACTTTAAACCGGGAAGCTTGTTTTTCTTGTAACTTTGCAGCCAATTTAAGAAAAAGAAGCGTAGAATGATAAATAAATACGAAGAACGGCTGGGGACGGAACGTATGTTGCCGCTCATCTTTAAAATGGCACTTCCCGCAGTAGCTGCGCAGTTCGTCAATCTGCTTTATAGCATTGTCGATCGTGTATATATCGGACATATTCCGGGCATCGGAACCGATGCGCTTGCCGGTGTCGGAGTGACTACTTCCCTCATTATTTTGATTTCCTCTTTTTCTGCGATTGTCGGTGGCGGTGGTGCGCCGTTAGCCGCCATTGCGCTCGGGCAGGGAGATCGTGTGCGTGCCGGTAAAATATTGGGAAATGGTTTCGTCCTTCTGATATTATTTACCTTGCTTACGTCTTTTATCGCATATACATTTATGGAACCCATTCTCCTTTTCACGGGAGCTTCGGCGAATACATTGGAGTATGCCGTGGATTATCTTTCCATTTATCTGCTGGGTACTATATTTGTAGAAATATCGACAGGACTGAACAGCTTTATTAATGCACAAGGGCGTCCTGCCATTGCTATGTTTTCCGTTCTGATCGGTGCTTTGCTGAATATTATCCTTGACCCTATCTTCATCTTTGGGTTTAATATGGGCGTGAAAGGAGCAGCTTTGGCCACAGTGCTTTCACAGGCTTGCAGTGCGGCCTGGGTACTGACTTTCCTTTTTTCCAAACGCGCCTCTCTGCCTTTGGAGAAACCTTATATGAAACTGGACAGAAAAATAATCCTTTCCATATTGGCTTTGGGAGTTTCTCCGTTCATTATGGCGAGCACGGAGAGCTTGGTCGGGTTTGTGCTTAATAGCAGCCTGAAAGAGTTCGGAGACATCTACATCAGTGCATTGACAATTCTGCAGAGTGCGATGCAGTTTGCCAGTGTACCACTGACCGGATTCGCACAGGGATTTGTTCCGATAATAAGCTATAACTATGGGCACGGCGATAAGCAGCGTGTAAAAGAATGCTTCCGTATTGTGCTGATAACCATGTTCTCTTTCAACCTGTTATTAATGCTTTTCATGATTCTGTTTCCTTCAACGGTAGCTTCCGCGTTTACGAGTGACGAAAGACTGATTGAAACAGTCCGTTGGACGATGCCTGTATTTTTGGGCGGTATGACTATTTTCGGATTGCAGCGTGCCTGCCAGAATATGTTTGTAGCGTTAGGACAGGCTCGGATTTCTATTTTCATTGCTTTGTTGCGTAAGGCAATACTGTTGATTCCGCTGGCATTGATATTGCCGCATTTTATGGGAGTGACAGGTGTATATGCGGCTGAAGCTATATCCGACGCGACAGCGGCGATATGTTGTACGTTGTTGTTCTTTTGGCAATTTCCCAAGATATTGGGAAAGATTCAGGGGAATACACTACGCACGAGTTAATTTCTGTTTCTGCTGGATGTGATATTCGGCGAACGCCCTGATTACACATGACGCGATAAGTAATATCGGAGATAAACTTCGCATACTCAAAGATTTTATTTACATTTGTTCTTATAAATAAAATGTAAGTAAAAAACATGAGAAAACAACTATCAGTTACATTAGCTTGTTTCCTTCTTACTTCGGCTACGGCGCTCGCTCAAAGCTGGAAATCTTATGAAAATACTGCGAAGGGAAAGACTTATGAAACATCCGATTACGTGACATTGCTGGATAGCACGTTGGTATCTGTCCAACCTACCGGGCAAGGCTCGTTTGCTGTGTGTAAAGTGATTAAAGTACAGACTCCGAGAGGGGCAGTGGCTAACCGGGTAATTAAATACGATTATGACCCTCTGACCGCCTATGCCGAGTTTAAGCGTGTAACCGTCTATCGTGCCAATGGCAAGGTTGACGAACTGGATGTAAAGAAAACCTGTGATTATGCTGCTCCTGCCCGGGCTATTTACTGGGGAGCGAGACAAATAATGCTCGAAATCGGCGCTTTGCAACCCGGTGATGTTGTGGATTATGAGATAGCCAAGAAGGGGTTCACTTATGCGTTGCTTGGAGCCGGTGATGAAGACGATTCTCGTTTTATCCCGCCTATGCGCGGGCAATTTTATGATATTGTTCCTTTCTGGAGCGCTGCCCCCACCGTGCGTAAAGTTTATAAAGTAGCTGTTCCTATGGAGAAAGAACTGCAATTCCAGTTCTATCAGGGGGAATGTGCTTCGTCCATGCGTTATGAAAATAATAGCAAGGTATACACTTTTGCCATGGATAATGTAATGCCTTTCGGCAGAGAGCCGAATATGGTGGATCTTTTCGATGCAGCTCCCAAATTGATGATGTCTTCCACTCCTCAATGGAAAGACAAATCTTTGTGGTTCAACAAAGTGAATGAAGACTATGGTAGTTTTGCCCCACTGCCCGAAGCGCAGAAAAAAGTGGATGAACTGATAAAAGGCAAGAAGACCGAAATGGAAAAGATTGCCGTGCTGACTCATTGGGTGGCTGATAATATCCGTTATGCCGGTATATCCATGGGAAAAGGAGAGGGCTTTACACTTCACAATACCAAGATGAACTATACCGACCGTTGCGGAGTCTGTAAAGACATAGCGGGTACACTGATTTCTTTCCTGCGCATGGCCGGTTTCGAAGCCTATCCGGCTATGACAATGGCGGGTAGCCGTGTGGAAAGCATTCCTGCCGACCATTTTAATCACTGTGTGGCAGTGGTGAAGTTGAGCAACGGAACATACATGCCACTCGATCCTACCTGGGTTCCTTTCTGTCGCGAACTATGGAGCAGTGCCGAACAGCAGCAGAACTATCTGCCGGGTGTGCCCGAAGGTTCTGATTTGTGTATCACTCCGGTTTCAGCTCCCGAAAATCATTATGTGCGTATCAAAGCCGATAACCGCTTGGATGCAGACGGTACTTTGCGCGGTACTTTCACTCTTACCGCCGAGGGGCAGAGTGACAGTAATATCCGCCGTATCTTTACTACCGGATTCCGGAGCGAATGGAAAAATACAATGGAAAGCCAGCTTTTAGCCATATCTCCCAAAGCTAAATTGCTGAGCGTAGACTACGGCAAGAATCCTAAAGACTATCAGGCAGCACCTATTAAAATCACTTTCCGTTATGAAATACCGGACTATGCATTGAAAGGTGAGAAGGAGATGTTCTTCCGTCCGTTGGTGATGAATAACCTTTATAATCAGGTACGCTCTTATTTGCGTATCGATACTTCACTGAAAGAGCGTAAGTATGGTTTTAAAGATGGATGTTCGCGTTTGGTTGAACTGGATGAAACGATTCAACTTCCGGCAGGATACAAGCTGGCGAATGCCGATAAGAATGAGACAATGCAAGGTACGGGAGCCGATTTTGAAGGTTCATTGGCGCAGCAAGGAAACAAAGTGCTGCTTCACAACAAACTGGCTTTGAAGAAACGTGTTTATGAGGCTGCTGATTGGGATAGTTTCCGTAATGCTGTGAATGCGCACAAAGCGTATGGTGAATATTTAGTGATTAAAAAGTAGAGCAGAATGAAAAATATGCATTATTATATAGTTACGCTGGTGGTACTCTTATTTATGGTAGCTCCGGCAAAAGCGGCATCCGAAGCCGAATTCGGGAAATTGCACAAAACGTACATCTTGCATACTGACGGTAGCCAGGAGATGCGTGTACAAAAGGAACTGACATTGTTTACCCATACGGCAATGAATCGTCTGTATGGCGAAAGTTTTATTGTTTACAATCCGGAGTTTCAAGAATTGAAGATTCACGAATCGTATACTCGTCAGAAAGATGGCAATATCGTTAAGACGCCCGAAAACGCGTTTGTTGAGGTACTTCCTTCTGCTGCAGCCGATGCTCCGGCATATAATGGTCTGAAAGAAATGGTTGTAGTCCATACCGGATTGGAGCTGGGAGCTACTATTTATCTGGATTACTCGGTTATTACCCGTCCGGGTTATCTTCCCGAACTGGATGTGTGCGAGCAGATAGAGGAATTATCTCCTATCAGGGAGTATGTGCTTTCGGTATCGGTACCCGAAAACAAACCTTTGCATTATGAGTTATTGAATGGAAAAGCTGTTCCGGTGGTGAAAACAGCGGGTGGTGTAAAGACTGTGACCTGGGCGTTGAAGAATGTGCAACCTCGTCCTAGTATGCTTGCTGTTTCTTTGTCCGGCAGGTAACGTACAGGCTATTGTGGCTTCTACGTATGCTTC
>ENA-OQJF01000219-OQJF01000219.1-human-gut-metagenome-genome-assembly--contig:-NODE-219-length-15387-cov-2.778702_pt1 | contig 15387 bp, 16 predicted proteins | sample MGYA00242595_ERZ504761 | MGnify/ENA primary metagenome ERZ504761 (study PRJEB26092, sample SAMD00036367) | human gut metagenome | host: Homo sapiens | study: EMG produced TPA metagenomics assembly of...
CTTTATAACAGTAAAATTGAGACTGTTAAATAAGAAGTAAAGTATGAAACATCTAAATTCTAATATTAATAATTAATTCAACTTTAATTACGGGATCAAAGAATGTATCAGGACGATTTGAATCGAAGATCTCGTTTACAATACCATCACTAGTTAACCAAATTCCTCTGACTCTCGAGAGATTAATAACTATTATGAGTGTAACCCAGGTCAACATAATAACGCTTTGAATGTTATCTCCACTAACCTCATAATTAATAATTTCTCCATCAACAACGTTCTCATTGCGAAGCTGAATCAATCCATGACCACTTACTACTATAAATTGCTCCCACTTTGTATGATGCCAATGCTGACCTTTAGTTATACCTGGTTTAGAGATGTTAATACTAACCTGACCACAATTTAATGTGTGAATGAGTTCTGTAAAAGAACCACGATCATCCTTATTCATTTTCAAATCAAAGATAGCCTTCTCCTTAGGTAAATAACTGAGATAAGTACTATAGAGTTTCTTTGCAAATGAGTTGGTAGGAATCTCTGGAATCATCAATGTCTTAGGCATCTCCGCAAAAGAATGGAGTAAATCCACGATATCGCCCAATTTAACATTATGAGTAGTTGGTACATAGCAATAACGACCATCAGCAGTTTGAACAGTTTCCACACCGTCAAACTCGCAACGATGACTTTCTCCTTTGAGCGCAGCAATCATCTCATCTACTAGATCATCTACATAAAGGAGCTCCATATCTACATTAGGATCATTTACCTGAATTGGCAAATCATTGGCTATATTGTTACAGAATGTAGCTACTGCAGAGTTGTAATTTGGACGGCACCATTTACCGAAAAGATTAGGGAAACGATAAACGAGTACTGGAGAACCTGTCTCTTTCTCATATTCAAACATCAGTTCCTCACCAGCCTTCTTGCTGCGGCCATATTCACTATTACCGAAACGCCCAGCAAGAGTTGCCTGAATAGAACTACTGATCATCACAGGACAATTGTTTTTATGAGCTTTAAGCGTGTTTAGCAATATGGTTGCAAAGCCAAAGTTCCCTTTCATAAACTCCTCTGGATCTTTTGGACGATTTACACCTGCAAGATTAAATACAAAGTCACAATCGGCACACCATTGATCCAACTCCCCCAGAGTTGAATCAAGATCGTATTCATAAACTGCATCAATTATAAGATCGCCATAAAAACGAGCCTTACCTTCTTTTATATTTTTTAATTGAGAGCAAAGATTCTTTCCAACAAAACCCTTTGCACCAGTTACTAGAATTCTCATTATTTTCAGTTTTATTTTGCAGCAGGTAGTGGTATTGAGCCACGAACAAAAGTTCCATCTGTGTACCTGCTAATCCATATTTTTTAAATATCTTTGCGCCATACCATCTTGTTGACAACACCAACGTATGACTGAATAATCTTCACAACTTTTGTGCTTACATTTTCATCTGTATATACTGGTACAGGCGTACCATAGTCTCCATCCTTAACGAGTTCTACTGCTGTAGCAACTGCCTGTAGCAAACCATTCTCATCGATACCGGAGAGGATGAAGCCCGCCTTATCCAATGATTCAGGACGTTCTGTTGAGGTTCGTATGCAAATAGCAGGGAAAGGATGTCCTACGCTTGTGAAAAATGAAGATTCTTCAGGTAATGTACCTGAATCTGACACAACTGCAAAAGCATTCATTTGGAGGCAATTGTAATCGTGAAAGCCGAGAGGCTCATGCATAATTACACGTTCATCCAATTTAAAGCCAGTATTCTCTAATCGCTTACGTGAACGTGGGTGGCAACTGTAAAGAATCGGCATATCATATTTCTCTGCCATTTTATTGATAGCAGAAAAGAGAGAAGTAAAGTTCTTTTCTGTATCAATATTTTCCTCACGATGAGCAGATAGAAGGATGTACCTACCCTTAATCAGACCAAGTCGCTGGTGCACATCACTAGCCTCTATATCAGCCAAGTTCTGATGCAACACCTCAGCCATTGGAGAACCAGTAACGTATGTACGCTCCTTTGGAAGACCTGTATCATCCAAATATCTACGAGCATGCTCGCTATAAGCCATATTTACATCAGAGATAATATCCACGATTCTACGATTTGTTTCTTCCGGTAAACATTCATCCTTACAGCGATTTCCGGCCTCCATATGAAAAATAGGAATGTGAAGGCGCTTTGCACCAATTACGCTTAAGCAGCTATTTGTATCACCCAAGACAAGGACTGCATCAGGCTTGGTTTCAACCATTACCTTGAAGCTCTTATCGATGATATTACCCATGGTTGCCCCAAGATCTTCACCCACAGCTTCCATATAAATCTCTGGATCAGCAAGTTTTAGGTCCTTAAAGAATACCCCATTGAGATTATAATCATAATTCTGGCCAGTATGTGCCAAAAGTACGTCAAAATATTTTCTGCACTTATTAATGACTGCAGCAAGACGAATAATTTCAGGTCGTGTGCCGACGATAATCAACAACCTAAGCTTACCATTATCTTGAAAATGTTTGATATCCATTTTATAAAGTTAAATTGGCTAAGTGATTACTTTGCGATATTGTCAAGTCCCTTGAGCTCATTCTGGATATATTCCAAAGAAGCAATTTTAGCCTTTGTTTCTTCCAAGTTAAGTCGCTTTGTATTCTCAGAATTGAACTCCGTCAATGTTACTCTATTCTCGTCTCCTTCTGAAAAATACTTATCATAGTTAAGTGTCCTATTATCTGCGGGTACTCGGTAGAAGTCCCCCATATCCTCAGCCTTAGCACATTCTTCATTTGTAAGCAATGTTTCATATATTTTCTCTCCATGACGGATACCAATCACACGGATATCTTCTTTCTTACCTCCAAATAGTTCGCATACTGCTTCTGCTTGAGTTTGAATAGTACAAGCTGGTGCCTTTTGAACTAGAATATCTCCATTCTGACCGTTTTCAAAAGCGAAGAGTACAAGGTCAACTGCCTCTTCCAAACTCATAATAAAACGAGTCATATTAGGTTCTGTCAGAGTAACAGAGTGTCCGTTACGAATCTGATCAATCCACAAAGGAATTACAGAACCACGAGAACACATTACGTTACCATAACGTGTACAACAAATCTTTGTATCACCAGAGTAACGAGACTTAGCTACGGCAATCTTTTCCTCAATGGCCTTAGTAATTCCCATTGCATTGATAGGGTAAGCTGCCTTATCTGTAGAAAGACAGATAACGGCACCAACCTTGGCCTCGATAGCAGCTGTAAGAACGTTGTCAGTACCAATCACATTAGTCTTAACAGCCTCCATAGGGAAGAACTCACATGAAGGAACTTGCTTCAATGCAGCAGCATGGAAAATATAGTCAACTCCAGGCATTGCATTGCGACAAGACTGCAGGTTACGTATATCACCAATAAAAAATTTAATTTTATGTGCTACATCGGGATACTTTACTTGATACTCATGACGCATATCATCCTGCTTCTTCTCATCACGTGAAAAGATTCGGATTTCGCCAATATCAGTGCGAAGAAAACGATTTAATACTGCATTACCGAATGAACCGGTACCACCTGTAATCATCAGGGTCTTGTCTTTGAAAATACTCATAATTTATAATGTATTTAACTATTGAATCTCATGTTCTGGCAGGACTTATTGAACGTCAAGCAAGCGCTCCACTTATGCTGTCAGAAATATCTAATCTAATCGCGTCTAAAGAGATCACGAGTATATACTTTTTCCTCAACATCATCAAGAACATTATCATAGCGATTTGTAATAATAGCATTACTCAATTTCTTAAATTCATCGAGGTTATTAACAATCTTACTGCCAAAGAACAAATCACCATCTTGAAGTGTAGGTTCATAAATGATCACATTAGCACCTTTGGCCTTCACACACTTCATGATACCTTGAATGGCACTCTGGCGGAAATTGTCCGAATTACTTTTCATGGTCAAGCGGAATACACCTACAGTTACAGGCTCCTTACTGCCATCATACTGATTATCGGTACTATAATCATACCAACCTGCCTTACGCAATACCTCATCAGCGATGAAGTCTTTGCGAGTTTTATTTGATTCAACAATAGCAGACATCATGTTCTGAGGAACATCTGCATAGTTTGCTAAAAGCTGCTTGGTATCTTTAGGCAGGCAATATCCTCCATAACCAAAGGAAGGGTTATTATAGTGTGTACCAATGCGTGGATCAAGTCCTATACCATCAATGATTGCCTTACTGTCCAATCCCTTAACCTCAGCATAAGTATCCAGCTCATTAAAGTAAGATACACGAAGAGCAAGATAAGTATTTGCAAAGAGCTTTACAGCCTCCGCTTCCTTTGCCCCCATATACAAAGTATCAATATCTTCTTTGATAGCGCCCTCATGAAGTAACTTCGCAAATGTATGAGCTGCCTCTTCCATAGCATCAATATTAGTAAGCTTTTGGATCGCAACATTTTCTGCTGACTGACCCCTCATCAATTTTGGAAAACCAACGATAATACGACTAGGATACAAGTTATCATACAATGCCTTACTCTCACGAAGGAATTCTGGTGAAAACAGCAAATTCAGTTTCTCTGTACCCTTCTGAACGTACTTCACATAAAGTGACCGCACAAACCAACAGGGATAGTACTCTTGATCACCATCACCGCATCGGGATTCACCTCAAGTACAAGGTCGATAACTTTCTCCACATGACTCGTGTCGAAGTAGTTCTTTACTGGGGCATAATTTGTAGGAGCTGCAATCACTACAAAGTCAGCATCAGCGTATGCTGATTTGCCATCCAAAGTGGTAACAAGATTTAATTATTTTCACCTCCATGCTTCTCTCCATATCCGTAACCATAACCGTAACCGTAACGTTTTCCATAACCATAATACTTGCCATATTTTCCATAGCCATAGTAATAACCATACTTCCTACTGTTCAGATCCAAACCATTGACAGCAATACAGAGATTAGGCAATTTGTTATTTTCAGCCAATTCATTAATCAAAGTAAACTCTGCCTTATGGGTATAATCAGCACGACATACATATACGGATAAATCTGCGACACGTCCTATAAGTAAAGTATCGGTTACCATACCCACCGGCGCTGTATCCAATATCACATAATCAAAATTCGCCTTCAATGTTTCAATGGCTTTCTCTAACCCTCCACGAGCCAATAATTCTGTTGGATTAGGTGGAACTGTACCACCGGGAAGAATAAACAGATTCTTGTTTATATCAGAAGGCTGCACAAAATCCATTAAATTCGCAGTTGTGTTTGTCAGATATTGAGTAATACCATGTTCCTTTTTAGGTATATTGAAGACTTTATTCAACCCCGGTTTACGAATATCCAGTCCTACTATCACCACTTTCTTCCCTAATAAAGAAAGACTAATTGCTAAATTAGCAGATATGAAAGACTTACCTTCACCACTGATAGTAGAAGTTACCAGAATTACATTCTTACCATTCTCAAGCATAAACTGGAGATTAGTACGGACATTCCGGAAAGTCTCACTCATCAGATTATTCTGATTCTCAAATACCGCTATAGAACCAGTCTTTTCATCTGCTAACGGAATATCACCAACAACAGGAAGTGAAGTCAATTTCTCAACGTCAGCACGACCTTCAATCTTGAATTTTGTCAAACCTATCAGATAAATAACTCCTACCGGAAGTCCCACACCTAAGACTAAAGCAGCCAAATAAACTATCGTCTTCTTGGGAGAAATCGGATTGTCATCTGCTAACGCTTCATCAATAATCTTCGCGTTATTGGCAGTAGCCGCCAAAGTGATGGCATTCTCCTCACGTTTTTGAAGCAACATCAGATACAAACCCGATTTAATCTCTTGCTGGCGGGCAATGCTTACAAACTGGCGTTCCTGAGTGGGTGCATCATTGATACGGCGGGAATAACGGCTTGCTTCACGAGCCAGATCTTCTTTGGTAATCTGCAATCCTTTCAATGTAGCATCTAAGGTAGCTTGCACATTGGTTCTCATTGCACGGATACTGGTATCCAGATTGATTATGGTCGGATTATTCTCCGTCGAAGTACGCAACAGACGTTTCCTTTCAACCAGCATTTGATTATAACGGTCTATCGCACCGGCTGATGCTGCATCCTGTAAGCCGATATTACTCGGTAATACTTCATATTCATTACCTTTCATATAGCGTTGCAAGTCCATCACCAGATTTATCTGAGTCTGATTTTCCACGCGTTTCTTTTCATATTCAGCATTGCCTGTCAAGGCTATCTGTGCTTCACTGCTCAAATCAGTAATCCCCGCACTACGTTTGAAGTTCTCCAAATCCTGTTCTGTACTGCCTAATTCTTTAGAAATAATACCAATACGTTCGTCAATAAATTCAGCAGTTTTCTGAGCCACCTCATTCTTGTCATTATTGCATTGATATTATACATTTCAAGCAGTTTATTGATATAATCTCTACCACGCCGGGTATTTGTATTTTCCAATGAAATAACAACTACAGAAGTAGTCTTTGAAGTGGGGGCTATTGACAAAGAGTTAACATATTCTTTCAACACAGAAAAAGGTCTGTTAATAAAAGCTGTGATATGACGTTCTTTGGTTATATTTTCCGGACAAACTGCTGACAAGGTATCGTTATTTGCGAAAAAAGCAACCGTACCCTCATCTGTCGGAAATACAGCAGGCAATTTATCAAACTGTTTCCGGTACTCTTTTTCGCCTACTGTAATTTGTACCCCCAACGCACCCGTTGGTTGAAGAATCATATTTATTTCCATTCTACCCGGAAGTTTATCCGCTTCCTGATGAGTCAGACTCACTAAAACAGGAGATGTATGATAAAGCTCTTTGCTTGGAAATTCGTCTTCATCCATATAAGTCACGAACAGTCCCAGATTGTTTACCACCTCTCTGGCCAAAGACTTTGAACGAAGTACTTCGATTTCATTATCTACATTGCTAGATGAAGAGACGAAACCCTCCAATCCCATCTTTTCTAAATCGGAAGACATACTTGCACCACCACCTTTCTTTTCGTCCTTAATAAGGACAGTGGCAGAAATATTATATATAGGTGTTGTCAGACGTAGGTATCCCCATGCACAAGCAATACAAATAATTATCGATACTACAAACCAAGGCCAGTGAATCAGATAACGGAAAGAAGTTCCTGAATATTAACCTGTTCTTCGGACTGTTCCCCTAATTTATCTTTTCTTTCATCAATCATACAATGCTATTATCTGAAAATTGTTACTAATAAACTTGCCAATGACACTAAAATAGAAGTAGCGGAGAACCAGAGGCTTGTACTGTTACCAATATCCGAGTTGCGTGCTTTTGCCTTGTTCGGAGTCACATAAACGATATCGTTCTGCTGCAACCAGTAATAGGGAGAAAGAATGGTCTCCGCACTGTTCAAATCCAGTGTTATAATTTCCTGTTTGCCATCAGCACTTTCACGAATCAGCTTTACATTGTCGCGAACTCCCCAAACCGTCATGTCACCCGCCATAGCAAGCGCTTCCAACAAATTCACTTTCTCGTTACTGATAGTAAAAGTTCCCGGACGGGCAACCTCACCCAATACGGAGATTTTATAGTTTACCATACGGACAGTGACTATCGGCGTTTCTTTGATATAAGGTTTCAGTTTCTCCACAATCAGTTGCTCCGCCTCTTTCTTGGTCAAGCCACCTACCCTCAACTCACCTAGTACCGGAAAATTTATTTTTCCATCGTTATCTACGAGATATTGCTGCAATATCGGTTGGGAGGTTGTACTGGTTATAGCTACATTATTTTGAGTAGCTACCGTGAGGTTAAACGGAACAGCCAATTCCGGGCTGGTACATGACACTACAATAGTAAGCAGATCTTTAGGCATTATCTTTGCATCATATAGATTTTCCTGTTGAGCAGTCTGTTCTACAACTTTTGCATCTTGTAAATAAGGAACTTTCTTATACGACTGGCAGGAAGCGAACAGCAATATCGCAACTAAACAGGGAAATACCCCCTCCCCTTTCTACTTACTCTACTTGCACAAATACAAAACAAATTATACATAAATTTCTCAAGTTTATTATTCTTTATCCAGTACCTCAAATTTCGAATTCTTCGATTTGAACTCCGGAACAACTTTTTTCATCAATCTGACCGTGTCTATAATCCGCACAGCACGGGACAACTTCTCAAACTCCGCATATATATCAAGAATATCAGCATATTCATACCGACGTACTTTAGCTATCATTAATTTTTTATTCTCGGTAGGAATCGTATTTTCTTTATCACTCAGCACTTCTTCATAGAGTTTCTCACCCGGTCGCAAGCCAGTAAATTCAATCTTTATATCTTCATCCGGGCGATAACCCGCCAATTCAATCATACGGGTAGCCAAGTCGACAATCTTAACGGCCTTGCCCATTTCAAAGACAAAGATTTCATTACCCTCTCCCATTGTAACAGCCTCCATAACCAAACGACAAGCTTCGGGAATCGTCATAAAAAAACGAATAATATCAGGGTGAGTCACTGTGACAGGACCACCGTTCTCAATCTGTTCCTTGAAGCGCGGGATTACAGAACCGTTACTGCCTAATACGTTTCCAAAACGTGTAGTAATGAATTTAGTATGTCCTTTTATCTTTCCCTCACGGATAGCACACCCCAAGCTCTGTACATAGATTTCCGCCAAACGTTTGGAACATCCCATCACATTAGTCGGGTTCACAGCTTTGTCGGTAGAAACCATTATCATTTTTTCTGCACCATACTCCACCGCCATATCGGCGACCTGACGCGAACCCGTGACATTGACAAGTACAGCTTCGCAAGGATTTTCTTCCATTAAAGGAACATGTTTATAAGCAGCGGCGTGGAAGACAATTTGAGGATGATAAAGTTCGAATACCATACGCACACGTTCTTTCACACGTACATCACCAATCACCGGAACAAAATCGATAGCAGGATAATTTTCTCAAATTCCAAACGGACATTATGCAAAGGAGTCTCTGCAGAGTCAAACATGATGAGTTTTTGAATACCCATTTGCACCAATTGACGGCAAAGCTCGCTACCGATACTACCTGCAGCACCGGTCACTAATACAACTTTTCCTCTGAATTCTTCTGCGACCTGACTAAGGTTTATATTGATTTTCAGCACGTCCCAATAAATCTTCAATTTTAATAGGACGTATCCACTGATGAAAGTTCCCGTCAGAATCCGCTTCACTGATAGTAGGAGCAATAAAAGTCTTGACAGCATTACTTTTACAATACTCTAAAAGGCGGTTCTCCTCCAAGCGGGTATCTTCATAACGAGCAAATAAAATGCCATGAATACCATGTTTTTTTATGACATAATTAAAGTCTTCTTCTGTTTCAAAATAATAAATAGGAAGATCTGCCAATCGACGTCTACGATTATTTTTACCATAAATATAAAAACCTACAACCTTATAATGCGCACTATCACGAAGACGAAGTTTTAAGGCTACACTTTTTTCATCAATCCCATAAATAAGAATACGAGTATTCTTTTTATTTACCCAATCCAATAAAAAATCATATATGATTATAAGAGATACACGAAAAACAGTTAATGTTACCAGAGTTAATAAACCATCAAACAAAAGATAAGATATCCTATAATTATCCGGTAATTCAGTCTCATAGATTACCCAATATGCAATAACCGACAAACAGGCTATCTTGAATAATACGGCACACATAATACGCCATAACTCTCGTGCTTGAGAAAAACGGATCGTATTTCGATAAGTATGGAATAATAAGGCTCCTGCAACACTTGACACCAAAGACACGCAAATAAATTTGCAAAGTATCCAGTCACTCATCGGGACGTATGCCATGTAGTGAATTACAGCATAGGCGAGTAATGAACATAAAACAGACAGTGCTGTGTCAATCCCAAGAATAGCCCAATAGCTGAAATAGTTTTTACGAGCATATTGTACTATGCCCTTCAATGTTTTTTCCATTGTAGTATAAATGAATAAAATAATGTATCAGAAATACAAGTACATATTCAAAATCTAACCGGTTCTACATACCCTACCGGCATATCAGCACAAGCACATCCTAACATATTAAGCCTAACAGCTATCTTGCTTTTGCCGTCTACTGTAACAAGTTCACCCACAAGTCCGGTTAAAGGACCTTTAATGACGCGAACTTTTTCACCACGTGCCAAGGGAGCACTGTTCATGGAAATGACATCTTTTGAATAATCAAGCATAAATCGGAAACGAGCCATCTGCTCATCAGGAATGATAGTCGGACTGCTCTCACCTCGCATTACCATATACCGACTTACTGTAGAAAAGGAAAGAACTTCTTTACGTTCTTTTGCATCAACGTGTACGAATACCATCATTGGAAGCAATACAGACTCGACCATCTTGCGTCGGTCACTCCATTGATGAAGTTCCTGCTGAACCGGAACGAAATTCTCAATCCCCATTTTATTTAAACGCTCAGCTACTTTCTTCTCGTGATGCATGCGAACCAAAGCGACATACCAACGTTTTGAGTGTGCTACGCCTTCCCCTGTCCCATTACTAGGCCCAGCATTTGCTGATTTTTGTTTCGTTAAAATCATTATTTTTTTACCCTACTGTATATCTGTTACTTCTTAGGTAACAGGCAGTATATACACAAGACACACACAACAATAGAAAAAGGGAAATTACACTGATATACAGGGTGTAAAAGAAGGGGGCCTGATATTCAACGAGAAGATTTCTTGATTTCGGGCAATAAAAAATCATTGAGCATGAAAAAAGAGATTTCATGTTCAAATACTTTTTTGCCCTATGTTTCAGATAAAACGAATAAAAATGGGAAAATATTTGTTTACTATCTTAAAATATGTCTATCTTTGCGTCAAATTTAATTCTGTTACCTAAGAAGTAACAGATACACTTTAATTCTGATTATTAACTCATTACATCTTTTTATTTACCTACATAACAATTCTTTATGTAAGATAAATTCCCTTTATTTACCTCTGTACGTTCTTTAAGCTCGAAGCCTTTCAGGTAGATTTGTGTGGTTTTTATAGATTTGTGTCCCAATGATTCACTAATCATTTCAATCGGCACTCCGCGATACTTGGCTGTCGTTGCCCAAGAATGACGGAGCGTGTAGGAAGTGACAGGAGAATTCAAACGGAGAGCCCGAGCCAGATCCTTCAAACAATTATTAAATCGACGAAGAGCACTCTGGTATTCACGGTAAGCTCCTTCATCCTTACGTTTCTTATCACCGGATAGGATATCAAACAGATAGTCCGGACAATCAGGGCGGGAAGGCTGACTGTTGCGAAGCCGGTGAATCATCTCCTTCGCGGTATCCAGCACTTCCACACTGATCGGGGTTTTCGTCTTGATACGGTTATACCGCAATACGTTCCGGTCTAAAGCCGACTTTTCCAGATGTGCCAAGTCGGCAAACGACATTCCGCAAAACTGGAACATCAGAGCGGCAATAGCCTGTGTATGGCGTAAACGTTCCGATTGGGGATCTTCATAAAGCAGCTTTCGCAACTCGGTGACAGGAAGGGCTTTCTTCTGACGAACATCCACACCCGTATAGACATCGTGAAACAGGCGGGGGATGTAAGGAGCACTACCCGCTTCCACTCCCCGGTTGTAGATACTGCGAAGCATACGCATATACGTGGAAACGGTGTTGGGCTTCAACCCACATTCATAAAGATACTGTCCGTAACGTCGTAAACGTTCCCGGGTTACTTGCCTGAACGACACATTGAACGTGCCGCAGAACAGGCTGAAAGAAAGGAGGGCATTTTTGTAGACATGCGCCGTAGAATAACGCCCTTCCTTTCGCAAACGACCGATGTAGATCTCTCCACACCGGCTAAATCCATTTTTACTCATCATTTGCATCACTAGTTATTTTATAATATATACCATTTGGCATGCAGCAAAAAACAAATCTTTTTGCAGGTTCGTTGCACGCTTGCCAAAGTATAATTTATTATTTAATTTATTTAACCATTGCAAAAATTAGCAAACTATGGCAAAGAAAAAACAAATCAACAAGAGAAAAAAGTACAAGTAAAAAAGAAGGTCCAAAAACGGAAAAAGAACACTAGAAGACATGTGAAAGGGGAAATCATCAGTTGGGAGGAACTCGAAAACAGGACAGGATTAACCGGAGATGAAACGGAACTTCTCACTGTTTATTTGCACAAATTCGAAAGAGGGGAAGTACACGTCAGATGCTCTAAAAAACTAAAAGACTTAGCTGAATATATCTACGAAACGGAGAGCTTATATATAGCTAAACATGGCGGGTTTAAATTGTTAGAAATTAGCAGTATAGAAACAAAGTTATGTAACATCAGGCAAGAGGAACGAGAACGAAAAGAAGAGGACGAAAAACAAGTAAAAAAGAGAGTAGAGAATAAGCGTTGACAAAAATAATTGTGCAGAAGAAACAAAAGATATACTTTCGCAGCCGTTTCTAGCCGAACTAAAGACAACGTATATCTATCTTACAAAAATAGTGACGCTATAACAATTAAACAGTATCACTATAATAGAAAGGATAGCGACCCTATAATAATCATATACCGTCACTATCCTGAAGGGGAGATTTTATTACGTAAAAAAACAAATATTAAAAAAAACAGAAGAAAAAAGATGAAAAGAAAAATAGACAAAAGCAAGTTAGAAGCCTGCAAGTTAGTATGGAAAAAACGTATTGCCGCCGAAAAGGGTATTTCGGAAAAATGTGCAGAAAAAACTGCGCAAAGCTGTATAGAGCTTATTGAACGAATGTTATATGGAAATGCCATGATAGCTTTCCATAAGCAAGACGGCACATTCTGTATGGAACAAGGAACCTTGGTTGGATATGAAAAAGATTTTCACCGGGAGTTCAAGATCACTTCCCGACAGATGTCTGTGGTCTACTGGAGTATGGAGCAACACGCGTGGAGACGGTTTATGATCGGAAACCTGTTGGAATGGAAAGCGATTGTATAACATTTAATAAAAAATATTGAACTATGAGCATGATTAATAAAGGAATCCCCTATTTCCCCACACCTGCAAATTTTTTCGACGAAGAAATAATGGAACTGTTAGAAGCTAAATTCGGAATCTTATCCTCTTATATTGTCATGAGACTACTCTGCAAAATCTATAAAGAAGGGTATTATATTTCTTGGGGAAAAGAACAGAGTCTTATCTTCGTCCGTAAAGTAGGCGGAGGTATTAAAGAGGAAGTAATGGAGAAAATTATAGAGTTACTGCTGGAAAAGGAATTTTTCAATAAAGATATTTATGAGAAATATGGGGTCCTGACCTCAGAGCAGATTCAGAAAGTCTGGCTGGAAGCTACTGTACGAAGAAAGATTGATTTCTCTAAATTACCTTATTTGTTGGAAGTCCGGCCAGGAAATGGTAAACAAAAAGGAGGCACGAATAAAAAAGATGCAGACATTTTTAAAGCTGACGCGGAGGTGAATCCGGAAAATGAGGACATTTCCGGACAAACTAAACCAAACCAAAATAAACTATCTTCTGAGGAGGAAGAAACAAGTAATGCTTCGTTTGAAATTCCGGGGTATGCTTACAATCAGACTACACACAACGTAACCGGACTGCTGGAAAGCCTGGAACGCCATAAAGTGACGGATCTGAAAGAAAAGCAGGCAATTATGAAGTTGTCGGATTACGGTAGGAAAGGCACGCAGATATGGAGGCTGTTCAGCAATACGACGTGGGGCAAGATCGGGGCACCGGGAAAGTATATCATTGCCGCATTGACCAACAAGCAGAAATAAACGCCGAATGATAAAAAAAGGTACGAAAAAATCTGTGCTATTCACAAATTCTTCGTACCTTTACGCTCCGGTAAAACAAGTTCTATCCACATAAAATATAACAAAATGGAAAACAGAAGTTTAGTAACCATTGCCGAACATTCTAAAGAAAAAATCCTCTACATGCTCGAAATGGCGAAGCAGTTTGAAATGAACCCCAACCGCCGGTTATTGCAAGGAAAGGTAGTAGCAACCCTGTTCTTCGAACCTTCCACCCGCACCCGCCTGAGTTTTGAAACAGCCGCCAATCGTCTAGGAGCACGTGTGATCGGATTCTCCGACCCCAAAGCTACCAGCTCGTCAAAAGGGGAAACACTAAAAGACACGATTATGATGGTGAGCAATTATGCAGATATTATCGTCATGCGTCACTATCTGGAAGGAGCTGCCCGCTATGCAAGTGAAGTCGCTCCTGTGCCCATTGTCAATGCCGGAGACGGAGCGAACCAACATCCGTCACAGACAATGCTCGATCTATACTCTATCTACAAAACGCAAGGCACGCTGGAAAACCTGGAATATTTTCCTGGTAGGTGACTTGAAATACGGGCGTACCGTGCACTCCCTGTTAATGGCAATGCGTCACTTCAACCCCACTTTCCACTTCATCGCTCCCGATGAACTGAAAATGCCGGAAGAATACAAACTCTATTGTAAAACGCACCAGATAAAATATGTGGAACACACGGATTTCAGCGAAGAAATCATTGCAGATGCAGATATCCTGTATATGACCCGTGTGCAACGTGAACGCTTCACCGACCTAATGGAATATGAACGGGTGAAAAACGTTTATATCCTGCGCAACAAGATGTTGGAAAATACTCGCCCGAACCTGCGCATTCTGCATCCGCTACCCCGTGTCAACGAGATTGCATACGATGTGGACGATAACCCGAAAGCATATTATTTCCAACAGGCACAAAATGTCTGTATGCCCGTGAAGCCATTCTTTGCGACGTATTAGGTATCACATTAGAGGACGTTAAAAACGATATTTTATTATGAGCGAAAATAAACAAGCATTGCAAGTAGCTGCCCTGAAAAACGGGACAGTGATTGACCATATCCCTTCTGAAAAGCTCTTTACCGTAGTGCAACTGCTCGGCGTGGAGCAAATGACAAGCAATATCACTATCGGTTTCAACCTCGACAGCAAGAAGCTGGGAAAGAAGGGGATTATCAAGATCGCGGACAAGTTTTTCTGCGATGAAGAAATCAACCGTATTTCGGTTGTGGCTCCGAATGTGAAACTGAACATTATCCGCGACTACGAGGTAGTGGAAAAGAAAGAAGTAAGAATGCCGGATGAGCTTCGCGGAATCGTGAAATGCGCGAACCCGAAATGTATCACGAACAATGAGCCAATGGCTACGTTATCCATGTGACGGACAAGGATAATTGACATCGTAAAAATGCCATTATTGCGAGAAGGAACAGAAACGTGAGGAAATCACCA
>ENA-OQJF01000220-OQJF01000220.1-human-gut-metagenome-genome-assembly--contig:-NODE-220-length-15371-cov-3.135988_pt1 | contig 15371 bp, 8 predicted proteins | sample MGYA00242595_ERZ504761 | MGnify/ENA primary metagenome ERZ504761 (study PRJEB26092, sample SAMD00036367) | human gut metagenome | host: Homo sapiens | study: EMG produced TPA metagenomics assembly of...
TGGCGCTGGCCGTCTGGCTGGTGCTGGGCGCGGTGCACTTTGGCAGTGACGCCGCCGCCCGGGCGCAGGGCCGTCTGGCCGAGGAGACGATGGCCGTGACCGACTGGCAGCTGGTGGGCCTTGTGCAGGGCGCGGACGGCACGCTGACGACACAGGACGGCGACCCGCAGATGATTTTGGAGGACGTGGGCAGCCGCGTGGTGCGCACGATTTCTTACACCGCCGAATTTGACGGTGAGGCGCGGGAAATGTGCCTGTACTACACGACAAGGGTCGGCGAGGATTACTCTGCGGACCGCCGGGTGTTCCCGCAGAGTCTGGGAAGCGGGCAGTACGTCTACACGCTGCCGCGCACGAGTCTGGCCGCGCTGCGGCTGGACCCCTGCAGCCCCGAGGAAAACAAGACCGTGACGCTGACAATGAGCGACATCACGCTGAACGCCGCCGACACCCTGCCCGCCGTATGGCAGTATTTTGTGCCGACGTGGTATCAGGCGTTTTGTCTGGTCGCTCTACCCCGCGCTGGCCGCCGCAGCGGTGAGCATGGTTGGGGCCGTGGCTGCCAAGAGAAAGAGAAAATAATTTTGGGGTCAGGTGGATGCTTCACGCAGGTGGAGCACCCGCCTTTTCATCTTTTTTGCTTTTTTGGAATATTTTTCGATTGTTTTGCACAAATTGGTTGCTTTCCCGGTTCCTATTATACTATAATGATAAAGCATTGGAGAATGTATATTTTTACCGCGCGTTTGCTCCGCTTGTAATTATAGGTGAAGTCATGAGTGAAAAAGAGAAAATCCTGATTGCGGACGACTCCGCGATGAACCGCGCCATCCTGACGGAAATGCTGGGTGACGGTTATGAGATTCTGGAGGCGGAAAACGGCAGACAGGCTGTGGCCATTTTGCAGTCCGCGACGGACATCGACCTGCTTTTGCTCGATATTATGATGCCCGAGATGGACGGCATAGAATTGTGCAGGTATATAAAGAATAAATTCGAATATTGCCACATTCCTGTCATCCTGTTGACAGCCAAACGGGCTGAAGAAAGTCAGATAGAGGGATATAACTCCGGGGCTGACGGGTATATCAGTAAACCATGCAACTTTTCATTGCTTTATGCGCAGATTATGAATTGCCTGAAACGGCAGGAACGGAAAGGGGCTGATTTTCGTAAGCAGGTTGTATTTGAAGTAGACAAACTGGAGTATACTTCACTTGACGAGACATTCCTTCAGCGTGCGATAGACTGCGTGAATGCTCATCTGAATGATGTGGAGTTCGGCCAGGCGGAGTTTGTCAGTGAGATGGGGGCTTCGCGTACAGTGCTGACAGAGAAACTGAAATCGTTGACAGGATTGACACCTTCAGCGTTTATCTTGAATGTCCGGCTGACTGCTGCCTGCAAACTGATGGACGGACGAAGTAAAATAAGGATTACCGACCTTGCCGTTGCAGTGGGCTTCAACGACCCGAAATATTTCAGTACTTGTTTCAAGAAAAAGTACGGCATGACTCCCAAAGAATACATGGAGCAAGGCAAAGCGTGATAAAGATATATAGCTGTTTGTTAGAGTATTACAGTTTCCTTGTTGTTTCCCTTATTGGATACGCTCGTTTCCCTATGGGGCACGATAGTTTCCCTATATGGATACGCCCGTATCTCTACGAGGAAACGGGCGTTTCCTTTAGGGAAACCACCATGGTTCTAAAGGGATATAACAGTGTTCTCTGTAGAAACGTAAATTTCTTCCGAAGACATGGTAGGAACGACTAAGCGTTCCAGTTATATTCTTCTATATAACCGTCGAAGTAGTCATTCAGTACTACCCCCAGTTCTTTAGCAACGTTTATGACATATATCTGTTCGGCAGGAGTGATTTTCAGTGCTCCCCGGCGTTTCAAGTAGTAATTCTTGCGTCCGAAGTAGCTAATCATCCGGTAGCGGAATGTACTTGCCATTCGCACGGTGAGTGCATTTGCCGTGCGTGTAAAGCCAAGTGCAAAGCGGGTTTTCTCGTTCGAACAATAGTAATCACATTTACCTTTTCCGGCTATTATCCGGTTAGGGTTCATCGTCGGCAGGAAAATTCTGTTGACAGGAGCATACTGCATGGCAATCCGGCGCAGGCAGGTTGAGGCTTTCGGGCAGTTTTCGGCGGCGCACAGGCCGAAGGAGTAGGGGACTTCGGAGAAGTCGAAATGAGGAGTCATTATTTTATGGATGTTGATGGTTATTTATTATCGGCAAAGGTACTAAACTATGCCGGAAACGAGCAAGAATGAGTCTGATTTTTCATAAAATTTGCTTGAATAGGATGAAAGCACTAAGAATAGAAAATATGTTCCCAAAAGTGCATATTCCCATACTTTAGAGAGTTTTTCCGGTAAATTTTCGACCTTTTTTCGGTTAGTAATTCGCTTCTTTGTATGCGATTATTAGTTGCTAATTGCCAAAGGTTATAAGAGTTTATTATTCAAACGATTAATAATATTATGAAGAAACTTTATTTTATCATGTTGTTACTCTTCTTCTTCTTTTCTTTTTCAATAACAGCCCAAACGATGCAAGTGCAAGGGCACTTGTTAGGTGATGAAAAACAAGACTTGGAGTCGGCTACCGTACGTTGTTATACCTCGGATACAATATTTGTTGCAGGCGTCACAACCAATATGAAAGGGCTTTTTACGTTGCGGCTCCCCCTGAAAGAGCAAAGATACCAACTGCGGTTCAACTATCTCGGCTACAAGGAGACGATATTGACCTTATATCCGACAAAAGAATCTTTCGTACGTTTGGGAGATATCCGGTTGGATAAACAGGTGGAGCAGCTTCAGGAAGTGACGGTACTGGGGTCCAATGAAATAAAGATGGAAGACAAGACGATGTATTATCTTACCCGCGCCCAGTTGCGCCATGCCTATAATGGTTACAATACGGTAGAAATGTTAATGATTCCCGGAGTTACTGCGAATAGCTCCTCTATCTCATATTTTGGCAAGAATGTGTTATTGTGCATTGACGGCCGTGAAGCTACGTCGGGCGAAGTGCAGAATTTGAATCCTAATGATATCAAGCGGATTGATTTTTATTCGCAAAGCCGTCCCGATTATCCGGAAGCGGATGTGATATTTGATTATATATTGAAAGAGAGGGATTATGCAGGTTCGGTGGCATTGAACGCCAATCACCAATTAAACCGCCTCACAGGCAACGGGCGAGGAACGATTCAGTTCTTTGAAGGCAAATCAGAGTGGACAGTTTCGGTGGCGGACAACTATAATCACTTCAAATCCCATCCGGAAAGTGTATTGGAGACCACCTATCTATTCCCGAACGAAGCTATTGTCAGAACAGACAAGCAACTGCCTTCGTCGAACAACAACAACGACCTACAGGCGTACATGAACTACATCTTCAAAGATAAAAAACAAATATTTTACAGTTCGCTCCGAATGAATAGAAAGAGTAGCGACATCGATAATTGGGTCAGCCAGCAATATAGTAATAATCCCCTACTCCTGACTAAACAGGAAAGGAGAAATTCTACAAGCTTAAATCCGGCGCTCCAACTTAATTATATACGTGACTTGCCTCGCAGACAGAAAATAAAGTTATGTCTTTATGGAAGTCACGGAGATAACCGGTATGACCGTTGGTATGAGCAACGAGAGGGAGAAACAGCTGTTTCCGCCTATCGCAACGGAACGGATGAAAAAAGTTGGTATGGAAATGTAGACGTAAACTATTCAAAAACATTCAAGAACAATTCCGCATTAACGCTGGCAGTTTATCAGAATTATACTCATACGGATGATTTGAACACGATGCAGGGGGAAGTGTCCGACCACTTTTTAAAGCAAAGTAACACAAGACTATCTGTCTTGTATAATTATAAAATAAAAAAGCGGTTCAATCTTCAACTTAAAGTGGCAGAAGAAGTGTCTTATACCAAAACGAATGGAAATAGTGTGACTACTACTGCGTTCGTTCCCTTCCTGAAGTTATCTTACGATTACAAGAAGCACTCTCTGCAGCTGACCGGAACGGTAAGGAGTGGAGAACCCAGCCTTTCTGACCGTACCGGATATGAATATCGAATGAATGAATATGAACTATTCGTAGGAAATCCGGAACTGAAAAATTACTTGAGATATAATGGCACATTGAGGTATAATTGGAACGTCAGCAAACGTTGGACTTTTATTATCTATTCGTCATTTGAAGCTCTTTCTAACCAAGACTATTCTCTCCATCGCTATGACTCCGACAGAAATACATTCGTTTTCCAATCTTTTAATGGAGGAAGTTGCCTGTGGTCGCACAGTGAGGTCGTTTTAGACTATGCCATTATTCCGCAAAAATTATTCTTCAGAGCCTTGGGTATTTACGATCATACAAACATAGATGTAGGAGAAAAAAAGTCTTATAATAGCTTTTCTGGCCTTGTAGCATTTATTGGAGAAATAAGGGATGGTATGTTTATTTAGGCTATATGTCCCCTTCAAAAGTAATGAGTTTCAACGGCGACATCTATCATAACCCTCACAGGTTGGATTTTAACGTGCAATATAGCATTAATAACTTACATATTTCTCTCAATGTCAGTAATCCATACAAAGCAAAACATAAGCATTACATTACGCAAGCGGAATATATACAGAGAAGTATTTCCCGTACGCCTCGTATAGATGACTATATCATTGGTCTGTCATTGAATTATCGATTCACTTTCGGAAAGAAGAAGCATCAGTTTGATAACTCTTCCATAAAAGATGTGAATCAGTCGACGATATCGAAAGAGTAAAAGAGGCTACAAAAACAAAATTTCGGCAAAAAGTGCGTATTTCTATACTTTAGAGAGTTTTTCCGGTAAATTTTCGACCTTTTTTCGTTAGATGAAACCTACTTTTGCTGCGTCGATAGCCCGATAATCCGGCTATGAAAACATAACATTATTATTAATTAATTTCTAAGATTATGAAAACAGAATCTTTATTTCTAAAAAGATGTTTTTGGATGTTATTCTCTATTTTGGGAATAATGTTGGGCGTTTCCTGCTCGGACAGTGATGATGAGATGGGTGATGAAGGTGATGGCGGAACAACCGCAACGACTCCTTTCAAATCAGTGCAGGTGGAAGCTGACGGAGAAAAAGTACAGGGTGCTGTAGACGGTACTACGATTACGTTTGCTTTTGACCAGGCCGAGAATTTTTCTGGTTGTAAACTGACAGTTGAAGTAAATACCGGTTATCAGCTCACCTATCCTACAGATGTGAATAGTTATGATATGACGGATGATCCTGACTTATATTTTAAGGGACCGGACGGGAAAACGGTGAAATATAAGGTAATAGTAACTTCCAATGCGTTACCGATTGTTGACTCTTCCAAAATTACGGTAGATGGCGGATATAAACTGACAGTAAACAATGCGACAAAAGAGCTTGTGATCACTTATGACCGGAATATGGATAGAAGCAACGTCAAACTGAACTTTGCAGAGGGCGCATTAATGGCGGGCGCTACGGTTGAGACTGTCGTATTCGACCTTTCTGATGAACCGGCTACAGTAAATATTAAAGTGGCAGGCAGCAACCGTCCCTATACATTGAGGATTGATTATTCGGCTATTATGACTCCGGCAAAAGATTTGGGATTTGTCGACATCACAGATGCAACCGTGAAGGAGAAATATCCTTATATCACAATCATGAGAGCGACGCTGCTGAATAATGTGATTAAACAGAAACCTACCAAGAAACCGAATCCCGACTGGTGGAACCCTAATGAGGATTATCCGGGAATGACGCAGACGGAAGCGATGGCGGTATTGGGAGATCTGAAAGATCCTGCAACTTATCCGGGACTTGAAAACTATGAGAATGTGAATCTTACAGTACTTACGATGGATGCTGCTAAAGTAAAAGGTAGAATGGAAATAGACGATCAGAATAGTCTCACATTGTCTGAGGTGAAAGGATTGGTGACTGTGACCGGTCGTGCTATCGGCTCTAAAGGTAGTCAGGGCGGAAGAGGTATTCTGTATGGCAATAATAAGGTATATTCTTGGCAATTGCCTTGGATAGAGAAACAGCCGGAGAATATTCAGTTTGGTTGGCATTTCGGATTTACGGCAGAAGGTAAGCTCTTGTGTGATATAGCCACTATGAATACGGGTGGAAGCAAAACAAAATTGCATAAGGTTAAATTCTATGAGGCTAATACCAGCGAAGATTTGGGAGAAGTTTATGCAGAACCTTATAACTTTCCAAATGTGTTGACTTACGATTGTCATAACTATTTGAGCGGTGACTGGAATGTAGTATCTGCAGCTTACGGTTATCCTTGCTTTGCCAAAGACGGACAGGCGCTCACTTACAAGCAGGTATTGGGCAACAATGGATTCAGTGATAGTATGGGTGATAATGTGTATGGTCAGTTTATCATGATAGGAAAAACTTTCGATGGTAAGGTAGCTATTGCAATTGTGAGTAAAGAAAATGAGGGTGATTCGGAACTGACGCCTTTGCAGGCTGCATACGTACTTAATAAGATGGGCTGGAAAGACATTATGTGTGTAGGCGTAACCGACTGGCAGAGTGGTTCATGGAAACCAGGGCTTATGGTGGACGGTAAGCTGGTTGCAGGACAGGATACAGACGGCTCTGTATTTGTTATGGCATTTGACGCAAAATAATTAATACTAAATAGAGAACATTATGAAAAAACACAAGTATCTGTTTGTTGCATGCCTGTCATTGTTTCCTGTAATGGCAGTGGCTGGAAACGATACTCTGCATGAGATCATGGAAGTCCCATCAGCAACAAATATCAACAAGAACAGGCTCTACAAAGGGAAAGTGGTGGACGACAGGACGTCCGAGCCTTTGGTAGGAGCTACTGTTAAAGTGAAAGGTTCTACTATCGGGACGATTACGGACATAGATGGTAATTTTGCATTGGATATTCCGGATAATATCTCTCCCATAGTGTTCGAAGTTTCATATATGGGGTACGCTTCGAAAGAAGCGGCCCCTGCTAAAACAACCGGATTCACTATCCGATTGGCGGAAGATTCTCAAACCTTGGAGGAAGTACAGATCATTGCTTACGGTAAACAAAGTAAGATGTCCGTTACTGCGGCTATTTCTTCCATTGACACGAAAGAGCTGTTGAAATCTCCCAGTGGCAGTGTAGCAAATGCGCTTTCGGGAGCTGTCACCGGACTTTCATCCATACAGCCGTCCGGTCAGCCGGGAGCGGAGAATCCTTCCATATATATACGTGGCACGGGGTCCTTGTCGGACGAACTTTCCAAACCGTTGATTCTGGTGGACGGGGTGGAGCGTTCTTTCTTTCAGATGGACTCGCACGAAATAGAAAGTATTACGGTTTTGAAGGACGCGGCTTCCACGGCTGTATTCGGTGTGCGTGGAGCGAATGGTGTTGTGTTGGTCACTACGCGTCGCGGTGTATCCGGAAAACCGGTGATTTCATTGAATTCTTCATTCGGATTGACCCAGGCTCTGCGTAACCTGAAAGGGGTGGACAGTTATACGTATGCTACCTTATATAATGAAGCGCAACTAAGTGACAATCCCTCGTTGACGGAATCTCAATTGGGCTTCTCGCCATTTGTGATAGATATGTTCAGAACGAATGAAGATCCTATTATGTTTCCCAATGTTGACTGGAACGATTATCTTTTCAAGAACCTTGCTTGGCAGACACAGCATAACCTGACGTTGTCGGGTGGCGGTGAGCGTTTCCGTTATTTTGTCTCTTTGGGATATCTGTTGCAAGACGGTATGTTGAAGCAGTTGGGAGAGTCTTATGACCCTAACTATCAATACAAGCGTTTCAATTATCGTTCGAATGTGGATATTGATATTACAAAATCTACTTTGTTGAAAGTGAATATCGGCGGACATGTCGGTGCAAAAAGAGAACCTCGGACGGATGAATTGTGGAGAAAAGTACTGTGGTCAACTCCTTTCTCCAGCCCCGGGATAGTGGATGGAAAACTAATTTCCAATATCTATTCCAATAGATATATTTCTATCGGTGAACGTTCGTGTCCGTTGGACTATTATTACAATTATGGATATAATGTGGATACGGACAATGTATTGAATCTAGACTTGGCTCTTGAGCAGAAACTGGATTTTATAACTCCGGGATTGAGCATGAATATAAAAGGTGCTTATAACACAAACTATAATGTGAAAGCTTCTCGGACGCCTTCGGGAGCGGACAGCATGTGTACACCGATTTATCTGGGTTCGATAGAAACACCGGGAATGGACTTTTGGGATCCGCGTTTCGACCGTACCATTGTATATCAGACGGATGGAGTCAGCGGACTGCACGAACAGATGAGTTACGGTGAAGAGGTTGGCAGGGGACGTAACTGGTACGGAGAGTTCAGCCTGAACTACAGCCGTTCATTCGGTGACCATGATGTATCGGCATTGTTCTTGTACAACCAGTCTAAAAAATATTATCCGGAAACGAAAATAGACGGAAAAGTGTTTTATATGGATATACCGACAGCCTATGTAGGGTATGTGGGACGTATGACGTATGCATACAAGAAGCGATATATGGTGGACTTGAATGCAGGATATAACGGTTCGGAAAATTTTGCACCGGATAAGCGCTTCGGTTTTTTCCCAGCGGTTTCTGCCGGTTGGATTCTCTCGGAGGAGAAATTCATGAAGAAACAGAAAGTTATTGATTTCCTGAAACTGCGTGCTTCTTATGGTATCGTAGGTAATGATAAAATGGAAAATGCCCGTTTCCTTTATATGGCAGGTGCATGGAGCGGTTATAATACAGTAGCAAAAGGACAGGGCAGTTGGCAGTTCGGAAAAGACGGCGGTACGGGATTGCTTCCGGACGCGAAAGAAAATACGATGGGTAATCCGGATGTGACTTGGGAAAAGGTGGCAAAACAGAATTATGGTATTGACCTCAAAATGTTTGATTCCCGTTTGAGTCTGACTGCCGATGTTTTCTTTGAAAAAAGAAAGGATATATTGTCTACCCGCAACACGTTGCCGGCCATTACCGATATCAATCTGCCTAAAATCAACTTGGGTAAGGTAAACAACCACGGCTATGAATTGTCGCTCGGGTGGAACGACCGGGCGGGCAAGGTGGACTATTGGCTGAAAGCGAATGTCTCTTATGCGAAAAACAAGATTATTTATATGGACGAGGTAGTGCCCAACGAGCCTTATATGGCTGAAACGGGACGGAGCACCGGTTTGACTTACGGATATATCTTCGACCGTTTTTTACAAAAAGATGACTTCGATGCGGATGGCAACCTGAAAAAGGATGAGAACGGCCGGCAGATTCTGCCGCAAATGGCATTGGGCACTCCCCGCCCGGGAGATGCTTTGTTCAAAGACTTGAATGGAGACGGTGTGATAAACGGTGATGATAAAACCCGCTTCGGATATGCCGAACGTCCGGATTATGTATTCGGTTTTCTAGGCGGTCTTAAATGGAAGAACTTTGAATTCTCGATGCAGTGGACAGCAGCAATGAATGCATCCAGAATACTGGACGGTGAATACCGGAATGCGTTCGGCAGTACGAACAGCCGTATGTTGCTCAAATTTCTTGCAGACGGGCGATGGACGGAAGAGAATCCGAATTCACGCTTTCCACGGTTGACGTTCATGAATAAGTCGCATTATCTGCAAACTTCTGACTTGTGGCTGATGAACGGTTCTTATCTTCGTCTAAAAAACGCGGAGATTTCCTATACACTTCTCCAGAAGGATTTCCTGAAGAAAGTGGGGATTGAATCAGTCCGGTTCTATTGTAACGGTTACAACTTGTTGACTTTGTTCTCCGATTTGAATGATATAGATATTGACCCGGAAGGAGTCACTGACGGAGGAAATAATAACTATCCGAATATACGGATTTACAATTTTGGAGTCAATATTTCATTTTAAAACGATAGAGTATGAAAAGGTTATTATATATTTTCGGTGATGGCTGCCAGTTGTATGTTGGGCTCTTGCAGTGATTTGGCTTTCGGTGATGCTTTTCTGGAGAAAGCGCCGGGAGTGGATGTGACGATTGACACTATATTTTTCTTCAAAACTTTATGCAGACCGGGCGTTGAACTCAGCCTATGCAACACTCCGCACGGGGTTGACCGTACATGCAAATGACGGAAATTTTGAACATCAGCAGGCAGGAAACAAGCTGGGTTGGGACAATTTGGACGCATTGACGGATATCATGAATTCACATTGTAATTGGGGAGGTGTTTATCCGACTTATTATAACGGGTCGTATAGTTCGGAGACAGAGAATACGGCCTCAAGTACGAAAATGGGATTCTATCCCAACCAGGATGTGACATGGAGGGGGATTCGTAAAGCATATCTGTATATTGAGAATGTAGACCGGGTTCCTGATATGACCGAAGCAGAAAAGAATGTACGTAAAGGGGAGGCGCAGATGATTATTGCTTGTCAGTATCATGAATTGCTACGTCATTTTGGAGGAGTTCCTCTGCTTTATTCTTCTATAGACGCATCTAATAGCTTGGAAGTGGACTTTTCAAGAAAGACATTCGAGAAAACAGTCGAATTTATTATAAACTTATGTGACGATGCAGCTAATAAATTGCCATGGCGGGTAGCTGCCGTAGATGACGGGCGTTTTACCAAAGCTGCTGCATTGGGATTGAAGGTCAGGGTGCTTTTGCTGGTAGCCAGTCCGCTTTTTAATGCGAATCAACCTTATTTGGAGGCTTGTAGCCCCGTAGCAGGCAATGTCGGCAAGATACCGGCGGAGGATATCGACAAGATGGTGTGGTATGGCAATTATGAGCGGAAACGGTGGGAGAGAGTGGTAACGGCTTGTGAAGAGTTCTTTGCAGAGAATGCCAGGAACGGGAATGTATACCAGTTGGTACAACCGGAGACGCGGGATGCGGAGGGATATCGGAAGGCTTTCTCCGGATGTTATGCCGATCGTTATAACAGTGAGATTCTGATAGCTACTTTCCGTAATCTTAGAACTTTCGGGGATTCTTATCACCGGATGTATTTCGGTCCTTCCAGTGATACGAACGGAAATGCGGGACGAGGATATGGCGGAGGTGCGGTTACGCTGGATTATGTAGATATGTTTACTTCTGCCACTGGAGAAAAAACTTCTTATGAAGAGTGGATAGAAAAAAACGGTTCAATAGGTACGATAGATAATAATCCGTTTACAGACCGTGATCCCCGTCTGTATGAAACGGTCATGATTGTGGGGGATCATTTTCAAAGTCGTCCGGCGGAAATGTGGATTGGCGGTCTGGAAAGAGGTTCGGAAACAGACGGGGGACGTGCGCCTTCGGGATTTTGTATACGTAAGTTCTTGTGGGATTACAATCAATCCACTTTCCATGACCGCCCTGCCAATTATGCTTATTTGAGAATGGCGGAGATTCATCTGGCCTATGCGGAAGCGCTGAACGAGACGGGACAGAAAGACAAAGCGTATAAAGAGCTTGACAAAGTCCGCAACCGTGTAGGGCTTCCCGACATGAGTGACGCGCTGCTGCATCGTTTGCAGAGTGGAAAGTCGTTGCCCGTCTATAACGAATGTGCTTTGGAAGGTGATGCGGAGTTGCGTGAGGAAATCCTGGATGAGCGTGCCCGTGAACTGGCTTTTGAGGAGGTGAGATGGTTTGATATTGCCCGTTGGAAACGTGCCGATGTGTTTAAAAAGACCTTGCATGGAGTGAATGTGACGATTAAGAGCGGTTCGGTTGCCGAAGGTAACCTGCAACTGAACTTTGAGCAACCGAAAGTGGAATCTGTATCAAGATTCTGGCAAAAGAATTTTAGTCCGAAATGGTATATGAGCGCATTCCCTTCTGATGAGATTAATAAGGGATATGGTCTTTTGCAGAATCCGGGATGGTAAAAAACGAGTGGTTAAATCAAAATGAAAACAATGATGAAAAGATTTATAATAGGGGCAATGCTGATTCTCGGACTATGTTCGTGGGTGAAGGCACAGAAAATAGATGTTCGCATTCGTGTGGTGGATGAGTGGAACCGTCCGTTGCAGGGAGTGATGATGTGCATCGGAGGGAATGATGACGAGTCGTTCCTTTCGGACAAAGACGGTATGATTGAATGCCGGGCTGACAAAGGTGCGGAACTGAATTTTGAAAAGTATAACCAGTTGCAACGTAAACTGAAAGTGACAGGGGAGGTGATGACGGTGAAGCTGGACAAGGACAACCGTCTCTTCGAACTGGGATATGACCAGCGTGTGACGAAAGAGAATACGACAGCGGCAATTGACGGGGTGTCGGCCGATGAAATGAAACTTTCCGGAGAAATCAATCCGCTGAATACATTGTACGGGCTGATTCCGGGGTTGGGAGTATATCACAATGGTTCGCTTCCGTATAATTCTACCCCTGATATTTACGTACGTGGAATGGCTTCCAATCAAGGAAACAAGGTATTAGTGCTGGTGGATGGCGTGGAAAGAGAGATTGGCAGCCTGAATGTGGATGAGATAGAAAGCGTAACCGTATTGAAGGATGCTGCTTCACTGGCTTTGTATGGCAACCGTGGTACGGACGGGGTGATCTGCGTCACTACCAAGAGGGGAGGAAATAACAAGATGCGCACGCATGTCGGTTATAATTTTACGGTACAGACTCCTTTCCGTATTCCTGGAATGGCGGATGCCGTATCTTATGCGAACGCCGTGAATGAAGCGTTGGGATATGACGGGCTTGCTCCCCGTTATACGCAGGCTGACATACAGGCACTACAGAACGGGACTTCTCCTCTGGCTATAGTGGACTGGAAGAATCAGATTTTACGTAAGACGGCTTTTAATCATGACTTGAATCTCTCGTTTGATGGTGCTAACGAGCGGATGCGCTATTATGTATTTGCCAATTATACGAGCAACCGCGGATTCTTTAATAACACAGATTTGAATGACGGATATTCTACACAGGTGGAGATGTATGCCTTGAAGCTGCGTACGAATCTTGAAGCGAACATTTCTCCGACTACGATGGCGCGCATGAATCTTATGGGACGCTTGATGCAGTATCAGCAACCGACGGGCGGTACTTCCCTTGCGAATGTCTATAATACTCCAGTGATAGCCGCGCCTATATATGACCGTAACGGAGTATGGGCAAAGAACCAGATGTTCACGAATCCGCTTGCAGTACAGGCAGCTAACGGATACGGGCAGGTTTTGCAGCGTACATTGTTTGCGGATTTGACGATAGAGCAGGATTTGTCGATGATTACTCCGGGACTTTCCGCACAAGTGAGGGTGACCTATGATAACTCGGCGGATATAGCGGACTTCAGAACCAAGAGTTATGCCTATTCTATTGCCACTCCTGTGCGTGATGCTGCCGGGAATATTTCGGATTTGTCGTATTCCCGATATGGTAATGATACGGAAATGAGTTTTGCCAGTGGTTTGCAGGCACAGGTGATGCGTACTTATATCTGGGGAAAAGTGAATTATGAGAGAGATTTCGGAAAACACCATTTGGATGTAGCGGGTATTTATTCGCAAGGACGGCGGAAGTATCTCGGTGCCAACGGTACGAATGCATTCCGTGATTATATGGCTCATCTCTCTTATAATTATGACAACCGTTATCTGGCAGATGTGGTATGCTCTTATTCGGGAAGTTTGAAAATGCCGGTGGGTGACAAGTATCGTGTTTATCCGGCTGTATCCGTAGCATGGATTGCTTCCAATGAAGAGTTTATGCATCGTTTCTCCGTGTTGGATTATTTGAAACTGCGTGCTTCATTCGGTGTCACCGGCAATGATTCCCGTCTGTTCTATGATATGGACAAACAGTTCAATGGTCCCGGACAGGAATATATTTTCGTAGGTACTACTTCTACAGGAGGATTGGCACAGGGTGGTTTTCCTTCGAAGGGGATCGAGCCGGAAAAGGATATAAAGCAAACTTCGGAGTGGAAGTCGGGATTTGGAAGGGACTTTCCATGCAGGTAGACGCTTTCTATAACCGGAGGAAAAATATCAGACAGTATGCCGGTGGAGTATATTCTTCTGTGGTAGGTAGGGATGTAGGTTCGTTGTTTACCGGTGAAGTGAAGAATTATGGTGGAGAGATAACGCTCGGATGGCAACAGCAGCTTGATAAGTTCAGTTATTTCATAAAGGGGAATTTTTCTTATGCCAAGAATGAAATAGTCAATATCAATGAGGAATATCATCCTTATAAATATATGTATGCGACAGGCAATTCAATCGGGCAACTTTACGGGCTGATGGCAGAGGGACTGTATCAGAAGGAAGATTTCGACGCACAGGGAAATCTGCTTCCCGGACTGCCGGTTTCTACGTATGAGTCCGAACTTCGACCGGGAGATGTGAAATACAAGGATTTGAATGGCGACGGAAAGATTGACGATTACGATCATTGCCATCAGCAGTATTCCACTCTGCCCGAAATCTATTACGGGTTTTCATTGGGGGCGGATTATAGAAATTGGGGGATAAAAGCCCATTTTCAGGGAGTGGCGCACCGTTCCGTATCGACTATGCTAGCCAGTATTTATCATCCGTTGTACGGCAATGATAAGAACGTGTCTGAACATTATCTGGAGAACCGCTGGACGGATGCCACCCCGGATGCCCGATATCCGCGTCTGACTACTCTTTCCAACAATCACAACTTTCAGACGAGCAGCTTGTGGATGGAAAAGGGGGATTATCTGAAATTACGTGTGCTGGAACTTTCTTACAAACTTCCTGCCCGGTTTGCAGAAAAGATGAGGATGAGTGATTGCAGGTTGTTCCTGAAAGGCATGAACCTGTTTTCGATAGACCATGTCGGTATTATGGATCCGGAACAGATGGATATGGAGTATCCTTCATCGCGTTCTTATTTGATTGGAATCAATGTCTTATTTTAAACAAGAAGCAAGGTATGAAAAAATATAATCTATTGGCTTTGGCAGCTTGCTTGTGGATGACAACTGCTTGTAGTGATTTTCTGGAGCTTAATGAATCCGGATATAATTCGGTGGAATATCAGTTCTCTACTTTCGACAGGACGAAGGCGGTTGCTACCAATGTCTACGGATATCTGAAAGACGGGTACAGCGAAGTGTGTTCGACCATGATAGATGCGGCGACGGACGACGCGGTGAATGCCTGGAGTACAAACGGAATCAAAGGATTCTATGACGGTAGCTGGAATACAAGTGCACCGATAGGCGATGTATGGGAATATTATTACCGGGCGATTGCCGCAGCCAATTATTTCATCAACATTGTCCGGCAGATTTTCCCGCTGCAAAGTATCAGGAG
>ENA-OQJF01000225-OQJF01000225.1-human-gut-metagenome-genome-assembly--contig:-NODE-225-length-15279-cov-3.672716_pt1 | contig 15279 bp, 8 predicted proteins | sample MGYA00242595_ERZ504761 | MGnify/ENA primary metagenome ERZ504761 (study PRJEB26092, sample SAMD00036367) | human gut metagenome | host: Homo sapiens | study: EMG produced TPA metagenomics assembly of...
AATGCTGGGAATTATCAAACAGAAAAAGAATACGAAATACCGTTATCCGAGCGATAACATTATCATAAACTAAAGATATGAAGTACATTATTATCGGTTTAGGAAACTACGGTCGTGTGTTGGCTGAAGAGTTATCGGCACTGGGACACGAGATTATTGGTGCGGATATTAGTGAAAGCCGCGTAGATAGTATAAAAGATAAGGTTGCTACTGCATTTGTGATTGATGCAACGGATGAACAGGCTTTGTCCGTGCTTCCTCTGAACAGTGTCGATATAGTGATTGTCGCCATAGGTGAGAATTTCGGCGCATCGGTGCGTGTGGTTGCTTTGCTGAAACAAAAGAAGGTTGCTCATATCTATGCCCGTGCCATTGATATGGTGCATAAAGCCGTGCTTGAAGCATTCAGCTTGGAGAAGATATTGACACCGGAAGAAGATGCGGCCCGCAGTCTGGTGCAACTGCTGGATTTTGGAACAAGCGTGGAAGCTTTCCGTGTCGATTCGGAATATTATGTCGTCAAGTTTACAGTCCCGAAAAAGTTTGTAGGATACTTTGTCAATGAGTTGAATCTGGACGAAGAATTTCACTTAAAACTAATCGGATTGAAGCGGGCGGATAAAGTAACTAATTGTCTGGGTATTTCTTTAATGGAGCTTCATGTGAAGAATGAACTTCCGGGGGACGAGAAAGTAGAAGAAGGGGATGAATTGGTGTGCTACGGTAAATATCGTGACTTCCAATCCTTTTGGAAAGCTATTTGATTATTATTCATCTTTAAATATAAAAAAATGCGATTAAAAAGACTACTATTACCGGCTATTTTGTTGCTGGTTTCTGTTTTTGTGAAGGCACAAAAGAGTAATGAATTTACTGTGTTGCAATGGAATGTATGGCAGGAAGGTACCATGATACCAGGCGGATATGATGCTATTATCAATGAGATAGTCCGTCTGAAGCCTGACTTTGTGACTTTCAGTGAGGTGAGGAATTACAATAAAACGAATTTCACGGCACGTGTGTGCGCTTCACTTCAGGAAAAGGGACTGAAGTATTATTCTTTTTATACTTATGATACCGGTTTACTAAGCAAGCATCCTATCACGGACTCTTTGACGGTTTTTCCGGAAAAGAATGACCATGGAAGTATTTATCGTCTAACAAGTTCCGTGAACGGAAAGAAGGTAGCGGTTTATACTGCCCACCTGGATTATCTGGACTGTGCATATTATAACGCCCGTGGCTATGACGGCTCTACCTGGAAAGAAATTCCACTGCCGGCGTCAGTAGATGAAATTATGAAAGTCAATGTAGCCTCTCAGCGGGATGATGCGATTCGTATGTTTATCGCCCAGGCTGAGAAAGACCTTGCAAACGGCTATCGGGTGATCGTGGGAGGAGACTTCAACGAACCTTCTCATCGCGATTGGATTGAGAAAAATAAGAACTTGTACGACCACAACGGCTTTGTTGTACCCTGGACAGTTACCACTTTGTTGGAAGAAGCTGGCTTTATTGACAGCTACCGTAAGATTTATCCCAATCCTCTGACGCATCCGGGATTTACCTATCCTTCGGATAACCTGGCAAAAACTCCGGAAAAGATAACATGGGCTCCTAAAGCGGACGAACGGGATCGTATTGATTTTATCTTCTATAAAGGAAAAGGATTGAAAGCAAAGAAAGCCGTTTTGTTTGGTCCGAAAGAATCTATTGTCCGCTCTCAACGTGTAGAGGAAACATCAAAAGATGAATTCATAGTACCGCTTGATGTGTGGCCGACAGACCATAAGGGATTGCTAGTGACATTTATCTGTAAATAATCGACTTTAATATTTTAGGCACAGATTACACGGTTTTAGAACTATGATTGCATAAAGCAACAGGGTAATCTGTGCCTAAATAATAGTATAGGGTAGGATGGATTTCTCTATTTCTTATAATTCTACCCTTTTATTTTGCCTGAAGATGGACTGTTCCGGTTTTCACTCCACTTGCCTTGGCAGTCAGTACAAGATCTCCGGCAATCTCTCCTGCCTGTACAATCGCTGTCAACATTCCATGGAAAGCGTGCATCTTCGGAAGGTGGAATTGTTCCAGATTGGTAGGGTCGCCGTTAGCAACAGCCCGGAACTTACCGGCTCCTTTTACGGAGAAGTGAATCAGGCGGCTATCGGTAGGACAGAGGTTACCATCTTTGTCTACCACTTTCACAGTGACGTAGGCGAGGTCTTTTCCATCGGCTGTCAGTTCGTTGCGGTTGCTGACCAGTTCGATATGATGAGGTTTTCCGGCAGTGCGTACTGTCTTTTCCGCTACTGCTTTTCCGTCCTTATTGTAGGCTACAACTTTTACTTCGCCCGGTTCGTATACGGCATCCATCCACATTAAGCGGTAACGGCTCTTTAAAGAACTGTTATTCTTGCTTTGTTTACCGTAGCTTTTTCCGTTGATAAACAGTTCGGCAGTAGGATAGTTGGTATATACGAATACCGGGGTCACTTCACCTTCGCGTCCCGGCCAAGTCCAATGAGGAAGGATATGTAGCGTTTCTGCATTTTTGTTCCATACGCTACGGTAGAGATAATAGCGGTCCTTAGGGATACTGGCAAGGTCGATAATACCAAACATAGAACTATGATTCGGCCATGAATTGACATCATATGGTGAAGGTTCGCCCAAATAATCGAATCCTGTCCATACGAATTGTCCGATAGTCCAGTGGTTATCATCGGCTAAGGCGAAATCTTCATCTGGGATATTCGACCACGGACATGCTTCCACGTCATACGAAGAACATTGGTGGTCTTCATATTTGGCACCTTTCTTTTCTTCTACCGGAAATTTGTAGACTCCGCGTGAACTGACAGTGGAAGCCGTCTCGCTACCAAGAATCAAGTTCTGCGGAAGCTGGTCGTAAGATTCTTTATAACGCTGTGTGCGATAATTAAGTCCCGGAATGTCAATCATGGCTGCAAAGCCGTTGGCAAGCACACAAGACACTTGATCCATACCGCAAGTCACGGGACGGGTAGGGTCTTCACGGTGGCAGATATCCTGCAAGAACTTGGCCACTTTATAACCGACAGGACTGCATTGAGTAGGTACTTCATTACCGATACTCCACATCACTACACAAGGATTGTTGCGGTAATTATGAAGCATATTTATCATATCGCGTTCTGCCCATTCGTTGAAATAACGGTGATAACCGTTGTCGCATTTGGCAATATCCCATTCGTCAAACGGTTCAATCATCATCATAAATCCCATTTCATCACATAATTCAACGAGTTCCGGAGCCGGCATATTATGCGATGTACGGATAGCATCACAACCCATATCCTTCAAAAGAGTAAGTTGATGGCGGAGTGCCGCTACATTGATAGCTGCTCCCAACGGACCTAAATCATGATGATTACATACACCCTGGAATTTCCGGTGTTCTCCGTTCAGGTAGAAACCTTTATCGGCGATAAATTCAATACTGCGGATACCGAAGCGGGTCGTATAGGTATCTACCAACTTATTATTTGCATAGATTTTAGAAACCGCTTTGTAGAGCGACGGGTTTTCCGGCGACCAGAGTTCAGGTGCATTTACGATGAAGTTCTGTTCAAACGGCTGTCCGTGATTGATACGGCCGGTATTTTCTTTGCGGGTAACCACTTTTCCGTCTGGGGAAAGAATTTCCGTCTCCATGCGGATTTGTGTTTTTTCACCGGCATTGTCTATCCTCGTTTGCAGGCGTACGGCTGCAAATTCTTTACTGACATGAGGAGTCGTAATCTGTGTTCCCCATACAGGCACGTGGATTTTATCAGTAACAATCAGGTGTACATTGCGGTACAAGCCCGCTCCCGGATACCAGCGTGAAGATTGCGGACGGTTTTCCAGCCGTACGGCCAGTGTATTGCTCTTTCCGTTTTTATTCAGGAAAGGAGTGACATTGCAATGGAAAGAATTGTAACCGAAGGGCCAGAAACAAGCCTCCTTACCATTCACATAAACGCGGGCTTCACTCATAGCACCGTCAAAGAGCAGAGTCACTTCTTTGTCGGCGGGAGTATCAAAACTAGTACGGTACCATCCGGAACCTACATAAGGCAGTCCCCCTGTGCGTCCTGTTTTCAAAGACGCCTTTTCCTCAAAATTTTGTGTGATGGCCACATTCTGAAGATCATTGTTCATATCGAAAGGACCAAAGATAGCCCAGTCATGTGGAAGGACGACTGATTCCCATTGGGTGTCATTAAACTCCGGCTGACTGGCCTCTTTGATATCTCCTTTGCTGAATTTCCAGTTCTTTTCGAGCAATGTCTCGCTACGCTGTGCTTGCAGGCTGCAAGCAGCTGCCAACAAAAGTGCAGTTGCTAACTGTTTTTGGTGTTTCATGTTCATTTATCTCTTAAAAGCATTAAATGAATTGGTGGGTTTGCCACTGTCATCGAACATCCCTTTACTATAACCTTTCCAGTTACCGTAACATTGAGGTTCCCAGGTAAATACTCCCAGACATTGGTCTACTTGTTTGGCTTTGGTAACGAAGTCTGTATAGAAGGCTTCCGCTTCTTCGTAATCCCAACTAATACCGATTTCACACATCATTACCGGAGTATTGTATTTGGCTATTAACGCTTTCATATTGGCGATACAATCATTATTCATCGCTTCCCAGTCGTCCGGTGTGTGTGCGTCTTCGGTTGATATGTCCGGATAAAGTGACATACCGATGATGTCCCATTTGGCATTGTTTTCGTGTAAGTAGCCGAAGATCCTATTGTACAGGCTGGCATTATTTCCTTGGTCAAGATGAACAATAACTTTGGCTTCCGGATAGACTTCTTTTACAGCATCGTAACCCGCTGTGACAAATGATGCGAAATTAATCCTTCCTTCTTCACTTGTAGTTTGTCCGGTAGGGAACAACATTCCTTGATGTGTTTCGTTACCCACTTGTACCCATTCCACGTCAATACCTTTCTCTTTCAATGCACTGAGTACATCTTTCGTATGGTCGGCGATAGCTTGCTTCAATTGCTCTACGGAGTAATCTGCCCATGCTTGGGGTTTAGCTTGCTGTGAAGGATCAGCCCAACGGTCGCTGTAATGAAAGTCAATCATGATACGGTAGCCCAAGTTATGGGCTCTCCATGCTTTGAGCAATACATCTCCTTTGTTACACCAACCTCTCACATCATCAGTGTCATTCTCCGGATTTACCCATACACGCAGGCGAATGGCATTCATTCCTAAATCACGCAATAGGGACATACATTCCTGTTCTTTTTCTTCGGCAGTATAGAACTTATATCCGGAACTTTCCATTTCCGTTAACCAGCTGACATCGGCTCCTCTGGCGAAACCTGACATATCATAAGTTACTTCTTCCTTTTCCGGGAAGACCGGTGTGTCATTGTCATCGCTGCAAGCGGTGAAAAGGCTTCCGCCAAGTAGGGCGGAAGCTATGAATAGAATCTGTTTAAATCGTTTCATAATGTTCTGTTGATTATTGTTTATCCATAGTAAATGTTAGGGAAGCAATGTCAAGGGTAATTGCATAAGTACCGGTTTCAGCAGGAACAATACTTCCGCTTCCATTACTGTCGGTCAAGTATAGTTTCTCTTTATTTCCCTTTAATGCCCAGTTCCATACCAAACCGTTTTCTGCATTATTAAGCAGGAAGTAGAAACCGTAGTTATTGCCCAGATTATCAATGATAACGGTGGCTTTCCAAACTTTGTTTGTTTCATCGTATGTCATCAAATCTTTGTTTAAATCCCAATTGTTAAACTCACCACAGACATTGATTTGGGTTATTTCTGTTGCTCCCCAAGTCATGTCGGCCAGACTGGCTGTGACAATGAAAGTACGACATTCTTCCTGGTGGAACCAGATATTCTGTCCGCCGTCCGCCAGTTTGTATTCATCGTTGGAGTCGCATCCATACCAGATACCGGCTGTTTGGTCTACAATCTTAAAATTATCCCAACCATTAGTCATTTGGTAAACACCTTGATAACTTCCGTGATGTTCGCCGCTATTGTCGTAAACAGGGTTTAATGTAGCTAACCAGCCCTTTCCATCCATGTTTCCTACACCCTGCATTTCCAGATAAGAAGGATAAGTAGGTTCACTACTTCCACCTTCCGTAACGCTAACAGTCCATTGTTCGGGATTATTAAGGTCAATAACCAGCGTACATTCTCCCGTAGCCGGAACACTTACCGTTATATTTCCGGCTGTTGCAGTCTCACCTGTACTGAATGTCAGTTGTCCGGCAGTTCCACCGAAAGCAAATGGGGTATCTTTGGCTTTTGTATCGTCAATGGCATTATCGGAACCGCTGACACTGGTATTGTTGTAAAACTTACCTGTTCCTTGAAGTTGAATGTTGATATTCGTACCTTCCGTACCCGTAAATACACCTTTCCATTGGTTATCTGTACGGCTGTATTGCATATTGATACCTTCTATGCCGCTTACATTCAGTTCGGGTATCAGTAAGGCGTTCCATTGTTTCTGAGCGGTATTTACATTCACGAAATAACATCCCGACTGACCGGGGAACCACATATCCCATGTTCCTTCCGCTGCGTCTGTTGTCAACAAGAATGGAGTTCCTACTCCGCCGGATTGGGCTGTATGCCAGGTTGTTCCGTCTGCTTCCTGTACGTAAATGCCTTCCCAAGCCGCTGCCCCGAAGAATCCGCTATATTGTCCGTCAGCATTTGCCGAATAGAAATCCTGACCGGAATCTTGACCGCTACCCTTGTTGATAATGCTGGCGTAATGCATATCAATAGGATAAGGAGTCACTGTGACTGCCACTGTATTGCTATATACAGGAGCGATGTTGCTGCCATTGCTTCCTGCCAGTCGGAAATAAAGAGGAGCAGCTTCTTCAGCCGGTGCATTTAGTTTGTAAGCAATAATGTTCAGAGCGGCGACTGTATAACTTTTGGATACTCCGTTTTCCGTAGATTCGATAATGCTGCCTGAAAAATCTTCAGACCGGGATACTTGTACGGTAGTTTGAATGCCGCTGGTCGCTTGATATCTCGGGTCGCTGATTTGCAATGTCTGGTCGCTCCAGGCAAGGGATAATGCGTAAAGCTTGGCAGTAGCTTCCGTCAGTACAACGGCATTGGTAGAAGCGATTAAGTCACTCTCCACCGGGCTGGAGAGATAGAATTTCTCTCCGTCTTTCTCACACGCTCCTAATAAAAGGAGTGCGGAGAGTAAAGCCAATAGGGTGTTTATTTTTTCATATTGTTGTATCGAATAAGCGTGATTAATAGTTTTCATTGTATAGGTTCGGGTTGGCGGTTAACTCGGTAGTCGGTATCGGGTAAATATTGTACCGGCTGTTTACCGCTGTTCCTTCTTTTACTCCGCCTTTCCATTGCCATAAGTAACCATTGGTAGTGAATACTCCGTAGCGGATTAAATCGGTACGGCGATGTCCTTCCCAATAAAGTTCGCGGGCGCGTTCGTCCAAAATAAACGATAGATTGATTTGGCTTGCGTTTTTATTATTGCTGTCGTCACCGTATGCTCTTTCTTGGATTTGGTTGATATAACCGACAACTTCCGTTGCTGTTGTTCCGCTTCCACCTCGTACAAAGGCTTCTGCTATCATCAGATATACATCTGCCAGGCGGAACAAAGGATAATCCGTGTTTACGCCACCGTCTGCGGTATTGGAAGCTGTTTCTCCTGCATCCGTCAGGTTCGTCCATTTCTCTACAAAGTAACCGTTACTTTGGTCGTCAATCTTATCCAGGTTCAGTGTTTGCCCATCAGTGAAAAACATGGCCCGTTTATCTTCTTCTCCGGTAAACAGGGAGGGGATTTCTCCGCGTACACGGAACATACCCCAACCGCTTTTCACTCCGTAATCTTCCGGCTTCTGCAAATCCGAAGTATTACTAACCGCACCACAGACAATATAAGTGGAAGAGCCCCACGAAACGGTATGCGTAGCGTCTACCGGCAAAGTGAAGATGATTTCGTTAGCAGTACGTTTATCGTTATCAGCGTTGAATAACTTGCTGTAATCATCTTCCAATGAATACCCTTGCTTGATAACCTCTTTACAAGCACTGATACATTCGGTATATTTCGGTGTATTGATGTAAACTTCCGCGTTCAGATACAGCTTGGCCAATAAGGTATAAGCAGCTCCCCGGGAAGCCCGTCCGTAAGGACAGTTGGCTCTGTCGAGCATATCGCTTGTGATACTTGTCAGTTCCGATTCAATATAGCTGAAAACTTGTGCAGCCGTGTAGCGTGGTGGCAGATAGCCGACAGTCGGGTCGTTCTCTGTTACAAACGGGATGTTGCGGAACAAATCCATTGCATGATAATAGAACAAGGCACGCATGAAACGGGCTTCGGCACGGTAATGGCGAATTTCAGTCTGTTCCTGTTCCGTAAACCGGGCAATGCTCTCATCCGTAGCATTACGAAGAAATTCGTTACATAATGTAATGTTGTAATAAATACGATAGTACATATCCGATACCCAAGGGTCATTGGCGTCCCAGCTCAAGTAAGTCAGACCGGTAACGTTATCACCCGACAGCCAGGTAGAAGCTACTTCATCTGTTCCACATTCTTGTAGATTGAAGAAGCAACGTATATAATCCTGACCGCTGTTACTGCTCAAATCCGGATCACCGCCCTTTTCCTGACCGGTGGTTACCATAGCAGCGTATATTTTCCCTAAAACGGCTTTATAGTTATCGGCACTTGTGTAGATCGTGGAAGATGTTTCGTCTTCATGCGGATATTGGTCCAAATCGCCTATACAGGAACTCAACAGCAATGCGCTGCAAAAATAGAAAGCTGTATATAATATCTTTTTCATGATTCGCTTGTTTTTAAAAGTAATTAGAAGTTGAAACCTACGTTAAGTGAGAATGTACGTGGGCGGGGGTAGAAGGAATTATCCACTCCGTTGGGGACTTCCGGGTCTACACCACTGTATTTCGTGATACAGAATACATTCTGAACCATTGCACTGACATTCAAGCTGCATCCTTTACAAATCTGCCCGAAGTTATAGTTCAATGACAGATTATCCATTTTCAGGAAAGAAGCATTCTCCACATAGTAATCGGATAAGTATTGGCGGGACTTGAAGCCGGTTTTCAGATAACTACTCGACAGGTTGTTCAACTGATAAGAGTTGTAGCTCACTGTTTCCCAGGCTCCGGTATTCATAGCCATAGCATTGTAAACATAGTTACCGATATTGGCACGCAGGCTGGTGCTCAACGTCCATTTCTTCCAGCGTAGGGAAGTGCTGAAACCGAGGATATAGTCAGGAGCGGGAGAGTGGTAACGGTATAAATCTTCCGTATTGATTTCTCCGTCTCCGTTAAGGTCTACATAAGCGCCTTCTACGGGCTTCCCGGTTTTTTCGTCATAGAGCTGGTGATAGACGTAGAACATATAGGGGGCATATCCTTCGGTCAACGTCTGTACCTGATAGCTGTCAATATAAGGGCCGACCGAAGTATTAGTTGCGGCAGCACCGGCTACGAGAGACAGGTTCTTTACTTTCATCTTTTGCCATGTCATATTGAAACTGATATCCCAGTTCCAGTCTTTAGTTTGAACAGGGGTTGCGTTTATGCTGAATTCGATACCCTGACTGTCTACATTTCCTACGTTTGTAGTGATATTACGATCGAAGGTCGTCCCGGCTGCGGCGGGAACCGTGGCAATCAAGTCCTTTGTTTGGCGGGTGTAGTAGTCGAAGCTACCTGTAATGCGGTCTTTCAGGAAGCCGAAGTCGAATCCGACGTTCCAGGAAGTAGTTGTTTCCCATTTCAAATCGGGCACATAGGAACTGGGACGGTAGGTATGAATGTATCCGTTACCCATGCTGGCTTCCGCACCGTTTTGGCTTTGAGTGTAAATAGGCAGGTAATTATAATTGCCGATACCGTCTTGCTGTCCGGTCACACCATAGCTGGCACGGAGCTTCAAGTTACTCAATACTTTATTGTCTTTCAGGAAAGATTCTTCTGTCACTCTCCAGCCTAAAGCTACCGAAGGGAAAGTACCCCAACGTACATTCTTGGCGAAACGGGAAGTGGCGTCCCGGCGGATAGTCGTAGTCAGCATATAGCGTGAATCGAAAGAATAATTCAGACGGCCGTAGTAGGAGAGCAACACGTGGCGCTCATCCTTCGCTTTGGATGTCTTTTGTATCTCTCCCAACGTGTTCATTTCGCTATAAAGCGGTGTAGTCGATTTCCAGTACTGATAGTCGTAACCGGCTGTCACGTCAAAGCTACTCTTGATAGATTCGACGAGCTTGTTGTAATTGGCATATAAGGTAAGCAGACGGTTCTCTTTCTTTTCGGGGCCGTAGCTGTAATCCAGACCGGAAGTATTGTAGTTCTGTGCCGCTTCTGCCGGAACATATACGCTACCTTTACCTTGTGCGTAGTCATAGCCCAGTGTAGCGTGCAGTTTCAGATCGGGGAAGAAGTGAACACGGTAATCCGCATCGACATTTCCGATAAAACGCCTTACGTTACTTTGAGAATCATTCATCTTGATAAGTCCTACGGGATTCATTACGGCGCCGTTGACAGGGGCGCCTGTGTTGTCTGTCGCTTCCGTGTATCCGCCGAAGGTATCCAGTCCTGAATAAACGGGAATGGTCGGGTTCATGGTAGCGGCTGCCCAGATAGCGTCTGTATTGCCGAATGTATTGTTGTTGATAGAACCCTTGGCGTTAATATTCAGCTTCAGGTGGTCTTTGAAGAAAGAGGGAGTCAGCATAATGCTTCCCGTATAGCGTTCCGCATTATCAGTGCGTAGCAGACCGCTTTGGTTATAATAACCTACCGACACACGGAACGGCCAGTTCTTGGCAATCTTTCCGGAGACGCTCAGATTATTATCCGTACCGAAAGCATTCTGATAGATCTCATCGTTCCAGTTCGTGCGGGCTGTTCCCAACAGAGCTTGCTGGGCAGAAGTTCCTTGTGTCCGAATCGTGTTGACAAATTGGTCGTAGCTTAACATATCCGCCAGTTTGGTGCGTGTCTGAATGGAGTTGGTAGTGCTGAATGTGATTTGCAGTTTGTCCGAAGTCCCTTTCTTGGTAGTGATAAGGATTACCCCGTTGGATGCACGCGAACCGTAGATAGCGGTGGAAGAAGCATCTTTCAGAATGGTCATACTTTCAATGTCGTTCGGGTTGATGAGGCTCAGAAAGTTTCCGTCGTTCCCGCTGATACCACCCTGTTCCAAAGGAACACCGTCCAAAACAATCAACGGGTCGTTGCTGGCATTCAGTGAGGCACCGCCACGCACACGGATGGTACTTCCCGCCGTAGGCGAACCACTATTGGACATAATCTGCACGCCGGAGATTTTTCCGTTAATCAGTTGCTCGGGAGAGCTGACCAGTCCCATATTGAAGTCTTTGCTGCTGACGTTTGTTACCGAACCGGTCAGGTCGCTTTTTCGTTGCGTTCCATATCCGATAACAACTACATCACTCAATACCTGTGAATCACTTTTCATCTGTACGTTCAGTACAGAGCCGCTTGTAGGAAGGGCAACTATTTTAGTCTCATATCCCACATAAGAGAATTGCAACTCTTTGTTGCCCTGCGGTACGTTCAATGTGTAGTTACCGTCAAAGTCGGTAACCGTACCGGTAGAAGTGCCCACGATGAGGATACTTACTCCGATCATCGGTTCTTTGTTCTCATCAATCACTTGTCCGGTGATTTTCTTGCCGCCCTGTTGGGCAAAGGCAGGAATGATACCTCCTAAAAAGGCTGTACACAATATAAGGAGTACAGTCAGTTGGCGTAGATTTAAGATATTCCTGTTCATAATTAATGTGTTATTGATAATAGATTTATTGTATTATTATTGTTTGGGACGCTGGGTGAACATATCCGGCTATTCCAGCCACACGTCTCCAAGTTCAATCTCTACGGTTGGTTTGCCGGTTCCAGGCATTGACAGTTCCAGTTTCTCTATCTTCTCCGGTCGGAAAGGAATTACCGTCTCCGGGTGGAAATACTGTTTCAGGAATGTCGGATAAGCTATGGGTAACAATGTGGTATCCGTTAGACGCAGTTCTTTCAGAGGAATCCGTACAATGCCTTCTGCTGACGGAGCAGGGCAGAGACTTTTGTAGGTATATCCGTCCGAAGTGACAAAACCTGCGCTGAGTCCTTGCGGAAGAGGTTTGTTTCTATTTACACGAATACAGAGCGTAGTGCAACTTTTCACTTTATCTTTTCTTCCTTCGATTTCATCTTTTACGAATGCGCGGAGGAAGTGTTGCGGATTCTTTCCTTTCGGTGTGAAACAGAACCGGAGCAACGGCTTCTCAATCGGAGAAGAATCAAGTAAGGTACGTTGCAGGTCGTTCCATTCAGGAAGTGTATATGCTTCTATCCGGCTATCTGTATCCGTTACTTTCAGTAGTTGTATCGCACTACCAGAAGCGACAACACGTGTAGTCCAGTAGAAATCGGAAGTATAGTTCCAGTCCAATGGACTTCCTTGGATTCCCGAGGAACTTCCGGTGACGGAATTTCCGACGGGATAAGTATGGGTGCTGTCGCCCCGGCAGACGATGATGTTATACTTGAAACAATCTTCCTTTATATCTGCAGCGGGCAGGATAGCCTGATATGTATAGCCGCTTGTACGTTTCATCTTTATGTACGGGTTATGCTCGTTCCAAAAAGACACCTTATCCGTGTATATAATGACAGAATCCGGAAAAACGCTTCCTGCTACTTGCGCATTAATAATCAATGCTTTGCCTGCTTCGGCAATGCTTGCTGGAGTATGAGTGACCTTATAATCCATAGTACGGGGAGTGGGAGCTACAAACTCTCCGATACGAATCGAATTCCAACGTGAATCAGCTTTCCAGTTCTGTTGCGGGGTACAACCGTTTCGTTTCAACAGGTAAACCCCCGGACGAAGGTCGCAAATCACTCCATTCGTCACTGTTTCTTCTTTCCGGTCGTTCTTCTTGTCGAGAGCTGTGAGAGTAAACGCTTTGCCCAAATCCGGAATTCGTAATGCCATATCCCAAGTACCGTAGATAATGCTGACTACTTCTTTTTTGAGTGACGGCTTGGCAAAAGGGTCATTGACTACTACCGCATCCGGCATTACTTCGAGTCGCCATACTCCTGATTCAAGGCAATCAATGAAATAAGCTCCCGTACCTTCATAGTCCACTATCGGCGAGCTTCCGCATCCGGCGATTGAAACCAGCTTTGATGCATCTTTGGGTGGTGTATTTGTCTGATTGGAGTAATAAAACTTCTCTCCATTATTCAACTCGCTTAAATCTTCCGCATAGCTGACGCGAAAGCCATTACCGAATATGGTATCCTGAGGATAACTCCCATACGATTCTCCTCTTTTCAAACTCCGTGCAGCTTCGGCGGCAATTTTCATGCTGATAGCCTTATTCGGAGTATAGGCAAGATTCAGAAAATGAGTCTGATACTCCGTATTGGCGAACGCAAGGTCTATCGGGTCATAAGCAAACTGCGTAATCCACTGGAAACCGGCCGTGCGGAAAGTCCTTACCATGGCCGGATACATATAAGAGTACATAATATCCACCGGATCGAATTCATAAATCATCCGTGCTTTCTTATTGAATTCTTTCACTTTTCCGGCGAAAGGAATGTCATAACGGTCTACGTAAGGAAGGAAATTCCCTTGTTGTGTTTGTCCGGATACGAGCCCGATAGGATACCATTGATAGGTAGTTCCCTGAACAGTCGTTTCATAATAGGCTTCTGCCACATATCCGTTGTGACTTACATTATAAAATACTGGTTTACGGTTTCCCGCCTTGCTCATTGATTTCAGCATACGGTTGATGTAGGCTTTTACTTCTTCTTTCGTACCGGAATGGCAGGGTTCGTTATTGATCTCAAAACCTACGATAGAAGGATCGTCTTTATAAGCCAGTCCTGTATAAGGATTAGTATGTTTCACCAAGTCGCGGAGATAAGTTTCCTGTGCGGCAATCGCTTCCGGATTAGAATGCATATCGCATTTATCATAGTTATAAGAGAAACCGCCGGTTTGTATATTCCGTTCGGGGTATCCGTTTCCGAAGTTAGTCTGTGCGGTGATGACAATATGGATATTGCGCTCCTTAAGTTTGGCAATTAGATAATCCATGAGGTCAATATGCTCGTTTTCAAGGAGATTACCTTGCCCGTCGGTCAGCTCCACGTCCCATAGATGAATACGGTAAGCATTCAGTCCCAAGCGGGAGAGATGATATACATCTTTATCTATGGCAGCTTTGCGGTCGAGTCCCAAATAGCCGAGTGCGCGGTAGGCATGGGCAAAAGGCAGGGTGTAGTTTACCCCGAAGAAAGAGGCCTCTTCGTGGGTGTCGCTCCAGCGCATCACTCCGTTTCCATCTATATATATTATAGGTGTAGTTACTTTCCCCTGCATACCGGTGAAGGTAAACAACAGACAAATAAAGGTAAGAATAAACTGTCTTTTCATGCTATCAAATTTGGCGGGTTATTTATACCGGCAAAGATAAGATAGGTGCTGATTTGATGAAAGCACAGATTGGACATATAAGGATAAAAATAGGACGAAAGGTGCTTTTCAGCCGCGATTAGGCCATAATTAGTTCCAATATGTGCTTTTATGAGGTTCGTCTATTTCACCTCTTGCACAGAATAACCGTAGGATATGAACAGGTTGCTACCGTTCTTCCATGCAATCTACTTATAGATAAATTTCTTTCCCTCCTTTGCAAATTTTCTTTCCGTCTGTGTAAACTACAGTTGCAACTTTCCACCTGTTACTTGCAAATCATTGATTTTACCATCTACCTCAGCTAAGTTAAGTACCTTATTTTCATCTAAGTCAATTGAAGAAGATGCCCCATTATCATCAGATTTTGCATATTCTTCATCTGCCATTGTTTGTGCTGCCATTACAACTTGACGTGTCTCTGCTACAATTGATTTTCTCTTTGCTCTGTCAATGTATCCTGTCAGTGCCGGGATCAACAGTGCTGCAAGGATTGCCAGGATTACTAATACTACGATCAGCTCTACTAATGTGAATCCTTTTTCTCTTTTAATTTCTTAAACATTTTTCTCGTCTCCTTTATTACTTTTTCTTTTGAGAATCTATATAAACGCCTCGGTGCAAGCGTTCATACCATTATTAATATAATCTATTCATTAATTGCTGTGATAGCGGAATCTGCATTTCCTTTT
>ENA-OQJF01000226-OQJF01000226.1-human-gut-metagenome-genome-assembly--contig:-NODE-226-length-15238-cov-6.661902_pt1 | contig 15238 bp, 17 predicted proteins | sample MGYA00242595_ERZ504761 | MGnify/ENA primary metagenome ERZ504761 (study PRJEB26092, sample SAMD00036367) | human gut metagenome | host: Homo sapiens | study: EMG produced TPA metagenomics assembly of...
TTCTGTCATTTGTACTTTGTGTACAGGTTTCTTTTCTCTTGCCATAATAAAAGGCCTCCTTATGATAAAATATTTTACCATAGAAGACCTTCTAAAACATTATTTACAGAAAAAGTTTCACATTCTCCCTTTTTTGGTATATATCGTTTATAATAGCTGTTCCATTTGTTACTTTACTAGATATTTTTTGAATCATATATTCATCAGATTTGAGTCTGATTGCCATAGATAATATAAGCTTGCTTTCTATCTCCAGTTTTTCAACAGGCACAATTGCATCTGCTTCTTTGATAATAATATCATATATATGATCCGTTTCTCTATTTTTAGCGAAATTTACATTTGAACTTTTACACCAATATTGATTATATATTTTTTCAATCTCGCCTAGTTCAATAGTTGTTGTATCCGGTTTATAATGTAACAGACTTGTCAGTTTAAGATATTCTGGATTCGAATCTCCCTCCGTATACTCTATTAAATTTCTAACAAATGGTATCGATGCAACAACTATATTATCTTTATTTCCCTTTGCAATCTCATCTTTATAATATCCAAATAAATTTCTAGTATACTGTCCTTTTTCAAAATTTATCTTTCCTCCATCAGTATATGCAATATATGAATTTCCCCGTTTAGTAATACGTGAAGCAACTGTTCGGTAAAAATCAAAATTATGAGTAAGTAAGATTACTTTGAATACTTTTTCTCCCTGCGAACTAGTATACTCAGCGATATCACTGATATATTCTATTATTGCATGCTTATTTTTATAATCAAAAGACTCTGATATATCATCTAAAATAACAAGTTTTTCTCGTCCGTCTTTTTGAGCAACCAAAATTTGAAATATTAGGTTCAAGATGTAATATGCTCTCTTTTCCCCTGTGCTCAAAACATCTAACAAATCTTCCTTCGAAACTTCTTTAGACCCCCTATTATCCTCAAAGATATATTTGAAACTTGGCAAATCTAAATTTAATATAACATCCTCTTGATTCGCTGGTTCTATTGAGAATGGAACAAAAAATCTTTTTTTAAATAAATCCAACGCCCTATTCCAATCAGTTGTTTCACTTTTCGCTTTATCTCTTAATTGTTTTAAATCATTTTGTGCCTTATCATAATACTCCAGCAAATCATGTAATTCTGCTTGATATATGTCAAAAACTTTTTACCCATACTTTTCTTTTTGAATTTATCAATGTCTCGATATTCTGCAACTACATCCGGATGCTGTTGTAAATATGCATTAAATGCTTGTGTGTCTTTATTTTTACTAATAGCCTTATTAATTTTTTCAAATAAGTCTTTTAATTCCTTAGTATTTAACACCTGTTCTTTTCTTTTTTTATTAACTCATTCAATTCATCCTGCGTTCTCAGCGTTACTGATGTACTTCCATCTTTTGCAACAAGTCGAATTTCATTTTTTGCCCCAAAAAATCCATTATTCCCCAAAGAGTCACTTATATTAGCATAATTATTATGATCTATTACACCTTTTTGCATATATAAAGATTTTTCTAACAGTTCACTATACTTCTTCTCGTACTCTTCAATCAGTTCAGAAGTTTTTCCGGAAGTAACCATAGAATATACTTTGGAATTGAATAACGTATTATAATCCAATTCCTCTTCCTTTAGAGAACATTGTAATTCCGAATTATTTAATTTATTTTCTATCTCTTTTAGGCACAAAAATAAATCTTTCTTCGTATATCCCCAATCATTTAACATACTACTTTCTGCATCAAAACTACTTCTACTCGAATATTTTAATGAGGCTTTTATTTTTCCGAACATTGCTTCTCTGCTTTGGTCAATACTTTTATAAATTTGTATATATTGCCTTCTTAATGTTTCGTTTGCCATCAATGTTCCTTGATTTTCATATGCATTTTCATCAAATGGGTTAATAACCATTATTGACTCTGGGCTAATTGCTGTTGAAGTCTCATCTGTAATTGAATATTTACTTTTGCAACCATAAACTTTTTCTTCTACGGTTTTTCCATCTCTAATTGCTTCAAATGTTTTAGCAAATGAAGACTTCATCGTTCCGTTTGGAGCATAAATAACTGCCACATTATTTTTAGAAAAATCAATATCCTGTTGAATTTTTTGAATTCCGTAACAATTTTCCATTTCCAGCTTTAATGTATTCATGCAACCCCTCCATTTCTATATTTTTCGCACGAATTGTTAGCACTTCATCTTGTTGAGTGCTATTTTTTCTTCATTATAATCTGGACACATTTTCTTGTCAATTCTAAAAAATGGACAATCCATCTTAGACTGTCCATTCTTTCTATCTTACCCTTCCAATTCATCAATTTTAGCTTGCGCTTTATTTATTTTTTCTTTAGCCTTTTCCGCATTCTTTTTTTGCTTTTCTATATCATCCTGTATTTTACTAACTTTACCCGCATTATTTTTTTCTTGCTCCGCATGCAATTTTTGATGATACAGTTGTATTCTCTCTTTAATTTTCTCATACTGAACTGTTGCCTTTGCCAAATCACTTTTTGCTTTTTCTAACTTCCTAACAGATTTTAAATCATATTTATCCTTTATCTCAGACCATCTCGGAATACTAAGATCAACCCCCGTTTCCTGTTTATAACTTCTCAAAAAAGCAGCTTTCCAAGTTCCAGCATTATTATGTGTCTTAGGATTTTGAAAAACTGCCTCTTCTATGGCTGAAATGAAATCTTCAAGTGATTCAAAAACTGTATAGTCTGTTCTTGCCGTATCCTCCGCATACCAAATTCCTGGTCTTATTTTATGTACAACATTATCTTTGATTTGTAAATTAATAGGCCAATCTTCCATTCTTCTTGTAATTTCCCAAACTTTTTTCAGCCATACATCTTTTATTGTAACAACTCCATCGTCATTCATATCATATCCAAAAATCAAGTAATCAACATTTAACATATATGGTTTATTGATTATTTCTTCTTCATACATTCTAAAATCAGCAATATCAAATCCTGGTCCACGATTTCGGTTAAAGGCTTTTACTTCCAACAAATTTTTGGTTTTATCATCTGGATTTAAGAAAAAATCTGGTGGCATCTGAGTATTTTCACTTGGAGCATACTCTATTCCTCTCTTATCCAGCCACCCTTGCAACCATTCCTGCATGATATTTCCCACAACATCTCTTTGCTTTACAATAATGTTCACATCACCTAAATAAAATTTTATCTGCCCTTCTAACTGTAAAATTCCATCTTCATTTACCAATTTATCATATACTTCTTGCGCTGTTAATCTCATGTACTTTCCCCTTTCTACATTTTTCCCCGATTCTTTTTGATATAGCTTTTATAACAGGAACACAGACTGTATTCCCTAATAAATCAAATGCCTCTTTTTCATTCACAATAGATAAATCATATTCTTCTGGATATCCGCAAAGTCTCTGTCCCTCACGTATTGTTAATCTTCGAAGGCCTCCATTATCAATTATTCCTAATTTAGAAACATCCATTGCTACTAAAGTTGGTGCGAGTTCATTAGGATCTAATATTTTTGAAAATTCAAATGACAATTTACCGGCAACAATATTATATCCTTTTTTCTTTGTTTCGTCTGGTATCCGTCTTCCCTCCTCCAATTTTCTCGGATATTCGTATGTCAAATATCCTTTCTTTTTTAAATTCTTTAACATCGTATGCAATTCTGGATTATCATAAAAAGTTTTAATTTGCTTTTCTGTTAAAGGCATTCCGTCCATCCAGTCAATTCCTATTTCCTCTGCCCATTTCTTTTTTCTCCGTTCCCTTAACATCAAATTCAGTAATGTTCTCTCTTCTTTACTTGTAGAACCTTTTAATTCAATTTCCCATGAATGTATGTTATTTTCTCCTCCCCTTTTATCTTTAATAGATTTTCCAACAACTTCTTCCGGTGTATAATTTTTAAATAATTTCTTCGTGAAATTGCTCTCTACTGTAGGCAATCCATGTTCTAACACTTCTCCAAGTGTAACGGTTTTCTTTTCAAAATTATCCAAATTAATTTTTGCATCTAACATGCCAACAATATACACTCTTTTTCTGCTTTGCGGTAAACCAAAATATTGTGAATCTATAAGTTTATAATTTACATTATATCCCAATTTTTGTAGGTGATCCATAATTACTGCTAATGTATTACCGCCATCATGATTTACCAATCCCTCAACATTCTCTAACAAAAATCCTTTTGCAGCCTTACCTGCATCCATTTTCTCCTTTAAAATTCTTTCAATTTCAAAGAACATCGTCCCCCTTGTATCAGCAAATCCTAAGCCTTTTCCTGCTGAACTAAATGGCTGACATGGAAATCCTGCTAAAAGAAAATCAAAATCCGGTATTGTATCTGTCTCTATCTGTGTTATATCCCCATATACCTTTTCATTTCCAAAGTATCCCTGATACGCTTTAATTGCATATTTTTTAATTTCAGATGAAAAAACACATTTTGCTTCAAGTCCTACTTCACGCAAGCCTTCTTCAAACCCAAGTCTAATGCCACCTAATCCAGCAAACAAATCGATAAATCGAATTGTACTATCAAAGGATTCTTTTTCTTCTTGAATTCTTTTTGCAATAAGGTTTGCACACTTTTCTGAGAATGAAGCTCCTACTCCATAATAATTTATTTCTTCTTGTAATTCTGGTGTTAAATAAACTTTAAAACCAACCTTTTTTTCTTTCAATGACACAGATTTTCTTCCAGCATTAACTCTTTTTCCGCCTTGCATATTAATCCTCCATAGCAAATATAAACGTTATTTTTATTATATCAATTACATTTGATTTTTCAACCCTTAAAATTCATTTTTTAAGGGACCAAATATATATTTTAAGAATCCTTATTGAAAAAAAGAAACTTCCCTGATAAAATCCATCAATAAAGGTAGGTGATAGTATTGCCCCGCACATCCACTACTATTTCAAACAATATGCGTAAAATTCACAGCAAAGATACTTCCATAGAATTATTACTCAGAAAAGCTCTATGGCACAAAGGTTATCGCTATCGTAAAAATTATAAAGCTCTCCCTGGTTCTCCTGATATTGTTCTTACCAAATATAAAATTGCTATTTTTTGCGATAGTGAATTTTTTCACGGAAAGGATTGGGAGATTCTCAAACTTCGGCTTGAAAAAGGAAAAAATCCAGATTTTTGGATCAAAAAAATCGAGCGAAATCGTAATCGTGATTATGAAAATGATAAAAAGCTTCTATTCCTAGGCTATACTGTTCTTCACTTCTGGGGGCAAGATATTTCCAAACATACAGATGAATGTTTACAAGCCATTGAAGAAGCCATTTGGGATACAAAATTTTCTGATACAACCACTGACTATGATATATCTGAAGAATAACCCCTCCTATACATGAGGCTGTCCACAACACCTGCAGACAGCCTCTTTCCTACATAAAGATTATATTTTTATATGCTATTTCTTCGGCAGTTGCTTTGATATTATTCATCCTCCTCACCCATTCCATCTGATCCCGCATCTTCAATTCTTCCGTCACTCCCCACCGTTCAGCCATCTGCTCCACCAGCATCTCAACTTTTTCTCTTACTTCTTTGTCTACCTGATTCAGATACTCCGTCAGTTTCCCAGTCAGTACCAGATATTGATACTTGGCACTCCTGTGTTCCTTCAGAAACTGCTTTCGCATTATTCCATATTTTCCATATACCGGTTCTTCCTCATTGAGTTCCAAATCTGGCAGATAATAATCTCCATGCAATGTGTAGCTCAGTCCATTCTTTTCATCATAAATTTGCTTCTTCATATTCCTACAACTCCATTCCTCTGTACTTTGCTTTATTCTTCTTAATTTGTGCATTGTGTTCTTCACTTCGTTCTCTTGCCCATTGTATGCGGTCACCTATTTTTTTCGGCATTTGCTCTTTCCTCTTTTTCGCTTCAAGTTCCTCCTGTATCCGGATATCGTCCTGCACCAGTCGTTCTACCATATCTTTCCCCAGTATGCGTAAAAGTCGATTATATCTGTCCGCAAGCCCCTGTAGTATTTCTTTCTCACCGGATAATTTCTGATAATCTTTCTGAACTTCTGCCAGTTCCTTTTTTGTTTTTTCATGCTCTTGCTTTTTCTTCTGAAACTTACTTTTCCAACTATCTCTTTCTCTTGTGAGTTCTTTCACCTGTGCAGCCATCGCACCGATTTTGTTTTTCATTTCAATGAATAATGGTTTTATTTTCTTATCCCGGTAAGTTACCGCACGTTCCAATGCTGTAGCTTCCGGCAGAAATGTTTTGATCATTCCATATTCTTTTATTTCCTTACTGACATTATCCATCACTGGTTGCAGGAATTCTCTTCTGTCTTCCAGTTTTTTCAATTCCGTTTCTGCTTTCTCCGCACGTTTTTCCGCTATCTCTTTATCTTTCTGGAACTGAATTTTTTCTTCTTCCAGTAGCTTAATATCTGCCCTTGCTTCTGCAATCTGAGAAGTCAATCCTTCATTCTCCACTGTCAGATTTTCTTTTTCCTGTTCCAATTCCTGCACTTCCTTTTTGCGTTCTTTTTTCTTGAAATTGTAAACATCCAAATGTTCTTCATGTGTGCCTTTCTGTTCCCATTCAATTCCATGCTGTTTTGCGATTTCAGCCAGCACTTCCTTTTCATGATTTATCCACTGATTCAGTTCTGTATCATGCTTATTTCCACCTTGAAATCCAAGACTTTTCAATGCCTGCTTCAGTGAAACTCTGGTATCCATTCCTTTTCCCTTCCAGTTGGTCACATAAGGAACAAAGTCAATATGCAGATGCGGAGTAGCTTCGTCCTGATGCAGATAGCAGCTAAATACCCGAAGTGTCGGATTCCGTTTCTGGAAGTCTTTCACATATTCGTCCAGTACCTTTACAGCCAGATTTCCTTCTAACGTTCCCACTGCCATATCCTCACGATTACCAATCTGGAATATTACTTCATGGAACAGCTTCTCCTGTTTGCCCTGTCGGATTTTTTCATAATAATTTGCAATCTGCCGGTCCTTTCTTTTCCCGACATTGTATCTCTCCGCAGCATCGTCAAACAGTTTCTTATAAACTTCTTTCAGATTCTCATTATTATAACAAATGTTCAATTGCACTCTGTCCGGATCTACATTTTCTGCTACAAAATCCCGTCTGTTATGAGCCAGTGAACCGGCTCCGATCATGCCACTGATTGTCCGTTTCATCATAAATTTTCTCACCTCTTTTCTACTCGAGTGCCAGACATGGCACATAATTTTTATTTACGCCAGTTATGGCGATATTTAAGAAATTTTCGCCGGATACGGCGGTTTTGTTACTTTTGTCAAAAGTAACGCAAAAGCACTTTCGACAGCCGTACCGTCCATCAAAAGTCCCCTTGCGCCCTGCCGGGGGCATAACGTCCTTATGGACGTCTGTTCTGCATCGACCGAAGTGGATCGTAGATCTGTTTTATTCTGGTATCCTCGCCTGCACATATTCCAGATCTCCACAATAAGGTGTCCCTACCAGATACCATTCTCTTGCCAAATTCATCTCCACTCTGGTCTGTACCCATTCATCATCTACCAGCACTTCCAGTCCTTCTCCGCAGTGAAATCCTGTATCAATCCATAAGTCTGATGATAATAATCCATATCTTCCATTACTGCTGTTATATCCTAATCTTCCCTGTTTCATTATTTTCTGCTCCATTCCTGTCTGTAAACGGAATTTGTAAACAGGGCTTAAAAGATTTTAAAAGTTAACTTTTTAAGTTTTTCCTTTAAGTTCCGTTTACATCGTTTACAATAATCTTTACTCAAACGGTATTTTCAATTGTTCCGGTACTTCCATGAATTCGTCTTTGTCTTTTTTCTCAGTACCTTCTATTCGTTTCCATGACCGCTGGATGCCATATTCTTTTCCGAACCGATGTGTACCATGTGGTTTCCAGCCTTCAATCGCATTGTTCATAATATTTGCAATCTCTTTACCTTCCCACTGTTTCATTTCTCCAGTTCGGTGCAATGCATCATCAAACAGAATTCTTGTACATACATAATCGTCATCGTAGTCATCAAGAAATGCCTGTATGATTCCGGCATTGGTATCCTCCGGCATAAATTCTTTCTGCAGACGCTTTGCCTCTTCTTCAATTTCCTTTGTAAATCCTAAGAACACATTTCCCTGTCGATACAGTACCATTGCCTCTGCCCAGGCCTGTTCGATATAGGCTTTGCTCTCTGCCTCATTGTCAAGAATATGAACTTCTGCTTTTGACATATTTGTCATCACCGGAGCAAATCGTCTGTTTCCGGTTCTGTCCAGCGGAAGAAAATTCAGATCATTTGAAGTACCGCAAAATACACACTGTCTCGGTCTGTCTTCCGGGTGAACTTCATAAGGTACTTTGTAAGTTTCTTTCTGTCTGCTCAGAAATGATTTAATCTGTTCAATATTCTTTGCTGTGATAGTTGCCTTCATTTCTCCCATTTCGATAATCCAGTGGTTCTGCAGTTTTCTGTAAATATTTTCATCGTCCAGATGATCCAGATTGTCACTAAACCATTCTTCTTTTATCGCCAGATACTTGAAAAATGTGGACTTTCCGGCTCCCTGACTTCCAACCAGACACAGCATGATGTCATATTTTATTCCCGGTTCATAAATTCTTGAAATCGCTGCCAGCATATGCATTTTCATTACTCCGATTGTGTATTTGCTCTTTTCTGCTCCCAGAAAATGCGGAAGCATATTTTCTATTCTTGGAATTCCGTCCCAAACCAGGATCTCCAGATAATCTCTGATTGGGTGATATTTATTTTCATTGGAAACAATATCTATTCCCGCTTTGATCACACGCTCACTTGTTATTTCATAATGCTCTTCCAGATACATTTTCAGATTGTATTCGTCTGTATCTGTAACCGTAGGACTGTTATTTCTCCGCTCCCATGGCACCTCTTTTACAATGTCCATTCTTCCGGAAAGCTCATTTCGTTTAATCGCTTTTTTCAGTACCGGATCATTTTGAAGTACCGTTACGCAGTTTCTGATTGTCTGCTTTGTTCTTCCCTTATCCGTATGCTCCAGCATATTATTGACATCTTCTATTGTAAGCATTTCCTCGTTCACAATATCTTCTAATTCCATCAAGGACTTCTCGCTGATATTCGTTAATTCTTTCTTCAATTTTTTCAACCTCCCTTCTCTTCATTTTGAAAAATTCTACAATTTCTTCTCCTGTTCCAAACATCAGCACGTCCAGATAGTCATTTATCTTTCTTTCATTTGCCAATGCCTCCGTAAATAATTCATGCCACTCTTCTTCTGGTTCTGGTTTGTAAAACTCTTTCCAGAACTGAATCCATTTCAGATATCTGATCAGCACGTCTGTTGCATGTTTCAACCACTGTTCCAGTTTTTCTCTGATCATCACAACTTTCGACTGCTTTCGTTTTAAGATAGCCCTGTTTCGGGGCGTCCTTTCATATTTGCTTCTGTTTCCAACTTTAATATCCAGTCCAAAATCTTCTACCAGCTTTTTCGCAGCTTCATACTGTGATATTCCAAATAACCTTGCTGTAAAATCTATTGCATCGCCACCCACTCCACATGCAAAGCAATGATATATTTTATCTGCCTTCATACTTGGATGCCGGTCTTTATGAAACGGACAACATGCCATTCCATTTCTTTTTACTTTAATCCCATAATGCTCCGCAGCCTGTCTGGCTGTCACACATTCTTTTACCTGTTCAAATAATGTCACTTCTACCTCCTGCCCCTCCGAGCAAGTCTCCGATGAACAGATATTCGGGAATTGTTGTATCTTTCAATTCGTGATATACTTAATCTGCCAAGATGGTATATCAGTGAATCTGATTATCAGAGAACTTGCTCAGATATTTTATCTGGGCTTTTTCTTTTTGTCTATCAGTAGTCATAACTTTTGCTCCTTACACAAATCTCCTTGTAGGAATAATAATGATTTCAAATTTGCTTCCGTCCTCTAATTCAAGAAGAATCACATAATCTGAATCCCGATCCGGTAAAATGGAACTTATTTTCAGCTTCTTACTGTAGTTAATTGCATCAAATATTTTTCCGACTACTTTCTTTGTTTTCATTTGCTTCTTTTCCTCCGTATTAACGTTTATTGTCCAGCATCTCAGCAACTTTTTTCTGCTGTGACGGGTACAGATGCCCATAAGTGTTCAATGTCATCTGAATGTCTTTGTGCCCCAGCCTTTCCTTGATAATCAGTGGTTCTACGCCCTGGTAGATTAGATATGCCACATGGCTGTGACGGATATCGTGCACTCTGATTGGTTTTACACTGGTCAGTGCTTCATATTTCTTAAGACGTTTCTGCAGTGTTCTCGCCACAATCGGGAACAACCGCTGATCTTCCGGAAATCCATAATGTTTCTTCGCATACTCCTGCACCTCTTCCTTAAGAAAATTGGGAATATCAATGGTACGGACTGAATTCTCTGTTTTTGGAGTATCAATCACATCTCTTTTCCTGATCCGGTTATACGTCTTATTGATATGCAGGAGATTTCCACTCATATCAAAATCTAAAAGACTCAATGCCAGAAGCTCTCCTTCCCTGATTCCTGTCCAGAACAGAATTTCAAATATCAGATAATCCTCACTCCCCGGCTCAATCCCTGCGATAAATCTGTCATATTCTGCTTTCGTCCAGAATTCCAGCTTATTTGCATCCGATTTCCCCATCTTTTTTACTTTCTTACATGGATTTTCCTTCAGATTGTAAATTTTCTGTGCATGGTTAAACAGTGCATTTAACTGATTCTGAATCATACGCTCATAAGTCTTGCTGTATCCTTTTTCCTGAATAGTGTTCTGCCACTGGATAATCTCTGCCGGTGTAATCTCATTCATTTTTCTTTTTCCAAAATACGGAACAATGTGCTTGTTCATCATGTGCTGCTTATTACGGATTGAATTTTCTTTCAGTTCATTCTTTTTATCTTCAAAATAGACTTGAATAAAACTGTTCATCTCCATTTTCATATCCGCTGCAGTTTTTCTTATGAATTCCTTTTCATAATTTAATGCTTCTTTCTTTGTCTTGAACCCTCTTTTCAGCTTCTGTGTTTTCTTTCCTGTCCAGTCAATATAGCGGAAGCTCACATACCAGGTTCCCTGTGTTTTGTCTTTGTAAGCTGACATCTTAAATCCTCCTTCATACTGCTCTCTGAGAGCATCCATAAAATTTTGTTTCCCAGTAGGGACGTGGAATCTTTCCACGAACTGCTACATATCCTTCCTTTGCCAGTTCATCATTGAGCTGCTTCAGAATAGAATATGCTTTACTGCGTTTCACACCTAATTCTTCCATGACATCATCAACAGTCATCATATAATTAGTTCTCATATCGTCCTCCTTTCCAGTCACTTTTGTGACTCTTTTGATGTTTTCTACTATAATTCACTTTTGTGACTTTGTCAATAACCTTTTGCGAATTTTATTTTTATATTCCATTCTACATTTTCAGGCTCAGTAAAAATCAACCTCTTTCGCATCATTCACTTTTGTGCTAGAATAGAATCACAAATATAATTAAGGAGGCAGCATTATGGTAGGTAAAAAAATACCGGGCATACCGGGAATTCAGAGGGTACAGTCAGATACAGTTAGCCGAGCTGTCCGGCATTAACGTAGGTACGATCAGAAAATATGAACTTGGAATCCGGAATCCAAAACCGGATCAGTTAGAAAAGATAGCAACTGCACTGGGATTAAATGTAAGTGTTTTTCTGGATTTTAATATTGAAACAGTCGGAGATGTACTCTCCCTGTTGTTTTCTATTGATGATTCAGTAAACCTCTCGCTTGCAGAAACACCTGATCAGAAGGTTTCACTGACGTTCGATAATCCTACAATGCAGGACTTTTTCAGGAAATGGTGTCAATTTAAAAATGTCTATGAAAAGGAAAAAGCTGAAATATTAGCTATCGAAAATGAAGATAAAAGACAGGAAGAACTAGATAAGCTGAACGCTACTCAGGAAGAATGGAAACTGCGTGCTATGGGAACTACGATAGGTTGTCATACCATCGTTAAGAAGGGCACTGAAGGTAATGACATTAAGACGTATGATCTGACTTAATCCACAGTCACATCTCTGATTTGTGGATAAATCCACTTTATCTGTTATCATATTTGCGAAAATTATATATTTTGTTATCATTCTGTTATCACAAACGGTTGTCAGGACACTCTCCCGACAACCGTTTTTCTATACTGTTCGTTATTCTTTTCCACTCTTTTTTTATTTCCAGGCAACAGAAAAACCCGTAGAACCGAAGTTCTACGGGTATCTTACGTTTGGACACAACGTTATCTTACGATAACAAATCTATATTCAGATTGTATTACTCGATGATCTTAGCTACAGTACCTGATCCTACTGTACGTCCACCTTCACGGATAGCGAAACGAAGACCTTCTTCCATAGCTACCGGATGAATCAGTTCAACTGTCATCTCTACGTTATCTCCAGGCATACACATCTCGATACCAGCCGGAAGTTCGCAAACACCTGTTACGTCTGTTGTTCTGAAGTAGAACTGTGGACGGTAGTTGTTGAAGAATGGAGTATGACGTCCACCTTCGTCTTTTGTCAGTACGTAAACCTGGCATGTGAATTTCTTATGGCAGTTTACTGTACCTGGTTTGATAAGAACCTGTCCTCTTTCGATCTCTGTTCTCTGGATACCACGAAGAAGTGCTCCGATGTTATCTCCAGCCTGAGCCTCATCAAGAAGCTTACGGAACATCTCGATTCCTGTTACAACAGTCTTCTTAACATCATCATGGATACCGATGATTTCAACTTCGTCAGATACGTGAAGTGTTCCACGCTCTACTCTACCAGTTGCAACTGTTCCACGTCCTGTGATAGAGAATACGTCCTCTACTGGCATCAGGAATGGCTTATCTGTAGCACGCTCTGGTGTTGGGATCCATGTGTCAACAGCGTCCATGAGTTCCATGATCTTGTCTCCCCACTCTCCGTCTGGATCTTCAAGAGCCTTAAGAGCTGATCCCTGGATGATCGGTGTGTCATCTCCTGGGAAGTCATACTCGCTAAGTACTTCACGGATCTCCATCTCTACGAGTTCAAGAAGCTCTTCATCGTCAACCATATCACATTTGTTCATGAATATCCTGGATCCAGTCCTGATCTTCGGACTTGGATCATTTCCGAAGATGGGAATCGAAGGAGCCGCACTTGCAACAGGAATCGGACAGGCAGCAGCGGCACTGCTGTATCTGATCCTTTATATCGCGAATCCGCTTCCGGTGAAATACAGAAAGAAATATCTAAAGGTGGACCTTAGATTATGGAAGAAGTTATACGTGATCGGAATTCCGGCAAGTCTGAACCTGGCACTTCCGTCACTGTTGATCTCTGTATTGAATGTAATACTTACAGGCTATGGGGAAGTCTATGTATTCGTTCTCGGAGTCTATTATAAGCTGCAGACCTTCCTGTACCTTCCGGCAAATGGAATCGTGCAGGGAATGCGTCCGCTTCTCGGATATAATTACGGAGCGGGAGAGCATAAGCGTGTACATAAGATCTTCCAGGATGGCCTGATCCTGGTACTCGTGATGATGGCAGCCGGAATGGCAATCTGTCTGGCAGTTCCGGGACAGCTGATGGGATTATTTACAGCGAATCCGATAACGATGAAGGCCGGAAGTGTGGCACTCAGAGTCATCAGTCTTGGATTCCTTGCTTCATCGGTATCGGTTATCTGCAGCGGGGCACTGGAAGGTCTTGGAAAAGATATTTTATAAAATAAATCCGGAGATCATTTACAGTGATTACTAAAATGATACAGATATAACGGACTTCCATTAATCTGACAGGAGTGATAAAACAATGAGCAAAAAGGAAGTAAAGACAAATGCCATGCGTATGCTGGACCGTGCAAAAGTCTCGTATACATATGAAGAATATGAATGCGATGATTTTACAGACGGTATCCAGACCGCAGACAAACTTGGATATGACCACAAACTGGTCTATAAGACACTTGTAACAACAGGGAAGACGGGAAACCATTATGTATTCGTAATTCCGATCGAAGCAGAGATTGATTTTAAAAAGGCAGCAAAAGTTGTCGGTGAAAAATCGCTGGAGATGCTGCATTTAAAGATCTGACCAAAGTACCGGATATGTGCGCGGCGGCTGCACGGCGATTGGCATGAAGAAACAGTTTCCTACCGTAATCCAGGAAGATGCAAAGAGCTGGAATATATGCATGTCAGCGGCGGAAGCTTGAATGCAGATCAGGCTTGCACCACAGGATCTTCAGAAGGTTGCAAAAGCAGAATTTGCAGATGTGATCCGCCCATAACCGCATGCAGTGATGCTGTGGGGAGAATCAGAGAGTACCTGAAAAGCATGTATATTTATGCAGTAGTTCTAAAAATCAATCGTTATTCCCGCACATATTAACACATTATTGCATTGAAGTGCGCACAAAAATGATGTAAGATAAATACAGTTACGTTTTTATAGCGAAAGAATATGAATGCATTTCAGAAAATACTTGGTTGGAGGAATACGAAAAGTGAAAAAAGTTGTAAAATTTGGTGGTAGTTCGCTTGCAAGTGCCGAGCAGTTTAAAAAAGTGGTAACATTATCAGAAAAGAGGAATCCAGAAGATATGTCATTCCGTCTGCACCTGGTAAACGTACGCCGGATGATACAAAAGTAACGGATATGTTATACAGTTGTTATGGACAGGCAATCCTTGGGGAAGATGCGGAAAAAGACTTTGAAGAGCAGTTAGAAGCAATCAAAGAGAGATATAACAGCATCATCAGAGGATTGAACCTGGATCTGAGCCTGGATGAGGAATTTAAAACAATCCGTACAAACTTCAGCAAGAAAATCGGCAGAGATTATGCGGCTTCCCGTGGAGAGTATCTGAATGGTATCATCATGGCTGCATATCTTGGATATGAATTCATCGATGCTGCAGAAGTAATCGTCTTTGATGAAAATGGTAATTTTGACGGAGATAAGACACACAAGATCCTTTCTGAAAGGCTGGAGAATACAGAGCGTGCAGTTATTCCTGGATTTTATGGTGCAAAGCCAGACGGAAGTATTCAGACATTCTCCCGTGGCGGTTCTGATATCACAGGTTCGATCGTTGCAAAGGCTGTACATGCCGATATGTATG
>ENA-OQJF01000229-OQJF01000229.1-human-gut-metagenome-genome-assembly--contig:-NODE-229-length-15092-cov-3.640962_pt1 | contig 15092 bp, 17 predicted proteins | sample MGYA00242595_ERZ504761 | MGnify/ENA primary metagenome ERZ504761 (study PRJEB26092, sample SAMD00036367) | human gut metagenome | host: Homo sapiens | study: EMG produced TPA metagenomics assembly of...
AGATGTCGAACCGATAAATAGAATATAATATGGAATTTGATGAACTAAAAAAGGCATGGGGACAATTTAATGATAAGATCAATTGTCAGGAAGTTGTCGAAAGGCAGCAAGTTGAAGAAATGCTCGCAAAGAAGAGAATGACCAGCTATAACCGGTTATTATGGTATGAACGGATCTCTCTGGGGATTCTGTTTTTTTTGTTTTGAATGTTTTAGTTTACATTCTGATTGACCCCTTTTTCCTGGCCATGTCGGATATAGTATTCTTTATTGCAAATCTCGGTACCCTTCGGGATAAATCTGTTTCAGTATTATAAACTCAAACAAGCAGGATGCATGAAATATGATTTGGAACGCCAGATTCTTCATGTTTTGCAGTATAAATCATCGCTTTATTGGGGATACATCAGTACTTATGTTGCTTTTGTTCCGTTCCTTGCCTGGTTCATCATTTATGCTACTCTTGTACGGGGATGTATTATTGTGGGTATTGTGTTGTTGCTGGTCATTCTTGATATCTTTGTATTCCGGCATTTATATCGGAAAGTGGGACAACTCCTTGAAGCGAATAAAGAATTGAGAAGGCTGGAAGATATGATACAAAATAACTGATTGAATAGCTTATGTTCCTATTTACTAACTATTTCCGATAATCACTCTAAATTAAATATATTATGAGAACTATTTTATTTATCTCTTTTTTGTTGCTTCTTTGGTGCGGCTTTTCTTCATTTGAGAGTACTTCTGTCCGTCCTAACGGCTGGTATTATGTGATTGATATGGAGCATGACAGTTTGTCGGCAGACCCGATTGTGACAGTGAAAGATTTCGCAAGGATAAAACTGGATTCAGTGTCGGACTCGAACGAGGACAATATGGCTTACCGTATTCTCGGAGTATTGGACGACTCTCATAAAACGACTTGGGCTGAAGCGACGGAAAAGTCAATAGGCAAGCATATCGGATTCTTATTCAATGGTGTCATTCTTACAGCTCCTTATGTGAATTGTAAGATAGAGAGTGGCAAATTCTTTATTGCTACGGATAAGGCCTACGATATGAAACTGCTTTATCAACAGATTCTTCAGGAAGCCGGATGTAAAAGTGAGTTCGGCTTTACAGATGAAGTAGGCCAAGGAGAATCTACATTCACTTTCTGGCTCATAAGAGGGGGGCTCATTGGTTTACTTCTGGTTATTATGTGTTTTGGATTCTTAAAAGTACGGAAGATTAAAAAGACTGTTTCAGGATGAAATAGGGCATTGGTCGCATTTTTTTTGTAGTTTTGCTACCGGATTGAAATATGCAAGTATATGCTGCAAAAGACAAAAGGAATAGTTCTTCATACGCTCAAATATAATGATACTTCTATCATTGTAGATATGTATACGGAGTTGTCCGGAAGGGCTTCGTTTCTTGTCGCAGTACCTCGTTCGCGAAAGGCGGCAGTGAAGTCTGTTCTGTTCCAACCGTTGTCTTTCATTGAGTTTGAGGCCGACTATCGTCCGAATGCGACACTTTATCGCATCAAGGAGGCGAAATCTTTTTATCCCTTTTCTTCTATTCCCTATGACCCGTATAAATCTTCAATGGCACTTTTCTTGTCAGAGTTCCTCTATCGGGCAGTTCGGGAGGAGGCAGAGAATCGTCCTTTGTTCGCTTATTTGCAACATTCAATTATTTGGCTGGATGAGTGTGGGGGAGGTTTTGCCAATTTTCATCTGGTGTTTTTGATGAGACTTTCCCGCTTTTTGGGGCTTTACCCTAATTTGGAAGACTACCATACAGGCGATTATTTTGATTTGCTGAATGCCTGTTTCACTTCCATTCGTCCCCAACTGCATTCTTCCTATATTAATCCTGAGGAGGCAGGGCGACTCCGCCAGTTGATGCGCATGAATTATGAAACAATGCATCTTTTCGGCATGAGTCGTGCGGAACGTACTCGTTGCCTGACCATTATGAATGACTATTATCGCTTGCATCTGCCGGATTTCCCGGCTTTGAAATCACTGGAAGTATTGAAAGAATTGTTTGATTAGATTTGTTATTCGCTTGTTGTATGTAACTTTAGTTATATTTTTACATGGGTTAAAGCCATTGAGTTCTAAAAATATATATTACTTTTGTCCTCAATGTAATGACTAGAGCTAAACAACATGAAGATATTCATAAACTTAACGGAATATATTCTTATTCTATTGGTGTTTTATGGTTGTAACGGTGATGTATTTGTTGACGATTTCCGGTCTGCCGATTCCGAACTGACTTTGGATGGCAATGGCGACACCAAAATCATTCGGTTTGCTTCTTCCAATTGGGACGTATTGGGAGTGTATACGTATGATGAAGGTTTTACCTATTCGTATGCAGTGTATGATGCGGGTGGTGATCTGATAACAACGGACCAATTTCCATATCTTAAAGGACAGGGCAAGATTGTGTGCAATGAGGAATTGATCGGTTTCACTATCGAACGTAGTAATCCCCGGGAACTGAAGATTGCAGTAGAAGAGAATGCCCGTTCTACTCATTTTCAATTCAAACTCACGGTGAGCAACGAATATGAGTCTCAGGAGATATACGTTGATATTTCACCATCGGACAGGTATGTGATTGATCATATCACTTATTATTCTTTAGACGAGGATTCTTATGAGAAAAGAATCGAAGCAAAAAGGAGTTTTGTGCAACCTAATGGCTGGGGTATTGACTATCCGTGTTTACTGTCTCCTTACGAGAATGTTTATCATGAAGTGATGTTCAGAAGCGACATGCCGGAACTTTTTCAACTATTGGGAGAAAGTAACCTGACAGTAGAGATACCAAGCGTAGAAAACGGTCATTTGCAGATGAACGGTAAACAGGTGCGATATACTTCCAAGCAGCAAACATTACCTTTTTCCAATACGGAACAGATAGAAGTCTCTATTCCACCTTATACGACCCAGCGTATCACTGTGCTGATAGAGTATTACTGGTTTGAAACTAGATACGCCCTCTATGCTGTTCACCCAAAGACCGGGAAACGGCGGACCATAAACGGCACGTTGCAAAGTAAAATGCCTGCTGCATATTACATAACACGAGAAAATATCAAATGACTAAAGATATGAATACCGGACGGTTACTATACATTATTTGTCTGTTGACGATTTCTGTAGTTGGCGGGAATCTGAAGGCTCAGACAATTGTGAAGCATCAGATTGGTTTTGATATTCGTCCGGGGTATGTAGCTCCGACAAACAGCTTTCTGGAAGGAGATAATGCACGGCAGAAGACCATTGACCAGTCACTTTCCCTACATCTGAAGTATGCTTTCCGGTTCAATAAAGATTCCCGATTAGGCCGGCTGTACCCCCATGCTTATCAGGGGATAGGTGTATCTTATAATACCTTCCACTCTCCCGCTGAACTTGGAAATCCGGTGGTGGTATATGCTTTTCAGGGGGCACCTATTGTACAACTTTCGCCTCTCTTGTCATTTGATTACGAGTGGAATTTCGGTACTTCTTTCGGTTGGAAGAAATATGACGGGCTATATAATCCGCAGAATGAGGTTATCGGTTCTAAAATCAATGCATACATCAATCTGGGGTTTATCTTGAACTGGCAGCTTCATCCGCAATGGAAATTGGCCGCAGGTGTGGACTTCACACATTTTTCTAACGGAAACACGCATTATCCTAATGGTGGACTCAATGTGATCGGTGGGAGAGTCGGCATTGTACGCACCTTTGGAGATGCGGATGAGACACTCGGAACAGTATCCCCCAAGCGGGTATTTATAAAGCCGCATGTCAGTTATGATCTGGTAATATACGGTGCCACTCGTAAGAGGGGATTCGTAAAGGACAATATACCGAGTCTGGTTCCCGGTTCGTTTGGTATTGCAGGTCTCAACTTTGCTCCAATGTATAACTTCAACAACTATTTTCGGGCGGGCCTTTCTGTGGATGCGCAGTATGACGAGAGTGCCAATATCAAAGATTATAAATTGGAAGGAAGTTATTCGGGCGATTTAAAGTTTCATCGTCCTCCTTTTCGTGAGCAATTTGCAGTGGGGTTGTCCCTCCGTGCAGAACTGGTAATGCCCATTTTCTCAATCAATGCCGGGCTAGGACGGAATCTGGTATGCCATGGAGATGATACGCAGGGATTCTACCAGATTCTAGCTCTCAAAACTTATGTCACACGCCACTTGTTCCTGCACGTTGGATACCAGTTGAGCAAGTTTAAGGATCCCAACAATCTGATGCTGGGGCTTGGATATCGGTTCCATGACAAAAGATGAAAGGCTGTATTGTTTTCATATAGCTTCTTTAATTCTATTATTTCAGAAGTTGATAAGGCTTTGATATTCTAGTCATCTATAAAACAAACAGTGCATCCGTTCCTCTCTTGGAATGGATGCACTTAATACAAACAAAACAAACAATGAATAAAACGGTTTCTCAAAGATTATGCCGTTTTATTTGAGTGGGAATATTTATATGCTATGAGGGCAAAAGCCCGCTTGGGTACTTCACAGTAGCCTTTTTTACATCTCACCTATATTATGTTGTATAAATACTTATTTCTTAATTTTCTATGATCCTAGTTCAGAATCATTCAGACGTATAATCCAGTCGTTTACTTTCATTGTTGGAATCCTCGGAATCCCCGTGTCCGATGATTGTATAAAGAACATGAGTGTGTAAGAATCTTCTCGGTCAAGATATTCTTGATCACTTATGTCACCTATGTTATTAGGATAATTTTTTGATAACAATAAATATTGGGTGAGTGGTAGGTGCAGAATAGTTTTCCCGCTTGGTGTATGTTTTATTGATAATGTTGTGTCGTCTCCCTTCATGATGCGCAGTGTATTTAATCTGGCGTGAATGATGGGGATTTGTTCGGAAGTCAGAGACAGTTCCTGTCGATATGGAAGATAACAGGTCGGAGTTGTGCCGACAGGAGTATTTGTATAGTCTATTACACCGTTGGTGGATTCTAGGGTGAAAGCGAAGTCCTCTTGTCGTAGAGGAAGATTGTTCTCATCCTGTAGGATACACGAGAAGTAATTCGTATTTTTCACCAGTCCGGCAGTGATGACCTGATATTCTTCACTGATAGTAATATTTTCAAGGCTACTGTGAAAGAGTGCATTCAGTTTCCTGTTAAACTGATTCTTATTGTCACATGCCAGCGATATATTCAGAGATTTCCGTTCAGTTTGTCCAGCCTTGAGATTCGGGAGCTGATACTGGTAGCCGGATATCCCTCCCCATATAAGCAGGTGATAAGTTTCTTCGGGAAACGGTAGTCTTACCATGCAGTAGCCTTGATGTAATGTTATACTGTCTACGTCCAATCGATCCACATACTTGTCATTCTTGTCGAAGGCAAGAATGGTAATGTCGCCTACCTGCGTAGATGCAGCGTCCACGTTCAGGATGTTATAGGTATATGATATCTTTAACCAAGTTCCTGTAGGACAGTCTGATAAATCGTCATTCACCCAATCACAGGACGAGAACAACGCGACAATGCAGATAATATGTAGTAGAAATGAACGCATTTATGATGATTTTAATTCAGTTGGCCGGTACTACTTATTCAAGTTCTACATCTTGATTACGTACGGCCCATGGAAAAACATTGATATTGATGTCCAGTTCGGCCTTATATTCGTCCGGTTGTTCCGGCTCAATGTAAGGATCTCCACTACCGAGTCCTGCCACTTTGCTGATAGACAGACGATATATATTATTACGGACAATACCGAATTCCATTACACCCATTTCTGTAGATTCATAATTATCCTCGTGCTTGATCCAGTAGTTGTAGTAACATGAGTAGTTTTCTGTTTTCTGGAAACGTTTGATACTGTATTTGGCAAGAGTCTCTGTGTCCGAATCGTCTGTGACATCTGACGGTAAGTTATTCAGAACCTGTTTACGTATTGCATCTACACTGATGTAGAAGTTATAATTGAAATAGAACATCTTGGTAGGCCAGTTGGACGGATTGTTTATATTGGTACCATTTTCGTCGAAAACGCGGTTAGTGGCGATGTCCATGTTGGCTTTGAACATTACTCCGGTACTGTATGCATTCAATTGTGCATCAACGAACATACAGTTCTCCAGACAGTAAATGTATGACCAGCTATTGGCTGGTGCCATACCTGCCCAGTTATTGTCGTTGATGTCAGTATCTACTAATGCTTGTGCGAAGAAACCGTCGGCATTTGTGAAATCTTTGGCACCTTCCACTGTTTTCTTGAAGAAATAAGGATCGATTAGATAACCGTTGACATCGGGAATGTCACCAAAGTTTTCTTCCGTATACGAAGCCGGCTCCTGAAAGCTATTCAATGTGGCTGTGTGGCGGAATGTGTAGAATTTAGTTGCCAGGTTCAACATTCTGAATGTGTTGAGTTTTATGGTACAATACACCTCTCCGTTGGGATCTTTCAGGGGAAAAGTCTCTTGTTTTTGGGTCAGTTCGATTTTGGCAACGGCACGCTCAAGACCGATAGATACATTGGTTATCTTGTCCGAGTCAGTAGGCTTGCTTATCTCTATGTTCAGGTTGGCTGCACCACGGTTTGTCATAACAAAACCCTCTGTGGGTACATTTGGAATCTTTCCTGTACTGTACGTTACTTCATCGACAGCATTTAAGAAATCGTCTTGCATGGTGATTTCTTTGGTGATTGCTTTCCCGTTGGCAATGGCAAAGATATTGTATGTACCCGGATTTACGGTAATTCTGTCAGCGGTATACTGTATATTTTCCCCTTCTCCTTTGACCTGTCTGATGTTCTTCAGTTCTTGTTGGTCTTTCAGACTTTTAGTGGTCGAATCGAACAGATAGACTGTCAGACTTTTTACTGCATATTCATCCTTTGAGCCAGTCTCTGTCACGCCTGATGATTCGGCGCTGCGAGTGTGGTTCTCATTGGGGATTTCAAAGAATAGGGCAAGATTGCCGTTTGAATCCGTGTGGCTCTCATCGGAAAAAGCTACATCTGCATCATTGATGCAACTGTACTGTGTGACTGCTGCCATAAACAACAGTGACATTAGTTGTGTGAATCTTTTCATTTTGTTTTGAGTTTAATTGAATAATTATTTTACTTCTAAAATCTGTTTTAAGTTATCGTCGGCTTGTAACAGTCCTGCGTCTTTCGACTGCCGGAATAGTGCCTCTGCTTCTTTATAGTTGCCTTGCAGGAAACATAAGACACCTTTGGCCAGCGTCGTTTCCGGTAATGGCGGAGCTTTTTCGAGAAAGACGGCTGCGGTTTTTGTGTCTTTTTGTATCAATGCTATACAGGCAGCATTCAGATTGGCCGTAGGATTGTCCGGAAACAATTGTACGGCAGTCATAAAAATCTTGTTGTAAGTTGCACTTCCCGGTGTATATGTGAGTGCGAGACGAAACATCTCTTCCAAACTGAGATTTTTAGGATTTGTATCGAATACTTTTTGTGATTCTTCTATTGTAAACGGACGTACGTGGTACTCGACGGTATAGTCGGAATGTCTCAGTATGACAAACCAGTGTTTCAATACAAAACGGTAGAATGCCGGAAACCTCATTCTTATTATTTCTTCTTTACGGTCGGGATGCATATTGCTTGTCACAATTTTCATGATAGCTTCTTTGTCTTGAAAAGTTGTGTCGCTAAGAAGTGCCTCAAAACCCTCCCAGTCTTCAGGTGTGTAGGTCGTATGTATGTATTTGCCGTCGAATGGATATAGTTGGGATACATATTCCTTCAAGGTCCGGGTACGTTCGCGAGCCAGTCGCTCGTTTAGTTGAAGCGGACCGTCAGGTGATGCATATCCATGAATGCTGATGCGTGTGATGCTTACATTGCTGTCGTTTTTTACAGTGTTGATTGTTTCAATGATCTTATTCAGTTCTATTACGTTATTGCTGAATTCTTTATGAATAGCAGTTACATTGACCGGAAAATCAATGAATGCGGAACCTTTTTCCGTTCTGATCTTTGATGTTTCAACTTGCGGGGGCAGGAAGGCAAGTTGCGGAACGAATGTAGGCCGTGGATGTAAACGGGCAATGCAGATGAAATCTTCCGCGTCGGGAATGCCACAGCCGCAACTCTTCTCTATTAGCGAGAGGGTAGCCTGATTCATCCATTGCTCGAATGGAACGGATTGCAAATAATGCATCGTCTGCTTATTCCCGTTTTTCCTTTGTAATGCTTGAGCAGACTTTCTTTTTTACTTGTCTCCCGTAGGAAAACAATATGTTGTTTCCGGCTGTTGATATAAATCGGAGGCAGTTCCAACCGATGTTCCAGAGTATCGCAGACAATAGGAACCAGTACCATTGATTCATTGGACGAGAGATCCCGTGTGATATCTATTGAAATAGAAACCACCAGTTCTTTCCCCGCCTTATACAAACTGGAGGAAGTTGTACGAATAGTTCCTGTCTCTTTCGTTACAACCGTTTGAGCCTGTATCGAAAGGGATAGAATAATCGTAATAATAAAAAAACCTCCTGTTTTCATACTTGTAGTAAACTATATTTTTTCTATTTTTATGTGATAATATCACCAAGGGTAGATATAGGAGATTACTCCATATCGTTGTAACTCTTCCAATATTTTTATATCTTTCTTATTCTTGCTCATTCCACCATGTCCCAACCGATAGACTTTCCATGGGGTAGTATGGAATTTGCGTGCTATCCGAAAATAAATCTTTCTTCGTTTTGAAAACCAAACTTTCCATATACTTCTCATACTGTTCTTCTCTTTAAAATAGATAAACTAGGCTTACAGAGGCTTTGCTGGGCCCTATATAATGATACTGTCCTTTATTGCGTAGTCCTGCACATTTCCTGACACAATTATACTGCTTGTAACGGATGAAATCATATCCTACCCCGAGACTCGTTTCTACGTTCCAGTGGTCATTTAGCATCCAGTGGTATCCGCAACTGATACCACCCCCGATGAGCCAGCCCTCGTACCGATATTTCTTGAGGTCAGCGAATATGCCGAAAGGTAGTTTTTTCCTCCGACGTTGAATTGCGCTCCATTGAGATACCCTCCCCAGAAAAATCCGTTGAACTTTTGACAAGTCCAGTATTTATATTCAGGTTGTATCAACCAGTAACGGTTCACGTACATTTCGCTTCGCTTCCATGGCCGTAAGCTTCCGGCCAACTCGACAGTGCTTTTATTCCCTATCCCATAAGAGACTCCGGCTCCGAAGGCTCCGTCTGTTGCCGGAAGCGCATTGAGCCTGACGGCTACTTTCTGTGAATAGCCGTCAAGACAACCAAATAATATGAGTAGGGTTATGAAATATCTCATTGTGTCTGCCGGTTAAGGACGTTTATTGTTCTCAAAAAAACATTCAGATTATATGCGGCTTCTTCAGAACCTTCAGCTTTGGCTGCTTTCAATATACGGATACCTTCATACGTGTTTCCGGTCATCAATTCATATACTCCCCGGCAACTTTTATAGGCCAGTCCCTCGTGTAGTGCCATTGAAAGGAATTTGCTTGCCGATTTCGTATCTCCCTGTTCAATGGCGGCGGCAGCGGCATTAAGGTTGGCAACGGGATGTACGGGATACAGCTTGACACTGATATTGATAATCTGATAGAATTTCGTTTTATTGTCCGCGTATGACAATGCTACCGTATATAATTCACGGAGCGATAACATCTGCGGATTGATATCAGCCATAATTTTGGCCTCTTCAAGATTGAAGTTCAGTTCTTTTTGATTGCGGATATCTACGTCGTCCGAAGCCGGAGAAATATATGAACCTTTATACTTCAGTTTTTTATTAACCGGAGTAGGCGAAATGGAGGGCATACTATTGGTGGACATCGTCGTGGCAGATATTTCCTGAGCTGGTATATCGGTTGCCGTTACATTGGGTGGAAGCACTGCATATTGTGGTGCGAGAATTAATGTATCTTTTAGAGTCTGTTCGCTTTCCGGTCTGACAATCGTTCTTCTCAGATAGAGCGCGGCATCATTCATCCACTGCTCTGCCGGTAGTGAGGTTTGATAGGCTATGGTACGCGAATGTTCATCATCAATGCCTGTCACAAGGTATGCTGTATTGCTTTCCTTACTGTTTTTCTTTTTACGTAGTATCTGGTTGCGTACATATAATTTTTGTTTCTGTTTACCGTTCAGTTGTATGGCCGGTAATAATATTTTCCGGTCTTGCCCGGTTAGAATGGGGGTCAGTATGACGGCGTTTTTCGGGTTCATGTCCTCTATTTCTACTGATATGTCCATTGATACGAATAATGAGTCTGCCCGTACTCCGAGGAAGTGGGGTTTGATATCCAGCTTGACGTTTTGGGCCGGAAGCAGATTGCATATCAATAAGCTGAGCAGGATGAATGTTTTCGTTTTCATTTTATGCGTTTATTAGGTTGAATTATTGGATGAAATACACGACTGATATCCCTATTTGTGTAAGCCCCCAATAGTTACAGTTTGATTTTTCTATCAGGGGGGCACCTGCGGGTTGTCCGTATCGTTTATAGTTGAGATGGGCATATCCCAGCGATATTCCTGCTTCCATATTCCATTGCGGGCTAATCATCCATTGATAGCCGTAGGAAATCCCGAATCCTGCCAGATTGCCTTGATAACGGTTGTTGGCAATTTGTCGGTTTTCTATGCCCAGCATTTTCCCGTTTCCGAATCCCCAAGGGAGCATTCCCCCAAAATTGTATAAGGCGTAGTGAACTTGTAAGCCGATAAAACTTCCTGTAAATGCCTCGTTCAGCCATTTGCGGTATTCCGGTTGCACGAGGAATGCTTCATCTTTTTGTTTCCACTGAAATTCCATGGGTTGTAATTGACAGAAAGGCTGAAAGTGTGTGTATCGTCACAACGGATTTCTCCTCCTAAATTGAGTGAGGTAGTAAGGTCATAAAGCAGATTGCTTTTGATGGCCAAACTTTGTCCGCAGAGGTTTGCGGGCAGGATGCATAAAGCAAAGACAAAAAGGACGACCAGCTTATGTCTTGTGCTTGTCGTAAATCTCCAACTTTTGCCGGCAGATAGCCACAGATATTTATTGATTTTAGGCTTGTGTGTCATAATTTTTTGTTTATGTGTATCTGTTACTTCTTAGGTAACGGAATTCTGATATTAGGACATGAACGTGCAAAGTAAAAATAGGATAAAGACAGCGGTCTTTTATAAATAAAATATACTTAGCTGCTTTCGGATGGAAAATTGTTCGGTGGTCAGCAATAGAAAGTTGGAACATGAAAAGAAGAATGCTTCATGTTCTTGCCTGTTATTTTATTTTTTCAAAGAAAAAACTAAATAAAGTATGATTCATTTGGATTGTGAGATTCTTTTTATATATCTTTGTGCCATATTTATATCCGTTACCTAAGAAGTAACAGATAAGGTAAAGTGTTTGTATCTAGAGTGTTATGAGTTAATAATTACTTGCTTTATAAGATTCGATGTAAGAACAATTCAATTTGTTGGCCTCTGTCCTTTCTTTTAATCCGAACCCCTTCAAATAAGTCTGCGTGGTCCTTATGGATTTGTGTCCTAGTGATTCGCTAATCATCTCAATGGAGATTCCTTGATATTTTGCGTTTGTTGCCCAGGAATGTCGTAGAGTATATGAAGTGACAGTTGATTTTAGGCGTAATTCTCTTGACAGGCTTTTCAGTTGATTATTGAACCGGCGGAGTGCAGACTGGTATTCCTTATAAATAGCTTCATCTTTCCGTTGTTTGTCACCTTTCATTATATTAAATAGATAGTCCGGATAATTTTCTTTCGGTGAGTTGTTATTGCGTAACTTATTCATTTCTTGCTTTGATACATCCAGAATTTCGAGGCTCATGGGCGTACCCGTTTTTATACGGTTGTACCTGAGGATCCCATGTTCTAATGCCGATTTCTCTAAATGTGCGAAGTCTGCGAATGGCATGCCGCAAAATTGAAACATCAGCCGTGCGATGGCTTGTGTCTGCTTCAGGTGCTCGGAGTGAGGAGGCTTATAGAGAAGCGTATGCAATTCGCCGGCAGGTAGTGCTTTCTTTTGGCGTACATCTACACCTGTGTACACATCCCGGAACAGCCGGGGAATGAAGCGGGCAATACCTGCTTCTACGCCACGATTATATATACTGCGTAACATACGCATATATGTCGATACGGTGTTCGGCTTTAGACCGTGTTCATAGAGATACTGTCCGTATCGTCTCAGATTATCGCGGGTGATCTGTCCGAATGCAATGTTGGGAGTAGTGCAAAATTTGGTGAATGAAAGAACCGCGTTTTTATATACGTGCGCTGTCGAAAAGCGGCCTTCTTCTTGTAACTTCCGGATATAGGCTTGGGCACATCCGGTAAACCCTTTTTTATTACCTTTTTGTTTCATAAGCTTGTTTATTTTACATATTAGTCAGAGACTATAACAAAAGTAGTTATCTTTTTTGTTGTTAACACCTATGAAATATCTTCGGATACCATACATTTTTTCTGAAATTTTGTTCCGGATTGATAATGAAGAAAATAAGTTTGTTCGATTATTTTTATCATTATCTCCATAACTAAAAGGAATGGATTCCTTATATTGGTGATTGTTTTAATTTGAGGCATCATAATTGCTACTGTCGGGTTTTGAAACGGCGAATGTCGGTTGGGGCTGTTTAATCAGCCATGCCAAGATTTGTTTCCCGTAGAGAAACACTTTGTTTCACACCGAGAAATATATTGTTTCAAGGCACTAAACATTTTGTTTCAAGCTGCTAAAACAAAGTGTTTCAACGCTCTGAACTAATGCTTTATCCGTATGTCTTTATTGGAAAGGTAAGTGTGGGAGTAGTTTTCCCACTATAAAAAAAGTTGCAGATGTGTGTAAGGTAAAAACATCTTGCACACATCTGCAACGGTATCTTGCACTGGATTATGCTGCTATTAATCAAATAGATAACCCATGATTAGTGTAAGGTGCAAGATAAAACTGAAATAAAATAGTTCTGCTTCAAATTTGGTGGTAAAATTAATTAGGAAAATAATAATTTGATAATCGATAGTATTCAACATTCTCCTTCCCGAAGGAGGGGAATGGAGATACCACCGACTGGTTAAATTACCACCAAATTTGACGAAGAACCAATAAAATCTCTTGTAAAGAGTGGGAATTTATCCCAAAAGCTCTTTTACTTTGGCAGAAATAGCACGTCCTTCCGCAAGTCCTGCCAATTTTTTGGAGGCAACTCCCATAACTTTGCCCATGTCTTTTCCACTGGTAGCACCTGTCTCGGCAATAATTTCCTTCAGTGCAGCTTCCAGCTCTTCAGCGGTCATTTGTTTCGGAAGGAACTTTTCCATTACAGCGACTTGTGCCAATTCTGTATCTGCAAGGTCTTGACGTCCTTGTCCTATATAAATTTCGGCAGAGTCTTTTCCTTGTTTCACTAGTTTCTGGATGATTTTCAGAGCTGCATCGTCCGTCAATGTATCGTTGGCACCCGGAGCGGTTTTTGCTTCCAAAAAGAACTTCTTTATATTTCTCAAAGTTTCGAGGGCTACTTTGTCTTTCGCCTTCATTGCGTTTTTAATGTCTTCGCTGACCTGATCAAATAAATCCATATCTTTATGTTATAAGTTAATTTAGAAAGTGATAACTCCGTTGTCGTCCATAGCTTCTTCCGTAGCTACTTCCTCTTCAAGGGCGGCTTTTGTCCTGATTTTGGTTAGAGTCGTCTTGTCGCGCTGATAAGTAGGAGAATCTTCTACCATGGCGATGATATCATCGTTATCCAAGTCCTCTGTATTAAAGAGGTAGATGTGGCGGCGTTTGCGTAAGCTCTTGCTGCCGATGCCGCTGGCGCTTTCTCCGTATGCTTTGCGGATACGTTCTTTGTTTTTCTCCTTTTCCTCTTCAAGTTGTAATTGGCGTTCTTCCTCTTCCTGGCTGCGTGCAGCGTGCAAGCTATCCATGCCGGGAACGTCTTCTACGCCGAATCCGGTGGCAAGTACGGTAATCTTAACCTTCGTTTCCAATGAATTGTCAATAGCAACCCCCCAGATGACTTCCACACCTTCGCGGAATTTGCTCATGAACTCGTGTATTTCGTTCATCTCCTCCATCATCAACTCGGACGACGGGCAGAAAGAAACGTTCAGCATTACCTTCTTGGCATTGAAAATATCGTTATTGTTGAGCAGCGGAGAGTGCAGGGCGTCGTCGATAGCTTTGGTGACACGATTCTCACCTTCGCCGAATCCGGTACTCATAATTGCCACACCACCATCTTTCAAAATAGTCTTCACATCGGCAAAGTCTAAGTTGACTGTACCACGCATCGTAATAATCTCGGCGATACTCTTGGCAGCAATGGAAAGTGTGTCATCAGCTTTGCCGAAAGCATTCATAAAAGTAAGGTCGGCATATATTTCGCGCAGGCGTTCATTGTTGATAACCAGTAAGGCATCAACATGTTGGGCAATGCGTTCTACGCCGTCCAGTGCCTGAATGATTTTCTTTTCTCCTTCGAAGATGAATGGAATGGTGACAATACCGACCGTTAGAATATCCATTTCCTTCGCGATGCGGGCAATGACGGGGGCGGCTCCGGTTCCGGTTCCTCCTCCCATTCCGGCGGTGATAAATACCATTTTGGTGCCGTCGTTCAATTGGTTGCGGATGTCTTCTATACTTTCTTCGGCGGCGTCGCGTGCCCGTTCGGGACGGTTGCCGGCTCCAAGCCCTTGGGTGATGCTACGGCCCAGTTGCAGTTTCACCGGAACGGGTGATTCCGCCAGTGCCTGATTGTCCGTATTGCAAAGAACGAACGTCACGTCATGTATGCCTTCCCGGTACATGTGGTTTACGGCGTTACCGCCACCACCACCTACACCAATTACTTTAATGATCTTCGGTGAGTCTGTCGGGAAATCGAATTGTACTATCTCGTCCATAATTCTTATAGGTTATTGCTGATTACTAATTATAAATTACAAGCTTCGTTTCGGAGAGTTATTTCATGTCGTCGTCAGAGAATATCTCTTTCGTCAACGAGTCGATCTTGCGCTGAATCCAGCTCGGAC